>ENA-OUQP01001976-OUQP01001976.1-human-gut-metagenome-genome-assembly--contig:-NODE-1976-length-12126-cov-16.570210_pt1 | contig 12126 bp, 10 predicted proteins | sample MGYA00237951_ERZ548836 | MGnify/ENA primary metagenome ERZ548836 (study PRJEB26490, sample SAMN05194702) | human gut metagenome | biome: terrestrial biome; feature: human-associated habitat...
GCGGTGGCTACGTCGATTGACGACAACGCAGCAGATGAAAAATCAGACAAGTCAATATGGCGGTTACTTAATATTCGCTGTACCAGATTATACACTATTTTTCTGCAAAAAAACTGCCTGCAGCTATTTTTCAGCCTATCCGGCCAGAAAATCTCCTCAGACAGTTTATATTTCACATCTATAGATCAAACGTATCTTTATCTTACTTCACAAACGTACCGACAGCAGCCGGAGCCCGGTAATCATAGTCGGAAACCTTGATCCCTGTAGCCGCTGTACTGGCGTGAACGATCTTGCCATCACCAATATAAAGAGCCACATGATCAATGCCGCCATCACCATAAAAAACCAGATCACCAGCCTCAATATCCGCAACACTCTTCTTCTCAGAAGCCGCACACTGAGCCGCAGCAACACGAGGAAGCTCATACCCAAACTCCGCAAACACAGACATCACAAATCCGGAACAATCTGCCCCGTTAGTCAGACTCGTACCACCATAAACATAAGGATTCCCCACAAACTGCAGCGCAAAATCCACAATCCCCTGCCGCTTCTCCAGACGCGCCTCCTCAGCAGCCTTACGCTCCTCTTCCGCCTTACGCGCAGCCTCAGCAGCCGCTTCAGCCTCAAGCCTCTCCTGTGCGATCACCTCAGCCTCAGCCTTCGCCTCCTGATACCCCTGAACCTCAGAAACCGTCTTATCCGCCAGAGCACTGGCAAAAGCAGAAATAGAATCCGCATCATCCGAGAAATCATCCTCAATAGAAAGCTCCTCCACATCCCCATCAGACACAGCACTGACATCATCCACATCCGCAAAAACAACAGAAGGAACCGCACCCACAAGAACAGCACTCAAAACAACAGCAGCAAATTTCTTATAAAACATAAACAATAAAACTCCTCTCAGAAAACCACGCAGCAGCACCCACCCATTCAGGCAGACATTCACAATCCACTTCGCCACGCTCCTCATTCGCCAATTTGTTACATTTTTGTTAAATTTGTTACGCAAGTGTGTATCCTACCATAAAAATCCCCACCTGTCAAACCCTTTCACAAAACCTTCACACACCAATCAGCCATCCAGCGCAGCAACAATGACTCATCCAATTCCTTCAGATCACAGGAAACTCAGCCTTTCCTCCCAGCCATCCAGCGCAGCGACGATGGCTCATCCAACTCCCGGGAATCCACTCAATCCTCCAGCCCTCATCAATCCCCACTTCCGCCAGTCGCCCCACACCCCCACCACTACCTCCCGCCCGGAACCGAACAGCCGGGGAGACGGGTGCCGGTTTGCTACGACTCTGCAGGAGGGGAGCTGATTCTTGGCTGGCGGAAATCTGCGTTGTTTTTAAAAAGTCCGCTGTCTGAGCGGCAGCAAGCCGCGAGTTCGGACTTTTTAAAAACGGTTTTAGCAGAATTCCGGCAGCCTAGAAGCAGCCCCCGACGAAGCCCGGAGCAAACCGGCACCCGTCTCACCGGCGTCCGCCATCCACCACAAAAAAAGAGCGCTCCCGCAGCCCATCCAGCCCACAAAGAACGCTCTCCTAATTTCCATCAGCTTACAATCATACACTATCACCTGCGATCAGCATACAATCCCATACGATTGCATCAAATATAACTCATAAACCCCTTCCCAACAACCTCACTACTCTTAGTAACCATCAAAAACGCCTGCGGATCCACCTCATCAATAAACCTCTGCAGCAGCACCGCCTGCCTCACATCAACAACCGTCAGAATAATCTTCTTATCCTTATGCGAATAAACACCCTCCCCATGATAAACCGTAGCACTCCGATCCAACCCATTCATAATAAACTCACAGATCTCATCCGGCTTACTGGAAATGATTGTAAAATACTTATTCAGCTTCATCCTCTCAATAGACTTATCGATCAGCAGCGTCTTAGCCATAAGCCCCAGTACAGAACAAAGCCCCGTAGTAAGATCAAACACCATAAACGAAACAACAACGATCACACAATCCACCGCAAACAACGCACCCGAAATATTCATCGTGGAATACTTCTTGATGATCATCGCCACAATATCCGTGCCACCACCCGAAGCATTCTCAAAAAACAGCAGCGCCGCAGCCAGCGCCGGCAAAATGATCGCAAAGCAAAGCTCCAGCATAATATTCCCCGTCAGCGCCCTGTCCATAGGAAAAACCTTCTCAAACACATTCAAAAGCAAAGAAGAAACAACCGTAACATAAGCCGTCTTCACTCCAAAATCCCGACCAAGAACAATAAACCCGATCGCCAGCAAAATCAGATTGATCACCAGGTTGATCTGCGCAGACGTCATCGGAATAAAATGTGAAAACACAACCGCCATACCCGAAACACCACCAAAGGAAAAATTATTCGGAAACTTAAATACATAAATCCCCACATCCATCAGAACAACAGCAAATGTGATAATGATGTACTCCATCACACGCTTTGGTATCAGATTTTTCATTAAAAATTACCCTCCTGATCTCCTCAAATAATTTTCACCGGTAACTGCCAGGCAAAACCAGCAATCCCCGCATCCTCTTCGTTTATCATACCTTATATCACCAAAAATGGAAATAAAAAAAGACAGAGAAAAATACATTTCCCTGTCCCTTATATCAACGATCACGATCAACCACAGCTTACAACCCGAAAAACCTCTCCAGAAATTCCGCCACACCATCATGATCATTATCTCCGGTCACCTCATTAGCAGCATCCTTTACATACTGTTTGGAATTGCCCATAGCAACACCGATACCTGCTCCCTCCAGCATTTCCAGATCATTCTCATTATCTCCGAAAGCGATCACATGCATCCGGTCAATACCAAGCTTTGTGCGAAGCATGGCAAGACCCACACCCTTGTCCACGCCTGCTGCATTAAACTCCGCATTGCCGCTGATGGAAGTAGTCACTGCCACATCATCCAGATTCTTCCATTTTTCACGAAGTGCCCTGCTGGTCTCCATATCATCAAAATAAATATTGATCTTCTCTGCCTGATCCAGAATATCTTTCTGATGATAAAAATCCTTAACATATTCATGTCTGCTGAGAAAATAATCTACAAAAGTTTTTTCCAGCAGATCTTTATCCGCTACAGATGCCACATAATCTCTGGCGTCCGCATCAGAATAGGCGATTCCGTTTGCATAAGCCTCTGCGATCCAGCCTTTTGCACCGCTGTTTTCCACCTCTTTCAGGATTTTTCTCACCATTCCTTTTGGCATGGTTTTTCGCCAGATCATCTCATTTTTATCGTAATCCCAGACAACACATCCGTTTTCCACGATTCCCCATTTCACACCCCGGAGCACAGAAAACTCCTGAGGGATCAGCTCTCTGGTCCTTCCGGTTGCCGGTACCACATAATGTCCGTCATCGATCAGCCGCTGCAGAACATTTCTGTTTCTCTCGGAAATCTTATTCTCACTGTTCAGAAGAGTTCCGTCCATATCCACTGCAATGATATATTTTTCCATAATTTCCTCCTGTTTGTCTTTTCCTCACAGGCAAAAAGCGCATCTGCACTGCACCCGGATATCCTTTGGCAGTACAGATACGCACAAATACTCATACCTGCTGTCTGTAAAGCAGACACTTTTCTTCCGCTTTACTACATATACAACAGCTCAGGAATTACCGGATCCTCATCATAAACGCCTCATATGGCCTTAAATCCGCTTTGATCCCTGTTCTGTCCTTATAGTTTGTAATCTTAATGTCCTCTTTATTGGACACATATTTCACAAGACCTTCTGTACTTACCGTATCCTCGGAAAGGTTTGCCACCACGATCCACTGCTCTTTGTCAGAAGTTCTTAAATATGCAAAGATCTTCTCGTCTTCCGGAAGAAGAAGCTGATAGTCACCTTCTGTGAGAAGTTCTTCCCCATGACGCAGGCGGATCAGATCTTTATAATAATAAAACACAGAATCATTTTTTTCCAGAGCTTTTTTTACATTGATCTCCTGGTAACGGTCAGAAAGGCGGAACCATGGCTTGCCGGTTGTAAATCCTGCATTTTCGCTGTCATCCCACTGCATCGGAACCCTGGCATTGTCACGACTCTTGTTCCATACTGCCTTGCGGAAATCATCCTCAGAGATGGTTTTGTTCTTAATAACAAGATCCTGGTATGCGTTACGCACCTCGATATCCTCGTATTCATCCAGCGGGAACTGTACATTTGTCATACCGATCTCCTCACCCTGATATACATAAGGAGTTCCCTGCATGCCGTGGAGAACAGTAGCGTAAGCCTTTGCGCATTCCTCACGGTAAGTGGTATCATTTCCCCATCTGGAGATCACACGTGGCTGGTCATGGTTTTCGAAGTACAGAGCATTCCAGCCCTTCCCATAAAGCTTGTTCTGCCACTGGGTCATCACACGTTTCAGCTCTCGGAGATCAAAAGGTTTCAGCGCCCACTTGCGGTTTACAGAACCTGGGATACGGTCGATGTTCATATGCTCGAATGTGAAGATCATGTTCAGCTCTTCCCTCGTCGGATCTGTGAAAAGTCTTGCAACTTCCGGTGTGGAACCTGGCGCCTCACCTACCGTCATACAGTCATATTTTGAAAGCACCTCCCGGTTCATCTCATGGATAAACTCATGAAGTCTTGGTCCGTTGCTGTGATATTTTCCTGTATAATACTTGCGGTCATCAGTCTTCGGGTAATCCGGGAAGGACTGATCCTTGGAGATAGACGCGATCACATCCATGCGCCATCCATCAGCACCTTTATCCATCCAGAACTTCATCAGATCATAGATTTCCTTACGGACAGTTTCATTTTCCCAGTTGAGATCCGGCTGCTTTCTGCTGTAGAAATGAAGGTAATACTGGCCACGCTCTTCGTCATATTCCCAGGCACTTCCGCAGAAGCTGGAACCCCAGTTGTTCGGCTCACTGCCGTCTGCTTTCGGATCCTTCCAGATATAATAATCACTGTATTTGCTGTCTTTTGACTTCCGGCTTTCCACAAACCATGCATGCTCATCGGAAGTATGGTTGACAACAAGATCCAGAACGATCTTGATACCATGCTCATGAGCTTTTTGGATCAGCTCATCCATGTCCTCGTTACTTCCGAAACCTGCGTAGATCTTCCGGTAATCACTGATATCGTAACCGTTGTCGTCCTGTGGGGAGTCAAAAACAGGACTAAGCCAGATCACATCGATCCCAAGGTTCTGAAGGTAGGGGAGCTTTTCAATAATACCCCTGAGATCGCCGAAGCCATCTCCGTTGGAGTCCTTAAAGCTTCTTGGATAAATCTGATATACAACGGAATTCTTCCACCAATCTTTCATTTCTTATGTCTCCTTTATTTTGCATTGAGCAGATATTTATAATCCGTATTTGCTGCTTATTTATATCCGGTCAGGTGTTCTTCAACTGCCCTTTTTGCGGTCAGTTATTTCGATATAACTTTTTTTAGGCTTTTTTATAGGCGGACCCTATACGGCCCGCCTTTTCATAATTCTGATCTTTATTCCTTATCCTTAAGGCTTATGCAATTCCAAGAAGAGAGAGAAGGATGCTCAGGATGATAACACCAATGATCAGAACTGTGATGCTGATATTTTTCTTTTTCAGCAGATAGTAGCACAGAAGAGTCAGTCCAAGAGGAACGATGCCGACAAAGATCTGGTCCAGCATGTTCTGGAGATTCAGAACAGATTCACCCTTCATGGTGAGTTCATAAGTGGAATTAAAGGTTACCATGCTGGCAGTCATGCCGCCGACCATGATCAGACCTACAATGCTGGCAGCCTTTGTCAGGATGTTCATAAGACCGCTTGCATAAACCTTCTGGATGTATTCGGAACCAAGCTTGTATCCCAGGAAGGTTCCGTAATATTTCACAAGAATAGACGGAATATTGAAAAGAAGCAGGAACACGATCGGTGCCAGAACGTTTCCGGATGCACCAAGACCTACTGCGATCCCGGCCGCGATCACACGGAGAACGCCCCAGAAAATGGAATCACCGATGCCGGCCAGAGGTCCCATCAGAGAGGATTTGACTGCATTGATAGAGCTTGCATCAAAATCCTTCTGCTCGCTGTTTTTCTTCTCCATGGAAGCTACAAGACCCATAATGAAAGTGGAACAGGTGATGGTTGTATTGAAATAGGACATACTTCTTGTGAGGGCTGCTTTTTTGCCCTCCTCATCATTTTTGTAAAATTTGTTGATAAACGGCATCAGGGAATAACAGAAACCGGAAGCTCCCTGTTTTGCCGGGCTTACTGCCGCATACAGAGTGAAGGAACGCCAGAACGCTTTTCTCAGCATTTTTCTTTCATCTGCAGGAATGGATTTCGTTAAATTACTCATGAGAAAAATTCCTCCTCTTCTTCATCAAGATATTCGTCAGAACCACCGGCTGGTGAAGCTGCCACTCTCTGTGCCGCAAGCTGGTTCAGCTTGTAATCGTTCATACCAATGGAAATGGCAATGATCACACCGATCACGGCAAGGGCGATCAGCGGAAGCTTTAAGTATGCTGCAAGAACAAAGCCCAGGAAATAAAACATACAGATCTTGTTGTCCCAGAGCATCTTCATCAGCATTGCCATACCTACTGCCGGAAGAAGTCCGCCGCAAACTGTCAGACCATTCATAACAACATCCGGGATGGCATCCAGAAGTGCGCTGACTGCGTCAGATCCGAACAGGATCCCGAAGAATGCAAACAGAGAATATAAAAACCAGTTTACAGCCCAGAGCCCATAGTGAAGAGCAACGATCTGTTTTTCTTTTCCTTCTGCTGCCAGGCGGTCAAAGGTTTTTGCAAACATACCTACAATAAAGATATAAAGAACTGTTTTGATCTGAAGACCAAGGATACCGATAGGAAGTGCCAGTGTCAGGGCAACCTCAGAGCCTTTGCCAAGCATGATGGCAAAAGCAGTTCCTACAGCTGTGGCGATTCCGGGCTCTGCCGCAGAAGCACCGCCGATATTTACAACTCCCATGAACACAGCTTCCAATGAAGCTCCGATGATAATTCCTGTGTGAAGATCTCCAAGGAACAGACCTACCAGTGACCCAATGACGATCGGACGGTTCAGCATAGTAAATCCGACCAGCTCTGCACCGCCGACACAGATAAATACGGCAAGTGCTACAAGAAATGCGTTTAACATTTTTTCTTTCCTCCCTTTTTTGTGCTACGTTTTATTTATTCAGTGGATGTCAGTCAAGCTTGTCCAGTACATCCTTCACAAGCTTCTGCTCATCATTGGGAACCTGCTGCATACATGCCTTCGGGTCAAGAGCTACCAGCTCTTTTAATGCCTGCTGCTCTGCTTTTGTCAGCATGATCGTCGGGGTCAGGACAAGCTTCTCGGAAACATCGATCCCGTCAAAACGTCCTGTATTTCCTACATTGAGGAAGCCGATCTCACCAACGCTCTGTCTTATCTTCAGAGCATCCTTTACCGTTCTTGTAAGAACCAGGATACGCATCCTGGATGCCTTCGGGTTGTTTAAGATACGGATGGCTTCGTCCACCGGTTTGATCAGGGATTTGATTCCGCCAGGTACGGCCATTTTCAGCGCCATCTTCTGGGTATTGTCGTTGGCTGCCTCATCGTTGGCTACCACGATTCCCTGTACTGCCAGCTGTTTGGTCCAGGTCATGGCAACCTGTCCGTGGATCAGACGGTCATCTACACGAAGTGCGGTAACCTTTGCTGTGGAATTGTCGTAGGACTGCGGGGCCGGTGCTTTTTTCGGTGCGGATTTTTCTACATCCGGCGCGGCGGTCTGCGCTGTGATTTTTTCTCCCTGTGCAATGCTTTCTGCATCATGTTTTCCCGCTGTGGATTTCTTTCCACCGCCCAGGTCTACCACCTGAAGTTCCTCTCTGGCATCATCGATGAATTCCTGGATCTCTTCCTCCGTCACATCGTCATCTGCCATCATTACCTGCATCAGCACCGGAAGGTTGGTTCCTGTGATCAGCGTAACATTTTCCTTCTGGCTGTATCCCAGAAGCTTCTGGTTTACGCTTCCTCCCATAATATCTGTGAAAACGAAAATCCTGTCGTTTTCATGCTGTGCGAAATATTCTTCAAACTTTTTCTCCACATTGTCTTCCGGTGTCACATAAGCATCAATGGTTGTGATCTCAGCCATTTTTCCAACAATCAGCTCTGCTGTATAACGAATGCCGGAGGCCATTTTTCCATGTGTGGCGATCAGAATCTGTTTCATCTGGTATTCACTCCTTCTGTACTCTTTCCCTTTGGTTATGTACCTAACCTTTGTGCTCACACTATAGCATCAAAGTTAGGCTGTGTAAATAGGTTACGTACATAACCTATCATTGTAACAAGTTCAAAATCATAGTTTTGTGCAGGTTTCACATAGAACAGCAAATGCTTATTATCCACATCTTCAGCACGAACCTACACAGGATAACTCTTTTACGATTTCAGGTAAATTTACAAAAAGCCGAAAATACTCTGACTGTCAGACACTGGCAGTTCCCGTATATTTCGGCTTTTTATATCTTTATATCTCAGATTCTCTGTACTCTTACTATATTGAAAGTCCCGATTTTCTGTTTTTCACAGTTCTGCAGTGACTTCTCGTATCTACCCCCCTGATCAGATCAGGTACATTCTCTGCAGACTTACTTTTCCTCATGCTGCGGCTGTACTGATCTCCTGGGGATCAGCGTGACCGGAAGCATGATCTCATTTTCACGCTCTTTTTCCACTCCATTGATCCGTTCCATCAGAATTTCCACTGCAAGAGACGCCTTCTGCTCCACATTCTGACTGATAGTAGTCAGACGAGGCACGGAAAATTCCGCATAGCTGATGTTATCGTATCCTGCAATTCCGATCTCCTCCGGAATCTTTACTCCACGACTGCTGAAAAAGCTGATAGCCTCCAATGCATAGAGGTCCGACAGGAAAAACAGTGCGGCCTTTGGTTTTTTCCGCTGGAGCAGCCACGCATAGCTTTCTTTTCGTTTGGCGTAGTTCATTCCAAGAGCAGTAAACTGCACCTTCTGCTTTTTCTTTGCAAAATCCTTCGCCGCCCGCTGAGCGCCCATGTAACGAAGATGATCCACACCATTATCACGGCCTGCACAGACCTGGATATGCTCATAGCCGCATTCCAGAAGATATTTTGTCATAAGATAGCCGCCACTTTCGTCGTCCAGTCCGATATTCAGGACATGGTTTTCCTGGCCTGCATCAAGCTCACCATATGCATCAATAGAAACGATCGGTTTGTTGATCAGCTGATAGATTTTTTCGCAGTTGCTTTTGCTGAAGGAAATGGCAATAACACCATCTACATCCCAGCCCATGACCATCTGGAATATCTTATCTGTATCCTTTGCGGAATACAGCATCAGATAATATCCCAGTTCCTGCACGTATTTCTCGATAAAACCGATGATCTTTCCATAAAAAGGATCTCCGATGATAGAATCCTTGAAGTCTTTATGATAATTAATCACAACTGCGATCAGCTGGGATTTTTCTTTATTCAGAACTCTCAGTCCCATTTTCTGGACATACCCCATCTCCCGGATAAGATTCTCGATCTTCTGAATATTGGCAGGAGATACTTTTTTTGTTTTTCCATGTATGACGTTGGAAACAGTTGTTGTACTCACGCCTGCTCTTTGCGCGATTTCCTTAATCGTTGCCATTATCTTTCCTCCAGAGATATTTCTGTGCGGAAGCCACTGCATTGGCTCCGTCTGAAACAGCAGTTACTATCTGGCGAAGTGCCTTGGTACGAATATCCCCCGCTGCAAAAACCCCAGGTGCGCTGGTAACACCCTCTTCTCCTGCACAGATATATCCATTTTCATCCAGCTTGAGCTGGTCCTTTACAAGTGTCGTGTTAGGAACGATCCCCACAGCAATGAAAACACCATCTGCGGTCAGTTCTCTCTCTTCATTTGTTTTTATATTACGGATCTTAAGACCGGTCACTTCGTCCTGTCCCAGGATCTCAAGGGGAACACTGTCCCACACCATTTCTATATTCTCACAGGCAAAGACCTTCTCCTGAAGTGCCTTATCTGCTCGAAGCGCATCACGGCGATGAACAAGATATACCCTTTCACAGAGGCCGGAAAGAAAAACTGCATCCTCTGCTGCCACGTTTCCTCCTCCCACTACCACTGCGGTCCGATCCTTATAAAAAGCTCCGTCACAGGTAGCGCAGTAGGAAACACCAAGGCCGCTCAGATCATCCTCTCCCGGGATATCCAGCTTCCGGTGCTCTGCCCCAAATGCAAGGATCAGAGCTTTCGCCTGATATTCATGCTTTTTTGTACGAATCGTCTTGATCTCCCCGGAAATATTTTCCAGGGAAAGAATCTTCTCTCGCTGCGGTTCCAATCCCAGCTTCCGGGCATGCTCCCCGAAGGTTTCTCCGAGATTCATGCCCGATATCCCCGGCATTCCCGGGTAATTATCCACCTCATAGGTAGCTGTGACCTGGCCGCCCGGTGCAAAGTTTTTATCGATCCATATGGTATTTAACCTGGCCCTTGACGCATAGATCGCCGCCGTGATCCCTGCCGGACCTCCGCCTAAAATTGCAAGATCATAAATATCACTCATGTTATTTCTCCATTTTTGTATATTTCCGCTCACATAATATCATAGATTCCGTAATTTTCCAATATGATAGAACAAAGCGCCACTCTGAAAGGACGTTACTGTTTGCTTCGAGACCATCAGCACTCTCCACATGGCATATGTCTGTAAACAGTAACGAAAGACTGTCGTATGTCTCTTAAAATCAGGAAAAATAAATCTCCTATTTTCATCACTCTGCTTCTTATCCTGGCACTTCTCACCGGCCTTACTGCCGGTTATTTTTCCGCTCACGGGATCACAGAAAACGGAAAATTCGAAGCTTTTTCCAGAAAAGTTTTTCAAAATGAAGTTTCCGGCAGCACCCTTACCCTCCATTATACCCTGGCACATCCGGAAAAACAGGGCATCCGGAGAAAAAAAGCTTCTCTTGGCACTATCCCCACAGATATGAAAAATACATACCAGATCTGCAGCCAGTACGAAAAAAAACTGAAATCCTTCCGCTACAGCCGCCTTTCCACGGAAAATCAACTGACACTGGATTCCATGCTCCTCTATTACCACACAGAAAAATCACTGGGTGACAATTATCTGCTTCAGGAACCCCTTGGTCCAAGTCTTGGTATTCAGGCTCAGCTTCCGGTGCTTCTGGCGGAATATGCCTTTTATGAAGAACGTGATATCACCGACTATCTCACTCTTCTCACCACCATCCGCCCATACTTTCGGAGTATCCTGGAATTTGAGAAAAAGAAATCCGAAGCTGGTTTTTTTATGAGTGATACCACACTGGACCGGATCCTGGCACAATGCAGTTCTTTTATCCGAAACCCCGACAACAGCTATATGCTGAATATCTTTCAGAAAAAACTCTCCGAATACGGAAAGCTTTCCGTGTCAGAGCAGAACGCTCTGATCCTGACCCACCAAAATCTTATGAAAACAGAAGTCATCCCAGCCTATCAGGAACTTATGACCGGTCTGGAAGCTTTGCGCGGCACAGGAAAAAACACTCGTGGTCTGACTTATTTCAAGGGAGGAAAAGCCTACTATCTCTATCTTCTTCAGAGTCAGACCGGCTCTTACGTTCCTGTAAAGCAAATGGAAAAACGACTCTCCAGACAGCTTTCCGACGAGATCGGTATCGCAGGAACCATGCTTCGACAAAACCCGGAGCTTCTGACTACTCTCAGCCGGGGAATCACTTTCAGAAAAATGAAGCCTGCCCGGATGCTGAATGCCTTGCAGCAGAAGATCCAAACAGACTTCCCACCTCTCACAGATGTCACCTTTGAGCTCCGCACAGTCCACGATTCCATGAAAGAATATCTAAGCCCCGCCTTTTATCTCACCCCACCTGTGGATACCGGAACCCCCAATGTGATCTACATAAATCCGGCTGCCAGTTACCAGGGTCTGGAGCTTTTTACCACACTGGCACATGAAGGATTCCCGGGGCATCTTTACCAGACTGTCACCTTCCAGCGCCAAAAATCCTCCAACATCCGAA
>ENA-OUQP01001980-OUQP01001980.1-human-gut-metagenome-genome-assembly--contig:-NODE-1980-length-12116-cov-12.254622_pt1 | contig 12116 bp, 6 predicted proteins | sample MGYA00237951_ERZ548836 | MGnify/ENA primary metagenome ERZ548836 (study PRJEB26490, sample SAMN05194702) | human gut metagenome | biome: terrestrial biome; feature: human-associated habitat; material...
TGCCGCACCTCGCTCGCCGTATCGGCACTTAGAATTATGCGGTATTGCCATAAATAAAAGAGTAAAATGAGCGCCCCCGCCCAACAAAGTCTTGTTTGGGCGGGGGCGTTTGTGCAATCTTTTGACAATGTATTGTCGCCGACTTGTGTTGCAGACCAGATATCAAAAAATATAAGCCCACCAAAAGTGCCAGCACAACCGCCGTCATGCCCGACGCCTTGATGACTGAGTTGACGCCGATGGAACATAGCCCGAACATCGTGGGCAGCTGTTCTTTCCGCGCTTTGGGCAGGACTTTACCCAGCAGCGTGCCCGGCAAACTACCTGGCAGCACCGCGCAAGACGGCTCTCCCCACAAAAAAAGGCACTGCCGTTTCCCGGCAGCGCCCCAGTGATTATTGTAATTAGCGTTTACATCGTAAACTGGATTGCACAGAAAGCTGCGTAAATGGCCAGCAAAATAATACCCTGTGCGCGGTTCATCTTACCTTTGACGAGGGCAGGTACTGTCATGATCAGCATGACGGCCAGCATGACCGGCAGGTCTAACACCAGGCTGGAGTTTACTCCGAACAGCGTCGAGCTCTGCGGGATGGTGAACGGAGCCAGCGTAACGGAAACACCGCTGACCAGCACGAGGTTGAAGACGTTTGCGCCGACGACGTTGCCAACGGACAAATCACTGTGACCTTTAATCAGCGAAGTAATGGCCGTGACCAGCTCCGGCAAAGAAGTACCCAGCGCGACAAAGGTCAGGGCGATGACGCTTTCGGGCACGCCCAGCGCTTGGGCGATCAGCGTACCATTATCAACGAGCAGATTTGCGCCAACGGCGATGAGCGCCGCACCGGCGACCAGCAGGATCAGCGTCTTGGACAAGGGGATCAGCTCTTCCTCTTCGGCGTGTTCCTCAGCAGGGGCGTTCTTCATCTGCCGGACGTTGGCGACCATGTAGGCCACGAACATTGCCAGCATGATAAAGCCCATCGGGCGGGTAAATTCACCGAAGCCGTAGGCGGCCACGCAGTAGATGGCGGCGGCGATAAAGAAGAAGATAACCGGCGTTTTCAGCGTCTTGGGGTCAACCTTGCCAGGGCGCACGGCAATCGTGATGGCTGCGATCAGTGCCGAGTTGCAGATGACCGAACCGATGGCATTGCCGTAGGCAATCTCGCCGTGGCCGGAAACCGCCGACATCGTGGAAACCATGACCTCCGGCAGCGTTGTGCCGATGGAAACGACCGTCGCGCCAATCAGCAACTCCGGCAGGTGGAAGCGCCGCGCCAGCGCAGATGCGCCGTCGACGAACCAGTCGCCGCCCTTAATCAGGAACAGCAGACCGACGATAAAAAGTAAAACAGGTACTAACATACTTTTCCTCCATATTTCTATTCTTCGCGTAAAGTGTGCGCCGGTGTCGGCGCATCACTGCGAAACGTCTTCAGCACGGACAGCCCCATAGGCAGCGCCAGCGCAAAGGCCAGCAGATCCGCGGCGGGCTGGGCGTACTCCACGCCTGCAAGCCCTAAGGCAACACCGCACAATTCCCGCCTTGCGGCTTAAGCACCGCTCCGGCAGCTGCGGCACGGCATCTGCGTTGCCAAAATGCTCGATAAGACATCCAGTATTATCTGCGCTTTTGGCTTGGCATCTGCCGCACCTCGCTCGCCGTATCGGCACTTAGAATTATGCGGTATTGCCCTAAAAGATTTGGCAGGATAAAGACGACCGGGATCAAAAACAATCCCTGCCGCGCGGCGGCCACCACCGACGCTTGCCACGCCATCGGCCATATTGTAAAAGCTTGTCACCAGCATACTGATAACCGTGGGCGCAGACATTTCCAAAATCAGGCGGCACACCGGTGCTTGTGTCATATAGCGCACGCGCTCTTCCGCCGTCATAGCTGTTGTTTTCATCGTTGTACTTCCTTGCCGCAGCACTTCTATTGTACCGCAGCCGGGCAGGCAATGCAACGAAAATCGCTGCTGTTTACGCATAAAACCGGGGGCTTTGCGGCGGCCTCCGGTTTTATGGTTTTCGTTTACTTCTGCATGATGTGAATTCCGGCATACGGTTGTTTCTTTGCTGTTGCATAACGGGGTTGATAAAATTTCCGTGGCGGACTTTGTTGGTGATGACCCTGCAACCCTTGACCGTTACTATGCCCATCCTATCAATGATGGGAGGGTACAGGCAGCAAACGCAATGAATTCCATCATTGGCTTTGCCGCTACGCAAATACCGGCTGAATAAAAACTGAATAAAAAATTGACTTGTTACCACGAAAAAAGAAAAAGAGCGGTAAAACCTGACGTTCTACCGTTCTTCATATGGTTGCGGGGACAGGACTTGAACCTGCGACCTCCGGGTTATGAGCCCGACGAGCTACCATCTGCTCTACCCCGCGATATTTAGTTGCTCTCTCTTGAGTGCCTAAATAGTATAGCATCCACATCCCGCAATGTCAATACCCTTTATAAAATATTTTTTGCATCCTGCCCCAAAAACAAAAGCCCGCGCAAATTAGTGGTTGAATCCCCTAGTTAAAACGGGTACTATTATAATAGAAAAGGATCGCCAAAATCCGGCAGATATCCCTTGCCCGGCGGGCGGCGGTGCAAAAAATAAACGGTGCCCCTGGCGCAGCAGCCGGGAACGCTGTGAATGAGGTTAGGAAAGTTATGAAACGTCTGGTCGTTGGGGTTCTGGCACACGTGGACAGCGGAAAAACCACTCTTTCGGAAGCACTGCTCTACCGTGCGGGCAGCATCCGCAAGCTGGGGCGCGTAGACCATCGGGATGCATTTTTGGACACCGATGCGCTGGAAAAAGCCCGCGGCATTACCATTTTTGCCAAACAGGCCGTGCTTACCCTGCCGGCCGGAACGGTGACGGGCACCCCGCTGGAAGAAACCCAGATCACCCTGCTGGATACCCCCGGCCACGTGGACTTTTCGGCGGAGGCCGAGCGCACGCTGCAGGTGCTGGATTATGCGGTGCTGGTCATTTCCGGCACGGACGGCATCCAAAGCCACACGATGACATTGTGGCGGCTGTTGGAGCGCTACCATGTGCCAACCTTTATCTATGTCAACAAAATGGATCTGCCCGGTGCGGACAAAGCCCTGCGCCTGCGGGAGCTGCGGGGCCGCTTTGGGGATGGCTGTGTGGACTTTACCCCCACCGTTCCGGCGGAAGAACGCGCCGAAGCCCTTGGCGTGTGCAGTGAACCGCTGATGGAAGCCGTGTTGGCAACAGGAACGGTGCCGCAGGCGGATCTCATCACGGCAATCACGCGGCGGCAGGTGTTCCCCTGCTATTTTGGCGCGGCTCTGCGGCTGGATGGCATTGACGACCTGCTCAATGGTCTGCAGCGGGATACCCGCATGCCGCCGGACGCCGGCAGCTTTGGCGCGCGCATCTTCAAGATCGGGGCAGACGAATCCGGCGCGCGCATGACCTACCTGAAAGTGACGGACGGCGTGCTGAAAGTCAAATCCAACCTGGTATCCCGCCCAGATGCCCGTGTGGAGTTTGAAGAAAAGGCCGACCAGCTGCGGGTCTACTCCGGCAGCAAATACCGCCTGGTCAGCGAAGCCCCGGCGGGCACCGTCTGTGCGGTGCTGGGCCCCACAAAAACCTATCCCGGACAGGGCCTTGGCGTACAGCCGGATGCCCGCCAGCCGATGCTGGAACCGGTGCTGAACTACCGGGTGGAGCTGCCGGAAGGAGCTGACCCCCACTATGCCCTTCTGGCCCTGCGCACCCTGGAGGACGAGGATCCACAGCTGCATGTGGCGTGGAACGCCGCTCTGGGCGAGATCCACCTGCAGCTGATGGGTGAAATTCAACTGGAAATTTTGCAGAGCGTGCTGCAAAGCCGCTTTGGATTGGAAGTGGCCTTCGGCGAGGGCGGCATTCTATACAAAGAGACCATCTCTGCCCCGGTGGAGGGCGTGGGCCATTATGAACCGCTGCGCCATTATGCGGAGGTTCATCTGCTGCTGGAACCCGGCGAGCCGGGCAGCGGCCTGCAGTTTGCCAGCATTTGCCGCACCGATGCGCTGGACCTGAACTGGCAGCGGTTGATTTTGACCCACCTGGCGGAGCGCAGCCACCCCGGCGTGTTGGCCGGTGCGCCGCTGACCGATGTGAAAATCACCCTGACGGCAGGCCGTGCCCACATCAAGCACACCGAGGGCGGGGACTTTCGCCAGGCAACCTACCGCGCCGTGCGGCAGGGGCTGCGCACCGCGGCGGCCCGGGGGCAGGCGGTCCTGTTGGAACCCTGGTATGACTTCCGGCTGGAAGTCCCGCAGGACTGTGTTGGCCGCGCCATGGCCGATCTGCAGCGCCGCTGCGCGGAATTCAGCACGCCGGAAAACGAGGATGGCCTGGCCGTCATTACCGGCAAAGCCCCGGTTGCCGAAATGCGGGGCTGTGCGCGGGAAGTGACCGCCTACACCCGCGGTGCGGGCCGCCTGAGCTGTATGCCCCGCGGCTATGCGCCCTGCCACAACACCGAAGCCGTGCTGGAAGCCATTGGCTACCAGCCGGATGCCGATACTGAAAACCCGGTGGATTCCGTATTTTGCAGCCACGGCGCGGGCTACCTTGTCAAATGGGACGAAGTTCCCGCCCACGCCCATGTGGCCAGTGGCCTGGGGCGCAACGCGCCCGGTGCCCAGCAGGCGAAACAGGAAGAAGCGGATGCCTCCGATGAAGCATCCGATGCCCGCCGCCGTGCTGCCGCTTACTGCGGCACACTGGAGCAGGACAAAGAGCTGCTGGCGATTTTTGAGCGCACCTATGGGCCGATCAAGCGCCGGGGGGAAGCCGCAGGTCAGCATGACCAGCTTGCCGCGCGCAAAGCCTTCCGCAGTGTGGGGCCAAGCCAGAACCGTACCCCCGCTGCACCGCCGCCCAGCGGGCCGGAGTACCTGCTGGTAGACGGCTACAACGTGATTTTTGCGTGGGATGAATTAAAGAAGATCGCGGCGGAAAACCTGGATGCCGCCCGCCGCCGGTTGATGGACATTCTGTGCAACTATGCGGGCTACCGCAAGTGTGTGCCCATCCTGGTGTTTGACGCCTACCGCGTCAAGGGCGCCGGGCGGGAACAAGAAACCTGGCACAACCTGCATGTGATTTATACCCGCGAAGCCGAAACCGCCGATATGTTCATCGAGCGCGCCACCCATGAGCTGGCCAAAAACCACCGCGTGCGGGTGGTCAGCTCCGATAGTGCGGAACAGATTATTATTCTGGGCAACGGTGCGCTGCGGGTATCCGCCCGCGCATTTGAGCGCGAGGTGCGTGCCGTGGAAGCCGAGATCCGCGAATTTTTGGACCAGTAAGGGAATACTGCATCCATCCAAGCGCCGATACGGCGGGGATGATGGTAGAGTGTATTGAAAGGCAGGAAAACAATGGATTTTATGCTCAGCCGTGCCACACGGGTCACGGCGCAGTGGGCCAGTGCGCCCGTGCAGCATGCCGTGGCGCGCTTTTGGCGTGATATGGAAATGACTCTTTCCACCACCGGTTTTGTGCCGGATAACCGCCTGATGATCTGCCTTGCCCCCGCCCTGCCGCCGGAAAGTTATACGCTGGATGTGACGGAAAACCAGCTCACTCTCTGCGCGGCGGATGATTTGGGCGCGGTGTACGGCCTGCTGGATATCAGCCGTCATTACCTGGGGGTAGCACCATTCTGGTTCTGGAACCAGCAGCAGTTTGAGCCCAAACCCTTTGCCACTGTGCCGGAGGGCCGCATTACCGGGCCAGCCGCCGCTGTCGGCCTGCGCGGGTGGGATCTTTCGGATGCACCATGGCTGTCCGCCTGGGCGGATGCCACCGAAAACGGCTGGGAGATGATTTTTGAATCCCTGCTGCGCTACCGCGGCAATATGGTGCGCACCGACAAACAGGCGGACCTTGCCGCCGCCATGGGCCTGCGCCCTGTGCAGAACCCGCAGACCCCGCTGGGGGCTGCCCCGCAGCAGGCTGCGGCGGAAAACCCGGAAGAACGCCATAAAATCTGGCAGGATTCTATCCGCACTCTCAAAACCAGCCCGCGCATCTGGGCGCTGGGCATTGACGGGATGGGGGGTGATCCCGATGGCACAGCCAGCACTGCGGCGCTGCAAGAGCAATGGCAGCTGCTGAACGCCACGGTGCCCGGTGCCGCTGCCTATATTCTGCTGCAGGGCGAAACCGTTGCGCTCTACCAGGAGGGAAAACTCAAAATCCCGGATAGCGTTATCCCCGTTTTAACCCCGGCCCCCAGTGCCAGCAGTGCGGGCGGCCCTGGTCCCGGCGCGCAGCACGGGCTGTGGTTCAGCCTTTGCCGCCGCGATAAGCTGACCGGCAACCCCATGACCGCCTACCCCGGCGGCGATACCGCCGTTAACGGAATGCTGCAGGGAGCCTGGCGCGGCGGGGTGCGCAGCTTCTGGATGGTTGGCACCGGGGACCTGCGCCCCTCCCTGATGGAGTTGAACCTGACCGGTGCTTTGTGGTGTACCCCGGATACCGACTGCGCCGCGCAGCGCACGGCTTACCTGCGCTGTACCTACCGTGCGCCGGATGGCTGGGCACTGACGGACAGCGCACTGGAGGATCTTTCGGTCTGCCTGCGCGCCCGTGCCGAAAGCGCCGTGCAGGCGGGCAGTCCGCCGCAGCCGGTGGGCGAAGCGTTCCTGACCCGCAGCACCCGGCTGTTTGCTTCGGCCTGGCTGTGCGGCAAAACGCAGGGCCCGATTCAGGAACTTGCCGCTCTGCTGCCCGCAGAAAGCTATGCGGAACAGCTGGCTGCCTATCAGCAGCTCTGCACTTCCGCGCTGGAAAATTATGAAACGCTGCTGCCCGGCTGTTCTTACGCCGGGCGGGCCACCACGCCGCTCTGGCAGGAGCAGGTGGTGTTCAGCGTGCGGCTGTACCTGTACGCCCTGCGCGGGGCGGTGCGCTTTTGCACCGCGCGGGAGCAGTTTTTGGATAAGGACTGGCAGAACTGCTTTTGCACCCTGGGTCGTGCGGCGGATGATTTTGGTGCCATGGCGGCTCTGCTGCAGCCCAAAACTGGGTTCTGGGCCGGCTTTTGCAGCGATACCATGCTGGACGGCGCACTGACCGCCCGCGTTCTGACCGGTCTGATGGCGATTCCCCGCGCGGCCGGGGACGGGCCGGATTATGCCGCTTGGCAGGCTCCACTTCCTGGTGCCCCGGCGGCCCCCGTGCCGGATTTTACCCTGTACCGCGCCCTGGTGCAGGCGGAAACGAAAAAAGTGTAAGGGCCGGGCCGAAAATGCACCGAAAAATCCATGTGTTACCCTGAGCTTTTTGAGCACCGAGATAACCGGCGGCTTTACCGGCTGCACCGTTGGCATGTATGCCTCTGCCAACGGCACCGCCAGCACCAACCACGCCGCTTTCTACTGGTTCGCTTACCAGCAGGTGCGAAACAAGTTGCGCTAAAATATGACAATCAAAAGCAGCCCCCGCCGCCGCGGGGCTGCTTTTGGTTTATAAAGTCGCATTTTGCCGTGAAATTGAAACGTTTCATCAAAATGAATACTACTTTCTTGTTATATTCGACAAGGAAAACGGTTGCGATTCGTGCAAGGCTACAATTTTGCACTCAAAATCCAAAAAACGATTGATTTTTGCAAAACACGGGTGTAATATAAAGCCACAGAAAGGTTGGAAACGTTACCAACCCGTGAACCACACCGGTCCGCAACGGTGCAACTGGTTCCACTTAAAAAGGAGGATAATACCATGAAATCCAAGCAAACAATCTCTCTCGCCCTGGCATCCATGATGGCTGCCGGCCTGCTGGCAGGCTGCGGCTCCACCGCATCTTCCACTGCTTCCTCTGCTGCAGAAAGCACCGCAGCTTCTTCCGAAGCTGCCAGCTCCGAAGCAGCCGCCACGGCAGATACCACTGCCGCCGGCAAGGTCTACTACCTGAACTTCAAGCCCGAGCAGGATGAAGCCTGGCAGGCCCTGGCAAAGACCTACACCGAAGAGACCGGCGTTCCCGTTACCGTTGTGACCGCTGCTTCCGGCCAGTACGAAACCACTCTGATGAGCGAAATGGCCAAGAGCGATGCGCCCACCCTGTTCCAGGTCAACGGCCCTGTCGGCCTGGCCAACTGGAAGGATTACTGCTATGACCTGACCGGCTCCAAGATCCTGGGCGACCTGACCAGCGATTCTTACGCCCTGAAAGATGGCGACGCCACCGTGGCCGTCGGCTACGTTATCGAGAGCTACGGCCTGATCACCAACAAGACCCTGCTGGAAAAGGCCGGTTACACCACCGATGATATCAAGAGCTTCGCAGACCTGAAGAAGGTTGCCGAGGACATCACCGCCCGCAAGGACGAACTTGGCTTTGCAGCATTCACCTCCGCCGGTATGGATTCTTCCTCTGACTGGCGCTTCAAGACCCACCTGGCCAACCTGCCCATCTACTTTGAGTACCAGGCTGACGGCATCGGCACCACGGATGCCATCAAGGGCACCTACCTGGATAACTACAAGGACATGTTTGACCTGTACATCAACAACTCCACCTGTGCTCCTACTGAGCTGGCTGGCAAGACTGGCGATGACAGCCGCAACGAGTTCCTGGACAATGAGGCCGTCTTCTTCCAGAACGGTTCTTGGGAATATAACAACCTCGTCGGCGATGGCAAGCCCTTCACCGATGACGACCTGACCATGATCCCCGTCTACATTGGCGTGGGCGATGAGGCCAACCAGGGCCTGTGCACCGGCACCGAGAACTACTGGTGCGTAAACAAGGAAGCCGACCAGGCAGATATCGATGCAACTCTCGACTTCATCTACTGGTGCGTCAGCTCTGATGAGGGCACCAAGGCCATGGCAAACGATATGGGCTTTGTTATCCCCTTCAAGAATGCTCAGGAATCCCCCAACCTCTTCGTTAAGGTTGATAATGCTCTGACCGCTGAGGGCAAGACTCCTGTTGCCTGGTGCTTCTCCACCATGCCTTCCGAAAACTGGAAGAACGGCGTTGGCTCTGCTCTGACTGCTTACGCAGCCGGCACTGGCGATTGGAACGCTGTTGTGACCGCCTTTGTGGATGGCTGGAAGACCGAAGCTGCCCTGAATGCAGGCTGATCTGAATCAAGATAGCGAAACCTGAATGTTAAAAGCGGGGCGGGCGATGATTCGCCCGCCCCGCTCTTTTATGTGCTCAAGGGGGTACTGTTATGGAAAAAGCGATCCGGCGCTATTGGCCCGTGTTCGTGCTGCCCACCCTGCTGGCCTTTATCATCGGCTTTATCTGGCCGTTTATCTGGGGCGTGGCGCTTTCGTTCTGCAAATTCACAACTGTTCAAAATGTTACCTTTGTTGGTCTCGGCAACTATGCCAAGATCTGGCTGGATGATACCTTCACCCATGCGTTCTGGTTCACTGCGGTGTTTACTGTGGTGTCCACGGTGCTCATCAATGTGCTGGCGTTCGGCATTGCACTGCTGCTTACCCGCGGCATCCGCGGTACCAACATCTTCCGTACCACCTTCTTTATGCCCAACCTGATCGGCGGCATTATCCTTGGCTATATCTGGCAGATTCTGCTCAACGGCGTACTCAGCGCACTCGAAAAACCGCTGCTTTCCCTGAACGCCACGTATGGCTTCTTGGGCCTTGTCATTCTGATGTGCTGGCAGCAGATCGGTTACATGATGATCATCTACATTGCCGGCCTGCAGAACGTGCCGCTGGATCTGATCGAAGCCGCCAAGATCGATGGCGCAAACGCCAAGCAGATCCTGTTTAAGATCAAGATCCCCATGGTTATGCCCAGCATTACCATCTGCACCTTCCTGACTTTGACCAACTCCTTCAAGCTGTTTGACCAGAACCTGTCCCTGACCGGCGGCGAACCGGCCAAGCAGACCATGATGCTGGCTTACAACATTTATGATACCTTCTATGCCCGCTCCGGACCCCAGTGGAAGGGCATCGGCCAGGCAAAGGCTGTTGTGTTCTGCCTGTTTGTTGTGGTGCTGGCCGTACTCCAGCAAAAGCTGACCCAGTCCAAGGAGGTGCAGCAGTAATGGAAAAAACCATCAAAAAACCGGTGGAAGAAAAACCTACCGTTGGCAAAGCGGACCGCCGCATCAATGCCATTCTCAGCGTGGTGCTTGGAGTGCTGTGCGTTGCATGGATCTACCCCATCGTCATGATCTTCTTTAACTCCCTCAAAACCGAGCGCGCCATTACCACCTCCCGCGCGTTTGAGCTGCCCACGGCCGGAACCTTTGTCGGCCTCAAAAACTATATTTACGGCATCCAGGAAATGGACTTTTTGTCTTCCTTCTGGTATAGCCTAGTCATTACTGTCAGTTCCGTTGTGCTGATTCTGCTGTGCTGCTCCATGTGCGCATGGTTCATCACCCGTGTCAACGGCAAACTTTCCAAACTGATGTACGGCTTGTGCATGTTCAGCATGGTGGTGCCGTTCCAGATGGTCATGTTTACCCTGGCCAAAACAGCGGATACCTTAAAATTGAACAACCCTTACAACATCTGCATCATCTACCTCGGCTTCGGTGCCGGTCTCGCGGTGTTCATGTTCACCGGCTTTATGAAGAGCATGCCGGTTGAAATTGAGGAAGCCGCTATGATCGATGGCTGCAACCCGCTGCAGATTTTCTTCCGCGTGGTCTGCCCTATCTTAAAGCCGACGATGATCTCTACCGCAATCCTGGAAACCATGTGGGTCTGGAACGACTATCTGCTGCCCACCCTGGTGCTGGATATCAAAACCTACCGCACCATCCCCATGGCGATTCAGTATTTCCGCGGCAGTTACGGCAAGGTGGAAATGGCGCCCATGATGGCCTGCATCATGATCACCATTCTGCCGGTCATTATTCTGTATCTGATCTGCCAGAAGTATATCATTGATGGTGTGGTGGCCGGTGCTGTAAAGGGCTAATGGCTGCGGCACCCTGCTGCCGGAAGGAGTTTTCTGTGTATGACCATCAAAGATATTGCAAAAGAATCGGGGTATGCCATCGGCACGGTTTCGCGGGTGCTCAACAATAACCCCAGCGTCAGCCCGGCCGCCCGCGCCAAGATTCTTGAGGTTATCAAGCGGTATAATTATCAGCCAAACTCCAACGCCAAACACCTGAAACAGCAAAGCAGCGATGGCCTTGCCCTAATCGTAAAGGGCACCCAGAACATGTTGTTTGTGGACATTCTGGAAAAAATGCAGGCGATCCTGGAGGAACGCGGATATGTTTCCACGGTCTATTATATTGATGAAGAAGCCAACGAAGTTGCGCAGGCCGAACTGATCTGCGCCGAGCGCAAACCTTATGGTATTGTTTTCCTTGGTTCTAACCTGGAATACTTCACACCGCAGCTGGCGGAACTGCGTGTTCCATGCCTGCTGCTGACCAACAGCGCCGCAACCCTGAACATCCCCAACCTGTCCAGCGTCAGCGTGGACGATGTTTCGGCATCGTCCCTGATGATTGAGTACCTGTATGCGCAGGGCCACCGCAAGATCGGGCTGATCGGCGGCAAGCCAGACCAGTCCCGCCCCAGTCTGTCCCGTCTGACCGGCAGCCAGAGCGCTATGTTCCGCCTTGGCCTGCCGTTCGAGATGAAAAAGCAGTATGCCTATGCCCGGTTTTCGCTGCAAAGCGGATATACCGCCATGGAATACCTGCTCAAGCACTGCCCGGATATTACGGCAGTGTTTGCCATGTCGGATCTGATGGCCCTGGGCGCGATCCGTGCCCTGAATGACCATGGCCTGCGTGTGCCGCAGGATATCTCGGTTTCGGGCTATGACGGTATTGCGCTGGGGCGCTACAGCACCCCGCGGCTGACCACCATCCGCCAGAACTCGGAACGACTGGCCCAGCGCGGTGCGGAAATTCTGCTCAACTGTATTGAAAACGGAAGCAGCGCAGTGCATGAAGTGGTTCCTTTTGAATTGATTGAGGACGAAAGTGTTGCGGCTTTGCCCAATCATTGAACGAACCAGACATATGCGGAGTATATAAAGGCAACACCGCACAATTCCCGCCTTACGGCTTAAGCACCGCTCCGGCGGCTGC
>ENA-OUQP01001983-OUQP01001983.1-human-gut-metagenome-genome-assembly--contig:-NODE-1983-length-12102-cov-7.387150_pt1 | contig 12102 bp, 7 predicted proteins | sample MGYA00237951_ERZ548836 | MGnify/ENA primary metagenome ERZ548836 (study PRJEB26490, sample SAMN05194702) | human gut metagenome | biome: terrestrial biome; feature: human-associated habitat; material...
TATTACACTGCCGGCAGCCCGGTCCAGTTTGTCCGTGTTGAGCTGCTGAAAGGGGATGTCACGGGTGAAGTTGCGGTCTGCCTGACCTTTAAGAATGTTGGCACAGAACCGCTGACCGGCTTTATCATCCACTTCAAGTGCAAAGATGCTTCTGGTCAGATCCTGTGCGAGGATGATTTCTATTATGAGCAGCTCAATGTGCAGCCCGGCGAACTGTTTGGTGCCGATGACGCTGTATTTGTCAGCGATACGCCGGTTTCCAGCGTGGAAATTGAGCAGGACCGTGCTTTCCTGAACGGCCGCGGCGTGGATCTGCGTAATTATAAGCGTGTCCGCCTGCAGGCCCCCCGTGTGCTGCCTGGCTCTATTGCCCGCACACTTCAGACCCGCACCAACAATAAGATGCTGACCTGCGTCCCGCAGGATACCGAAAACGGCTGGTTCTGCGCCTGCGGCGCGTTCCACCCCAACGAGGAAGCTGTTTCCGTCTGCAGCGAGTGCGGCGGCGACCGCGCTTACATCAAGGCAACCCTGACCCGCATCCTGGAGGAAGCCCGGCAGACCGCCGAACAGCAGCAGCGCGAAATCAACGCCGTGGCCAATGGCGTTGACCCCGCAGCAGCCCAGGCAGCCCAGGCCGCTGCCACCGCCGCCGCGGCTCAGGCAGCCATCAGCCAGGAGCCCACCGCACAGTTCACCCCGCCCGCCCCGGCCCAGGAACCGGAAGAAGAGGACGAGGACAACGAAGCAACCAACGCCGAAATGGACCGCGTGCGCCGCTATGTCCCCAAAGGCCATCTGTTTGCCGATGAAGAGGATGAAGAGGACGAGCATACCCGCATGTTCGATGATGAGGAAGAGGAAAGCGACGATGACGAAGAACCCCGCCGTGGCCGTTATGCGGACGATGACGAGGAGAGCGAGGACGATGTAATGGCCGAGCGTATCATCCATTGGGCACCGCCCATCACCGCAGTGGTCTGTGCGCTCATCATTGCTGTGTCGCTGATCTACCACTTTGTCATCGCCTGATCGCCTGCTGTTTATCGGCAAAGGCGGGCTGACCCGCTGATATTTATCCGGGCAGGATAAAGCAAAATAAACCAAAACCAGCCGCCGGGCAGGGGAAAATCCCTGAAGCCGGCGGCTGGTTTTCTATTTGTTCTATTCCGTGTCTGTGCTTATTGTTGCCATCAGGAATATAGGGCAATACCGCACAATTCCCGCCTTGCGGCTTAAGCACCGCTCCGGCAGCTGCGGCACGGCATCTGCGTTGCCAAAATGCTCGATAAGACATCCAGTATTATCTGCGCTTTTGGCTTGGCATCTGCCGCACCTCGCTCGCCGTATCGGCACTTAGAATTGTGCGGTGTTGCCATAGGAAAATGTGGTTAGAGCTTGTGATTAAATTTGCAAGGCAGTAATCATAAAGCAGTAAAAGCATGCAGGATGCGAAAAATCAATCCCCTGGCGCATAACGCTTATTTCAGCGTTCCATCCAGTACCTGCTGGTAATACCATGGCTTGGGTGCGCGGAACACCTTGCCAGCCAAAGCGGCAAACTGTGGGTCGCTGATCTTTTTGGGGAACGCCAGCTCCCAGGCGCACAGAGCCTGATATTTCAGCTTCAGCTCCCGGTTGGCGGCATTGTTGCCATACTTGGAATCGCCCAAAATCGGGCAGCCAATGCTGGCCAGATGAGCGCGGATCTGGTGGGTGCGGCCCGTTACCAGCTCCACCCGTAATAGCGCCAAACGTCCGCTGACGGCAATGGTATCATATGCGGTAATGATCTCTTTTGCACCGGATTTCGGCTCGTCCAGAATGCGCACAATGCCATGCACAGAATCTTTCGTTAAAAAGCTGTGCAGCGTGGCAGCGGGTGGTACCGGACGGCCAAAGGTTACGCACAGGTAAGTTTTGCGAATCAACCGCTCTTTGATGGCGTTTACCAAAAATTCTTCCGCCGCTGCGGTCTTTGCCAGCAGCACAAGGCCGCTGGTGCCGGTATCCAGCCGGTGGCACAGGCGCGGCTCATGGGCGGCGTCCCACCGCTTTTCCTCATACAGGCGGCGCAGTACGCGGTTCAGCAGGGTGTCAGATTCGTCGCCATCCACCGGGATACCCGCGGGCTTGTTGGCCACGATCAAATCATCGTTTTCATAAATAAATTCCGCCGGGGCGCGTGCCTGCAAAAACTCCGGCCCCTCCTGGGAGGTCAGTCCAAGTTGGTCGTCCAGCAGGTAAACGCGGATCACATCGCCGTTCTGCACACGGGTGGCAAGGGGCTGCTTTTTGCCGTTCAGCTTAATTTTGTTTTCTCGCAGCGCCTTGTTCAGCCGCCCCAGCCCCAGGGCAGGGAACTGCTCCATCAGGTATTTGTCCAGCCGCACGGGCAAAAGGCTTTTTACATGTAGTTCCTGCATTATTTACTCTCCAATTCTTTATCCCACAAAACGGTCGCGTCCGGGATATCCAGTGTCACCATCAGCCAGCCTGCATCGTGGTCGTCAATCGTTTTAATCGTGTATTCTTTCCCATCAGCGCACAGCACACTGGCATGTTCCAGCTTGCGGCGCACAAAGGGGGAATCTGCAAAGCATACCGTCTGTTTCGTTTCGTCCAGCACACCGCGGTTCCACAGGGCGTCAGTGTAATCCGCAAGGCGCAGGGGATAATTTTCGTCATAGGGGGTGCACAGCGCATCAAAGTTCTGCCCCTGCAGCCCCGGCGCAATCACATACCAGCTGCATGTGCCGTCCGTACTCGTTACCCTGCCGCACCAGGCATTGTCCTTCACCGGTTCCACGGCCTGCAAAAAGGCACCTTCCTCTGCAAACAGGTACAGCGTATCCTCCCGCACGGTTCCGGCAGCAAGCTCCGCCAGCAGCGTTTCCCGCTGGGCGGCCAGTGCCGTTTCATCATAGCGGGCGGCAAACGGGTCGTTGGTCGTCATGCCGTTGTCCGCGGCAAACAGGGCCAGATGCAACGCGTCATCTTGAATTTCATCCATTGAGACAACCGCCGTATACTGCTGCGCTGCCTGCCAGAAATCGCTCTCCATCTCGGTGGGGAACGCATCGGTCTGCATGGCCTGCAGCATTGCTGCACTGCGCTGTACCATGCCGGGGCTTACATCCCAAACCTGTACCACAGCCAGCAGGGCAGCACCCGCCAGCAGCCAGCGGCCTTTCAGCCGGGCAAGGCCCACAAGGGTTAGCAACATCAGCAGGTAATAGATTGGCCAGAACAACCGCCCACTGGAACGGAAGATGGAAAACAGTTTGATCAGCGAAGCAGGCAGCGGCAGCGTGGCAAGCGTTGCGCCGTTTGCGGTAATCACATTGCTGATGGCAAACACCGTTAAAACCGCACAGCAGCAGGCCAATGCCCAGTGGCGGCGCAGCATGCCGCCCAGTTGCCGCCGCAGCAAAACCACCGCAATGGGCAGGGCAATCAGCACGCCTAGCCCCAGGTAGGCAAAGGCATCATAATTGCCGTAAACCTGGTTCTGTGCGGGCAGCACCCGGCTGTACAGCACGCCGTTTACCCCCACGGGGTTCCACAGTGCATTCAGGTTCATGCAAAAATAGCCGTACAATGCCTGCCCGCCGCTGGAAGCACTGCCGTACAGCAGCCCCAGTGCCCAGCCCAGCAGTGCCGTGCCGCCAAAGTTGGCGGCAAGGTACAGGCCGGGCCCCGCAAGCTGGCGGTTGTGCAGTGCATATTCCAGCAGCAGCGCCAGCGTGATGGCATAGGTCATCGGCAGAAAGTAGGGGTGGATGCCTACCGCCAGCACGTTCAGCGCAAACAGCCCGCGGGAGGCATACTGCCCTTTGCGCCGTGCAGCAAAATAAAAATAGAGTGCAGCCAGCACAAAAAACTGTGCCCCCAGCGAGGTATGCCGGAACACACGCTCAAACAAAACCGGGCTGGTAACAAACAGCAGGTCCGCAGCAAGCGGTGCCGCGCACCCCGGCAGGAACAGCCCTGCCAGCAGCGCGCCAAACCCGCCCTGCAACGCAAAGCAGACCAGCGTGAACCACCCCATATACTGGAACGTTCCGCCCACAAGGTTGGCAACCGGCTTTAACAGGGCAGCCACCAGCGGGATAGAGTCGGTATAAGCAACGCTCAGCCCATCCGGGTAGTTGATGCCGCGGGCAATGCAAAGCGGCCAGCCAGCGGAGCTTTGGCGGTAAAACAGCCACCCGGCATAATGCTGCTGGATGTCCTTTTCAATATACCCACCGCGGCAAAAGGCATCGTTGGTTACATCCAGTGTGCTGACCCCGAACACCAGCACAAACACCAGCACCCCCAGCAAGGCACCGCCGAGGAACAACCGCCCATTGCGGGTAAGTTTTGGTAAAGTTGAATTTTTTGCCAGTAGTAACACATCCTTTGGGGCAAAGAAATAAAATTTGAAAGCTGATATAAGCTAAATATCAAACAATAAAACAACTTTATTATAATATACACGCAGTAAAATATCAACGTAAACCATGCCATATCTGCCCCATGCCGGGCATGGCAGCAACCCACCGTGGGCGAAAAACACCTTGCATCCCGCCGCAACAGTGGATATAATGTAAAATTATACAAAATAATAAAGTTTCATGCCGCTGCGGCGGCCGGAAAAAGGGTACAGGAAAAATGAATTTTGTTTTTATTTCACCGCATTTCCCGGAAAATTACTGGAATTTTTGTGACCGCCTGCGTGCCAATGGCGTAAATGTGCTTGGCATTGGCGATGCCCCTTACGAAACGCTGCCCGCCCTGCTCAAAAGCGCACTGACCGAGTATTACCGTGTGGACAACATGGAAAACTATGATGAAATGCTGCGCGCCATGGGCTTTTTCACTTTCAAGTATGGCAAGATCGACTGGGTAGAAAGCAACAATGAATATTGGCTGGAACAGGATGCCCGCCTGCGGACAGATTTTAATATCACCACCGGCATTAAATCCGCTGAGATCGAAAAGTTCAAGCGCAAATCCGTGATGAAAACCTACTACCAGAAAGCCGGTATCCCCACCGCCCGCTGGTGTGTGACGGCAGATGTAACGGAGGCCCAGGCTTTCGCCAAAACTGTCGGCTGGCCCGTCATTGCCAAGCCAGATAACGGCGTGGGGGCAAACGGCACCCATAAGTTCAAGAATAAAACCGAGTTGAACAAATTTTTCCAGCAGGAGGGCCCCAATGCGGCCAACTATATCCTGGAAGAATTTGTGGATGGTGAGATCGTGACCTTTGACGGCGTGGCCGATGCCAATGCCGAGCCGATCTATGCCGCCAGCCATGTTACGCCGGACAGCATCATGGAGATTGCCCATGGCAAAAAGCCGATGTGGTACTATGTTGCACCGGAAATCAGCCCCGAACTGCGCAAAATGGGCGAAGCTGCCCTGAAAGCCTTTGGGGCCAAAAGCCGCTTTTTCCACCTGGAATTTTTCCGCCTGAAAACCGCCAAGCCCAGCCTGGGCAATGCGGGGGATATCCTGGGGCTGGAAGTCAACATGCGCCCGGCCGGCGGCTATACGGTGGATATGCTCAACTATGCCGGCGGGCTGGACCTGTACCAGATTTGGGCCGATATGGTGGCATTCGGCGCTGCGCACCATCCGCTGGCGCGTTACCACCGCTACTGCTGCTGTGCGGGCCGCCACGATGAACTGCGCTACCGCATGCCGCATGAGGAGCTGCTGAAAAAGTACCGCTCCTGCCTGAACGCGGCTCCGCGCCTGCCGGAAGTTCTGGCCCGCGAAATGGGGGACCAGCTGTACATTGCCAGCTTTGAGGACGAAGCCGCTATGCAGGCGTTCCGCCGCGATGCCCTGGCCCGCCCGCGCGAATAACAGCAGGCAAAAATGGAGCGGACAAATCGGACAAAATCGAACATCTTGTGAATTTTATCCGCACAAATTGTAACATCTTGTAGTAAGCACTTGCTATTTACAGCCAAACCAGATACAATATATTCTGTATTTTTGGAGCCAGAAATAAGAGCCGCTGCCCCCGTGATGGGCTAAGCGGTTCCCATTGGGCAGAAGGAGCACCGCGGTGGAACAGGTATTTTTCATCAACCCCGTTGCAGGAAAACGGGATGCAAGCGCAGAGCTTGTGCCCCGGATCCAGGCGGCGGCCCGCCAGCTCCAGCTGCCCCAGCCTCAAATTGTTGTCACACAGTATGCCGGTCAGGCCCGCGAAGCAGCCCACCGGTATGCGGCATCCGGTACCCCGGCGGCGCTGTATGCCTGCGGTGGAGATGGCACGCTGAACGAGCTGGTTCAGGGCGCGGCAGGCAGCGCGAATGTAGCGGTCGGCTGTGTGCCCTGCGGCAGCGGGAATGACTATGTGCGCAACTTCGGCGCGGCGGGCCAAGCGTCTTTTTTAGATTTTGCCGCCCAGCTGCAGGCACAGCCCTGCCGGGTGGACCTGCTGCAAACATCCCTTGGTATCGGAATCGATATCTGCGCCGCCGGGCTGGACGCTCAGGTGGCATATGGCATCCCAAAATTCCGGCGGCTGCCGGGATGCGGGGGAACAGCAGCCTATACGCTCTCGATTCTACAGGCTATGCTCAGCCGCTTCGGCCACAAGCTGCGCGTTGCGATCGACGGCAAAGAGTATACCGGTACTTATATGATGGCGGCCATCTGTAATGGCGGCTATTACGGCGGCGGTTATCAGGCTGCGCCCTATGCAGCCATGGATGACGGCCTGCTCGATATTGTGCTGGTCAAACCCATCTCCCGCATTCAGGTTGCGGGAATTTTGGCCAAATACAAAGCCGGGCGGCACATGCAGGATGCCGATACCATCGTGCCGGAGTTCCGCAGCTTTATGACCTTTTACCGTGCCCGCAGCGTGGAAATGCAGGTGCTGGACAACCGCCCCATCATTGCCACGATCGACGGCGAGTGCGCCCCGGTCATGGAGCTGAAAGCCCAGGTGCTGCCGTCTGCACTGAATGTGCTGCTGCCGCAGCCTGCCTGCAGCAGTGCGGTCATCCGCGGGCAGTATGAATGTCCCCTGCAGGCAAAAGTAAGATAAAACCATGGCAAATGCACCGCTAAACCGGTGATTGTTGCCGTACTTCAAATAAAATCCGCGGCCAGCTGGCCCGGGGAGGGAAAGATATGTCAGAAGCAAAAGTAAGGGTTCGTGTGGCCCATAACGCCATGCACCTGCCGGTGGTTGCATTGCGCGGGCTGGTGGTGTTCCCCAATAATGTGGTCCACTTTGAGGTGGGCCGCCAGAAGTCCATTGCCGCCATCGAGGCTGCCATGCACGCCAACAGCAATATTTTCCTGATTGCACAAAAGGATATGGAGACAGAGGAGCCCACGGCCCAGGATCTGTATGCCTATGGCGTCATTTCGGAAATTAAGCAGGTGCTGCGTGTATCCGAAGATCTGGTCAAGGTACTGGTAGAGGGAAAATCCCGTGCCAAATTGCTGGACTTGGATGCCAGTGGTAAATACCTGCAGGCTGATGTCCGCCCCGCTCTCGTGCGCGGTGTGGCACCAGATAAGCGCACCCAGACCGAGGCGTTGGTTCGCAGCCTGAAAGAGTGCTTTGAGGAGTATCTCTCCTACAGCCCGCAGATCTCCAAGGATGTGGTGTATAACATCGTCTCCTCGGATAATCCGCTCTACCTGAGCGAATACATGCCGGCCAACCTGCTGCTGAAATATGAGGACAAGCAGACCATTCTGCAGGAAAATTCCATCCCCAGCCGGTTGGAAAAGCTCCTGCTTGTGATGCGCCAGGAATGTGAAGTGCTGGCCATTGAAAAAGAACTGGACGATAAAGTGAACGTCCAGATGGATAAAAACCAGCGCGATTACTACCTGCGGGAACAGATGCACATCATCAGTGAGGAACTGGGCGATGCCGAGGATACCCGCGCCGAAGCGGAAAAGTATGCCCAGAAGATTCAGGACCTGCACCTGGATGCCGCCAGCGAGGAAAAGCTGTTGAAAGAATGCGAGCGCCTTGGCAAAATGGCCGGCAACCAGGCCGAAATCAGCGTGATTCGCAGCTATCTGGATACCGTCATCGGCCTGCCCTGGCACACCTTTACCAAGGATGATCTGAACCAGGCCCATGCCCGCAAGGTGCTGGATCATGACCACTATGGTCTGGAAAAGGTCAAGGAGCGTATTCTGGAAATTCTGGCCGTCCGCCAGCTCAATACGGATGTCAAGGGTCAAATCGTCTGCCTGGTCGGCCCTCCGGGTGTCGGCAAAACCTCCATTGCGCGCTCCGTTGCCGCCTGCATGGGCCGCAACTTTGCCCGCATGAGCCTTGGCGGCGTGCATGATGAGGCCGAGATCCGCGGCCACCGCCGTACATACATCGGCGCAATGCCCGGCCGCATCATCAGCGCCATCAATACCGCCAAGTCCTCCAACCCGGTCATCCTGCTGGATGAGATCGACAAGCTGGCAGGGGACTACCGCGGCGATCCTTCCAGCGCCCTGCTGGAAGTGCTGGACCCTGAACAGAACAAGACTTTTAAGGATAACTATCTTGATATTCCGTTTGACCTCAGCAACGTGCTGTTCATTACCACCGCCAACGATGCTTCCCACATTCCCGGCCCGCTGTATGATCGTATGGATGTGATTGAACTGCCCAGCTATACCCGCGTGGAAAAGTTCAACATCGCCCGCCGCCATCTGCTGCCCAAACAGCTCAAAAATAACGGCTTGGAATCCCGCGTTACCATGGCCCCGGCGGCGCTGTATGAGATCATTGACGGCTACACCCGCGAAGCCGGCGTGCGTACTCTGGAGCGCACCATCACCGCCGTGCTGCGCAAGTGCGCTCAAAAGATTGCCGCAGGGGAGAAAGATAAGATCAATGTTACCCCTGCCATGGTCAAAGCAATGCTCGGTCCCGAAAAGGTCAAGCCGACCTTTATTTCCCGCACCGATGCTGTTGGCATTGCCAACGGCCTGGCCTGGACCAGCGTGGGCGGAGAGATGCTTCCCATCGAAGTTTCCATCATCCCCAACGGATCCGGCAAGGTGGAGATCACCGGCAGCCTGGGTGATGTAATGAAAGAGAGCGCTCACCTGGCATTGACCTATGCCCGCGTGCATGCCGAAACCTACCACATTGCGCCGGATAAGTTCAAGAACACCGATATCCATATCCATGCCCCCGAAGGCGCTGTACCCAAGGACGGCCCCTCCGCCGGTGTCACCCTGACCACCGCGCTGATTTCTGCGTTGTCCGAGATTCCGGTTCGCCACGACCTTGCCATGACGGGCGAAATCACCCTGCACGGCAATGTTCTGCCCATCGGCGGCCTGAAAGAAAAGAGCATGGCAGCCTTCCGCGAGGGCATTTCCACCGTGCTCATCCCTGAAGCCAACAAGCCCGACCTGTACGAGGTGGATGAGGAGGTCAAAAAGGCCGTCAAGTTCATCCCCGTCAGTGACCTTTCTCAGGTGCTCAAACATGCACTCATCCTGCCCGCAGCATCCGCTGCCCACAAACGCACCATGCCGCAGGCTACCCAGCTGATCGCAACCGAGCAGAGCACCGCCAAGGAACCTGCTGCCGTGATGTGATCAACGCGGAAAAGCCGGAAAAGGGAGTTGTATTTATGAATTATAATCGCAGTGAATTTCAGGCATCCTATGGCCTTTCCAGCCAGCTGCCGGAAAGCGACCGCCCGGAATTTGTCTTTTCCGGCCGTTCCAACGTGGGCAAATCCAGCCTGATCAACAGGCTGTGCAACCGCAAAAATCTGGCGCGCGTCAGCGCAACGCCGGGCAAAACGGCAACCATCAACTTTTACCGTGTGGATACCGCCTATTTTGTGGATCTGCCCGGCTATGGTTACGCCAAGGTGTCCAATGCGGACCGTGAGCGCTGGGACGAGCTGATCAACAGCTATTTTGAAGCGGACCGCGCGCTGAATGTGCTGGTGCAGCTGCTGGACAGCCGCCATGCCCCCAGCGCGGACGATGTGCAGATGATGGAATACCTGCACTTCCACCGGATTCCCTTTGTTGTGGCGCTGACTAAGGCGGATAAGCTCAAAAAATCTGAGATGACCGCCCAGCTGGAAGAGTTCCGCATCACCTGCGCCCCCTATGGCTGCAAGCAGGTGTTTTTGACCAGCGCCGAAAAGGGGACCGGGGTCGAAGAACTGCGCCAGTATCTGGATGCCTGCCTGGCACCGGAGGCCTAAACCATGGCGTATCAGGAATTTGCCTATTTTTATGACGAGTTCAACGGCGCAGCCGATTATGATGCGCTGTTTGCCTATGTGACCGGGGAGCTGAAAGCCCACGGCATCCAGGATGGCATTGTGGCAGATTTCGGCTGCGGTACCGGCGAGCTGACCCTGATGCTGGCCCAGGCAGGGTACGATATGATCGGCATTGACGTTTCGGAAGAGATGCTCAGCGTCCTGCGGGACAAAGCCGATGCCCTTGGCCTGCCGCTGACCAACCCCATGCTGCTGTGCCAGGACCTTTTGCAGCTGGACCTGTACGGGACCATCCGCGCCGCGGTTTCCACTTTCGATACCTATAACCACATCGGTCCGCTGGAAAACTTTGAAAAGGCCATCGCAAAAGCCGCGTTCTTTATGGAAAAAGACGGCGTTTTTGTGTTTGACCTGAACACACCCTATAAGCATGAAAAAGTGCTTTCCGGCCAGACTTTTGATTTTGATGAGGATGACGCCGCCTGCCGCTGGAGCAACCGCTATGACCCACAGACGGGTCGCGTGGACCTCAGCATTGATATCCACTATAAAGATACCGGGGAAGACTTCCATGAATCTTTCTCGGAATACAGCTACCCGCTTGATACCGTCAAAGCGCTGCTAACCAGATACGGCTTTGACCCGGTTAAAATTGCCGATGGCGAAAGCTTTGGCCCTGTCCGGCCGGACAGCCAGCGCTGGATCATCACGGCAGTCAAGCAGTATACACAGGAAGCAGACGGCACCCCGGCCTAACCGCCGCACCCCTGCTTCGGGAGGTCATTGATTCTATGTGTGAAACAAAAAATGAAAACAGCAGCAACCTGCTGCGCGGCATTTCGGAAAACGGCGGCATCCTGTTCTATGGCATTGATTCCACCGCCATTGTGCGCCGAATGGAGCAGCTGCACAAAACCAGCGCCGTTACCACCGCAGCCCTGGGCCGCCTGCTGACCGGTGTTGCCATGATGGGCCAGATGCTCAAATCGGATTCTGATTCTGTCACCGTACAGATCAAGGGCGGCGGCCCGGCGGGCCGTATTCTGGCCGTTTCCAACGGCGCGGGCGATGTAAAAGGCTATGTCGAAAACTCCATCGTGGAGCTGCCCCCGCGCGCGGACGGCCACCTGAACGTCGGCGCTGCCGTGGGTAAGGATGGCACGCTGGATGTGATCCGCGACCTTGGTATGCGGGAACCCTATATCGGCCAGGTGCCGCTGGTTTCCGGTGAGATTGCCGAGGATATCACCAACTATTTTGCCATCAGTGAGCAGACACCAACGGTCTGCGCGCTGGGCGTTCTGGTCAACCCGGATCTGACGGTGCAGTGCGCGGGCGGTTTTATCGTGCAGCTCATGCCCGGCGCAACCGAGGATGAGATCACCCGCCTGGAAAAGAATATCGGCGCAATGCCCGGCGTTACCACCCTGCTGCAGCAGGGTAAAAGTATTCCCGATATCCTGAATATGGCGCTGGACGGCTTTAACCCCGAACTGCTGGATTCCACCCGCATTGACTATTGCTGTGATTGCAGCCTGGACCGCGTGGAGCGCACCATCCGCAGCCTTGGCAAAAAAGAGGTAGAAAAACTGCGCGATGAAGACCCCATTGCCGAGGTCAACTGCCAGTTTTGCGGCAAACAGTACAAAGTAGACCTGAATGACCTGCTGAAAAACTGGCCGGACACCGTAGAAAAGCAGTAAACGTATGACTTTTTGAAAAAATAGGCGAAAAAAGCTTGACTTTTTACATCGAATGCCATATAATAGCATTCGTCGCCCGGAGAGAGCGCGACAAAACCAAACTCTCCGCCATGCGGCCGTAGCTCATCTGGTAGAGCGCCACCTTGCCAAGGTGGAGGTAGCGA
>ENA-OUQP01001984-OUQP01001984.1-human-gut-metagenome-genome-assembly--contig:-NODE-1984-length-12101-cov-36.535613_pt1 | contig 12101 bp, 9 predicted proteins | sample MGYA00237951_ERZ548836 | MGnify/ENA primary metagenome ERZ548836 (study PRJEB26490, sample SAMN05194702) | human gut metagenome | biome: terrestrial biome; feature: human-associated habitat; material...
CAAGTAACGGTCTTGAGAAGCGTCCGAAACTCCGGTTTCCGGGCTTCGATGAGCCATGGAAGGCAACGGCATTTGGAGACATTGTTCACGAGTTTAGCAATCGTACCAAAGTAGAAGATGAAGATGTTCTTTTATCCGCTGCCATTGAAGGTATGTTCCTAAACACGGAACTTTTTGGGCATCAGCGTGGTGCAAGCAATAAGGGCTACAAAAAGATAAAATATGGAACAATGGTGCTGTCAACGCAAAATCTTCATTTAGGAAATGCCAATGTAAATCAGCGCTTTGAGCACGGCATGGTTTCTCCTGCGTATAAAACTTATGACATTTCTGGATGTTCTATTGATTTAATAGCCCAATGGATAAAGTCCGATGCTGCGAAACGATTCTTCTATAATGCGACAACCGTAGGGGCAAGCGTATGTCGAAGAAATGTTGAGTGGGACACTCTCTATGGGCAATCACTCTTTCTTCCTTCACTACCTGAACAGGAGAAGATCGCAAACCTATTGACACTCCTATCCAATCGGATCGAGGAACAGCGACAGTTAATAATTGCCCTCAAGAAGTATAAAAGAGGTGCTGTTGCCCACATTCTTTCCGGCAAAAGCGTGGCATTTGCCGTTACAGCTTCATGGACGGAACATACGCTTTCCGAGCTGTGTACTGAGTTCAGAAGTGGACGAAATATTTCAGCAACGCTCATACACCAAACTGGAAATTTTCCCGTTTACGGTGGTAACGGCATTCGAGGATATTGCAATCAATATAGCCATGACGGTGAATATGTCGTGGTTGGTAGACAAGGCGCATTATGCGGAAATGTGCGTCTTATTCAGGGGAAAAACTACTTGTCCGAACACGCCATTGCAGTTCAAGCAAACGAAGCAAATGAAACTAAGTTCTTGCTGTACCTGCTCGACTACATGAAACTTGGTCAGTATTCAGATCAGGGCGCGCAACCCGGTCTTGCCGTCAACAAATTGCTACGGCTCAAATGTATGGTTCCTGATAAACAAACACAAATAAAAATTGCTTCTTTTCTTATGAGCTTTGATTTTCAAATATCCACTCAAGAAAGAATGCTAATGCTTCTAAATTGCCAACGCAGAGCCTTGTTACAGCAACTCTTTATATGAAAAGCTGTTGTAGTGAACTGCGCTTCATTGCCTGGATTTGTTCGCATTCTGCAATGGACATCTCAATTCTGCGCTCTATCATCGAAAGAAACTCGACAACAGATGATTGAGCTGTAGAATCGGGTATATCAACACGCAAGTTCTTGATGATCTCGGCAGAGAGGTTTCCTTGCCCACCTTGTAAATAGGTGTTAATAATGTCATCCTTGCTATCTTCTAAAAGATACCGAAGATATTGTTTGCTCATATCATAGGGGCGTATGCAAAGAATCGCTTGATTGATTGCACCGTCGATTTTTGAAATATCGACTTCGCCGCTGGTCGCACCATATAGCGCAATGAGCAAATCTCCCTTGCTCACCATTTTTGCAGATGAATTTTGAAGTCCTGCTTCGGTTAAGAAAAGCTCTGTTTTTTCTCCGTGTATTTCACCAGAACGGATAAACGGAATCGATCCTCCGTAATAGCTGCTGTCAGTTGATTTTGGTGTACCTCCAGAAAAGAACACGCACTCGTCGCCCAAGCGTATTGATTTCCAAACAGTTGCCTTTGAGAAAACAAAGGATTTATCTCTAAAAATGGCTCTCATGACACCTCTTTTATACTTCTTGAGGGCTTCGATCAACTGTGCTTGTGCGACTATTCTTGCATCAAGGACACCAAACAGCTCTGATACTTTGTCCTGCTCAGAAACAGATGGAATCTGTATCTTTATCGTTTCTATCTGAGGGTATTTCAAATTCCATGTGTCCGATGTCATACCTTGTGAGTTCTTTCTGAACTCATTGATCAAGTTCGCGCTTTTGAAGAGTGCCGCAAAATATCCTTTGTTGATCTCTTGCTTGGGCATAAGAACGGTATATGCAGGACTTACAATACCGTCGCACGGAGAAATACCGTTTGCGCCTTGCCACATTCGCATGGAATTGTAGACCATATCACCCTTGCGGACAATCTTATAATTGCTTTTGTCCTCGCTGGAATTGTCCTTTCCTTCTATCTCGGAACGGGGCTTGACACCATCGTTCATTGTAACAGACAGTAATTCCGTGTTGGATGCTCCACGCTGACTTCGCTCTGCATAGATGTCACCAATGCGGCACTGTTTGTACGGCTCATCGAAGCCCGGAAACCGGAGTTTCGGACGCTTCTCAAGACCGTTACTTGAGGATACATTTGCCATAATTATTTGCCCTCCACATCAAAGGGGAAATCAAGTCCCAGCTCATCGAAAAACGGTTTCAGTTGTGCGTCGATGCCTTTGATCTCAGCCTGAATATTGCGGATTTCTGCTGCAACAGCATTGAGGTCAATTTCCTCTTCCGGCTCAAAGGTATCAACATAGCGAGGAATGTTCAGATTGAATCCGTTCTCTTCAATCTCCTGCATAGTGGCAACATGAGCGTACTTATCGACATCCACACGATGCTCGTAGGTTTCGACGATCTTATCAATGTCGCACTCACGGAGGATATTCTGATTCTTTCCGGCTTCAAAGTCGTTGGACGCATCAATGAAGAGGATGTTATCAGAGTTGCCGTTGCGCTCTCTCTTGAGGACAAGAACACATACCGGAATGCCCGTGCCAAAGAAGAGGTTTGCAGGAAGCCCGATAACAGCGTCCAGCACATTCAGCTTTTGGATCAGGTGCTTACGGATCACTTCTTCGGCTGCGCCCCGGAACAGAACGCCGTGAGGCAGCAGGACAACAGCTCGTCCATCTTCGTCCATGTGGTAAACCATGTGCTGCACAAAAGCAAAGTCAGCCTTGCTCTTAGGCGCAAGTTTGCCGTATTCATTGAAACGCTCGTCCTCCATGAAGTGCATATCAGCAGACCAATTTGCAGAATACGGAGGATTTGCAACCTGAACACGGAACTTCATGTCTCCAAAGTAGTCATGCTCAAGCGTATCGCCATTGTAGATATTGAAGTTGCGATACGGGATGCCACGAAGGATCATGTTCATTCGGGCAAGGTTATAGGTGGTCGAGGTCAATTCTTGACCGTAGTAGTTACGCACATTTGCATAGTTCTTGAGGCGAAGAAGCAGAGAGCCGGAACCGCAAGTCGGATCGGCTGCGTCCTTAACATCGGTCAAGCCAAGGCAAGCAAGGCGGCACAGCAGCTCGGCAGGACCCGAAGGCGTATAAAACTCACCGGCTTTCTTACCGGCTGTGGCAGCGAACTGACCGATCAGATACTCGTAGGCATTACCCAACACATCAATCTTCGTGTCATCCACGCTGAAATTGATCTCGTCCAGCGAAGCAATGATTTTCGCCATGACAGCACTTCTATCTTTAACGGTATGCCCCAGCTTCGTAGAATCGAGCTGCATATCGGAGAACAATCCGTCAAAGTCTTCCTGCGAATCGTTGCCGATAGTGGATTCCATCAGAGCGTTGATTGCTTTCTGCAAGAACTCAATGTCGAAGGAACGGTTCTCAACCATCTTGACCATCTTGCGGAACAAATACTCCGGTTCGATGATGTAGCCGAGATCACGCAGAGCTTCTTCTACGATGGCAGCCTTGTATTCTTCGTCATTCCAAGCATCCTCGTAGCTGATATTATCGTCTTTGAGAAGATTAACCATGTACTTCTCGGTCTTGTCGGAGAGGTAGTAATAGAAGATCATGCCCAAGATATAGTTCTTGAACTCGTATGCCTCCATATTACCTCTCAGGGCATTTGCCATCGCCCATAGTTTGTTGCAAAGCTCTTTCTGGTGAGCCTGAATAGAATTATCCATTGTTCTCTCTCCTTATTGGTATTTCTCAGTGTGCTGCCGGATAAATTCGACGATCCGGTTGACCAAAGACCTCTTCTTGAGCAACGGCATGGGCTTCTCAATACGGTCACGGATGTTTCCTGCATCCATTGTGCCGGAGAACTCATACTCAGAAATGATGTCCGTCAGCATGGAGGAATCAATATCCTCAGTCTTTGCGAAAGCAACGATCTCTTCTCGTTTTGCTTCATTTTCAAAGTCGTTGTATGCAGCGTCAATCTCATCCGCACTTTCAAGTCCAACAACGACACGATCCAAGAACGCTTGAAGAATTTCAACCTTGCGAAGCAACTGCGGATTATCCGTCCTGCTCAACTCTTCCTTGATGTGCTTGATGTCGTAGTCCTTCTGCTTCTTGTCATCAAAGTGGATGTTGCGGATCAAGTTCATGATATAGGCAACATTGATGCGGTCACTCTCCATGATCTCAATGCAGAAGTCCACATCATTCAGGACAGATACGACTTCTCGATCAGTTTTTTGCCGGGAGTAAAGCATCAGATACTTGCTCTTGTAGTCCTGATACTCCTGCTCGGACATGATGAGTGCATCCTGATCAAAGCTGAACTCAATGAATGTCTGCAAAGATTGGAGGTATTTTGTCAGCTCACGGAAAGTGATGACAAACTTCTTCTGGTCATCCTCGCTCTGCATGGTATCGACGGACTCAGGGTAGAGTGCCACTTCCTTGAGCTTCATAACCATTTCATTGAACTTCTCAACAAAATACTGATAGCCCGGAACGACAATGCCGGAGGTGTCCTGACTCTTGGAGAAGAGCGTCAGCGCATCATCTGTCCGTTTCTTGAGGTTGCGGTAGCAAATGATGATACCAAACGGTTTTGTTTCTTTCTCGACACGGTTCGTGCGAGAATAGGCTTGCAGCAGATCATGATACTTCAAATCCTTGTCCACATACAGCACAGAGAGCTGCTTGCTGTCAAAGCCGGTCAGGAACATATTTACGACAATGAGAATGTCCAGAGACTTCGTTTTCTTGCCTTTGACACGATCTGAAATATCCTTGTGATACGCGGAGAAGGTGTCGGTAGAGAAATTCGTGCCGTACATCTCGTTATAGTCCTTGATGATACGCTCCAAAGCATCTCGGCTATGCTCGTCCTTACCCTCAGCATCTTCGTTCTGCCCATAGGAGAAGATACCGCTGATGTTCAGATCGTGTTTGATCTTCTTGAAGATGTCGTAATATTTGACAAGAGCTTCAATGGAGGAAACAGCAAAGATAGCCGTGTACTGACCATTTCTCGTTTTGGCTTTGTGGTTCTGGACGATGTGGTTTGCAATGAGGGACATTCTCTCATCCGACATATAGAGTTCGCCAACATCAATCGCGTCAGCCAATGTCGGATCGTCCCAGTCAAAATCGCCTTCCATCGTCTTTATGTACTCAATATGGAAACCGAGGACATTGTTATCGAAGATAGCATCCTTGATCAGATAGTTATGCAAACATTCCCCAAACAGCATTTCGGTGGTCTGTGTGATCTTGCCCTCCGTCTTTCCGTTCACTTCAAAACGGGGCGTACCGGTAAAGCCAAAGAACTGCGCTTTCTTGAAATGCCGAACAATATCCTTGTGCATATCTCCGAACTGGCTGCGGTGGCATTCATCAATGATGAAGACAACCTTTTCGTCACGGTATGCGTCCATTACCTTTTCGTATTGAGGACGCTTAACGGCATTTGCCATCTTCTGCATCGTCGTGACAATGAGCTGCCGGTTCTTATCCTTCATTTGCCGCACAAGAATGTCTGTGCGATCTGTGACATCAACAGAGCCAGCCTCAAACTTGTTAAACTCTTCGGTGGTCTGAGAGTCCAAGTCCTTACGGTCAACAAGGAAGATAACCTTCTTGATGTTCGGATTGGCTGCGAGGATTTGAGCTGTCTTAAAGGATGTCAGCGTCTTTCCTGCACCGGTGGTATGCCAGATATAGGCGTTGCGATTTGTGAGCGTAGCCTGCCTTATAAGGGCTTCTACGGCATACACCTGATAGGGGCGCATAACCATCAGAATCTTATCCGTATCGTTCAGGATGGTATAGCGTGTCAGCATCTTGATGATGTGATCCCTTGCCAGAAAAGAGATTGAGAAGTCCTTCAGGTTGGTAATACGGATGTTGTTGAAATCCGTCCAGAAGAAGGCGAGGCTATACATCAAGTCCCTGTCGGAGTTGGCAAAGTATTTGGTATCAACGCCGTTGGAGACAATGAAAAGCTGAATGAAGTGATATAGTCCGTTATAGGAGTGCTTCTTATAGCGCATGACCTGATTGACTGCTTCTCGAATGTCAATCCCCCTGCGCTTTAACTCGACCTGAATCAACGGCAAGCCATTCACAAGAATCGTTACATCATAGCGGTTGACATACTTGCCTACAACCGTTGTCTGATGTGTAACTTGGAAGATATTCTTGGTGTGATCCTGATCGAAGAAGGAAAGGTAAACCTTCGTCCCGTCCTCACGCTCAAGGACAAACTTGTCTCTCAGAATTTTTGCGCTCTGGAACACGGACTTTCCAAGCATGAGGTTAAAGATACGCTCCCACTCTTTATCGGTGATAGGCGTATCAAGTTTGGGCGCATTGAAGGCTTCAAACTGAACTTTGAAGTTCTCCACCAATGCGTCATAATCAGGAATATCGACTGTGCTGTATTCCTGCTTGTTTAGCTGCTCTATGAATTGCTGCTCAAGAGCCGCTTCGCTCTGGTATGCCATATCTTCATCTCCAATACTTGAGGATCATTTTTGGTTGCCAACCGATCCTCATTTTATTCTATCACGGCTGCTGTCCGATATAACGGACTCATTTTCGTCTTATTTCCAATGTCACATCGCCATTATCCGCAATGGACATTTGCATAGTTTTCAAATACTTGTCCACAAACTGTTTCTGTTCCGAAGAACTCATTTCAATTCGAGTCGCTCTTAACGCCTCTGTGAACATCTCGTAGATATTCAGCCGCACCGCCTGATCTATGTAATGATACATCTCTTTGAACAGTGCGCCGATCTTAATATCCTCTGCATTGCCGGAGTAGAAGTCATCAATGTAGCAATAGAATATACCGGCATTGACAAGTGCGTTCTTCAAATCCGGTCCGCAGTTTTCGCGCTCTATCATGACAAGGAACCGAGCCTCCGGTAAAGAAGAAATCAGTCCCCAATAGTCGGAGTCGCTGGACACCAAAATAAAGGAATCCACATTGTTTTTGTAATGCTCCTGACAAGTTCGGGCAATCAGCATCACATCGACCAGAGACTTGTTCTGCTTTACCCGTTCGGTCATCATGTGTTCGACCGGGATGTGGGTAAAACTATCCAGAATACGCCAAGCAGATGCACTATGCACATCATCAAACAGGATGATGGATGCTATCTTCTGTGTGTACTGATAGTCAAGATTCTTGAGCGTAGCGCAGAGCTTGTACGGATCAGAGTTTTCACAATCTACCACTACGACAACCTTTTCGCTGCTACCAATAAACTCGTAGATGCTTCCTTTAATGTAACTTCCAGCATCAGAAACTTTACTGTACTCTGTAAAGTAATCACCGTTCATTTGATAAAGCAGCGTCACGAATTTTTTATCGTTATAGAGCAGATTACCGACATCCTCCGGTTCCCAGTTTATATACATCTGGTAAGGATAAAAGAGCAAGTGAGCGTAATAAATATCTGCTGCTGCTTTTGTCCCTTCCTCTTTCAAGCCATCTGGCATGAGAAAGAGGCTTTTTACATACAGCCAATTCAGCCAAAGAGGAAATAGCTTCTTGCAATTATTGATTCGATCAGAAATCAGCTTGTTTATCTCAACGATATGCTGACTTAGCTTCGTGCTGGACTTCTTTATAAAACTAATGCCATCCGCATTTAGTTGTTGAAGGCTATCCTGCGGCACATATTCCGGCATACTGCTGATTGAGAGATAACTAAACTTCATGCGCTCGTTGATATGCTTGAAGTTTCTTTCAATCGCTGTCCTTATGATACACAAGTGACGGATTATCCGTGCCGTTTTGTCTGCATCAAGTTTTTCGTATATCTCTATTTTGGGTGCTTCATGCTCATTATCAAAAATTCGTTTCGGAACACCAATCAAATATGCAACCTTAGAAACAATTTCATAGGTGCTGTCTTTGTAGGTGACTCGATCATCTGTGGGAAACGCCTCCGCTTCAACGAGGGCATTTTTCTCAGTCACAGCATTCTCAAGGACATCCATATATGCTCCTTTCGCTGAGGTATTTTTCTCTACCTATAACAAAATAGCCGCACGAAAACTCGGACCTACTTCTTGCCCGTTCGCACAGCTTCACATATATCTCCAATGTCACAATTCAAATAGTCGCAAATGCGCAGCAGAACAGAGAGAGCTACATCCTCGTTCTTATTGAGCTTACTCATCGTGCCGGGAGACAGCTCTATATCCTTGCGTAAAGTTGATTTTGGGATCTCTCTTTCAATGAGCATGACCCATAATTTCTTATAGCTTATCTTCATAAAAGCACCTCTCTCAAACGCTTATAGTGAGATTCATTATATTATACACCAAACGCTTCAAATTTTCAATGCGATGCTCCAAAAATTCAAAATATATTTCAATTTCATGGAGCGCATTACGAAGAAGAAAGCCTGAGCCGATTTATTCATACGGCTCAGGCTTTGGTGGTTATTCCAACTCGCTGCTTTTGGCTTTTTCATGCTCCTGTGAAAGCGTTGGACTGAGGAAATCATCGACATTTGCCTTCATGGTATCAATCACTTTAGCCTCTTTTTTGAGCCTTGCTCGTTCGTCGTAGAGACGCTGCTGCTCTTCCAAAAGGCGTTGCTGCTCGGCTTGCAGAGACTTCATACTTGGAAGTTTTTCACCATCTTGCATAGCAAGCAATGTACTCTTTGCTGCTTCAAAAACGACAAGCTCTGCCTCGTGCGCAGCTCGAAAACTCTGCTTGTTCTTCGTCTTTGAGTAGGCATCATAGACCGGCTTGAGCTTTTGATAGGTTGAGATATTCTTGATAAGCGGCTGCACCTTTCGGAGCTGCGCTTCAACGACTTTCAAGTCAGCGCCGGTACGCTCATAAGAACTATGGATGTCTTCGACTTTCTTTTCAAGATCGGCGTATTGAAGCAGCTCGTTCTCAGTGAGGTAATTGAGCGTTCTGGCGGCTTCTTTGAGGATCTTAATCTTCATAGAATGCTCAAAGCCCTTGCTGTCGATCTGCTTAATTCTGTTTTGAATATCGCTGATAAGAGAGATGTTCTTCCTACCGTTCTGCATCTGCCGTCTGCGGGCATTGCGTCCTTGAATGCGTTCCTTGATCCGGTCCTCGGTGTAGTTATCTCCGATGGTTTTTGCACGGGTGAAACGCTCTTGCCCTTCGGCACGGAAGGAGATGTATTTGCCGGTTTTGATTTCATATCCGGCGTCCTGCATCAGCTTCAAAAACTCATCGTAGTCCTTTGCTGTGATCACACAGCGATCAATGGTCTGCTTGAGTTTTTGCTTCCAACTTGTACCGCGTTTGGCTTCGGTGTATTCCTTGTAGTCCATGCCTTTTCCCTGAGAGGGAGGAATAACTGACAGCCCGTGTTCAGCACATATCTCATCACTGAGATGCCGCATCTCACGATAGGTTTTCTTATTGCTTCGGTACGCATGGAAGTCAACATAGTTGACAGCGTTAAAGATAATATGATTGTGGCAATGCCCCTTGTCGATGTGTGTTGCAATCACATACTCGTACTTTCCCTTGAGCCATTCGTCGGCAAACTGCTTACCGATTTCATGCGCTTGTTCCGGCGTGACTTCATCAACCGCAAAGGATTGGATCAGATGGCGGGCGATCACCTTCGGCATCTGCATTCCTTGTTGAGCAGCAAGATTTCTTGTCCACTCAAATTCCTTCGCTGCGGCATCGCTGGCAGCGCAACCATAGGAAGAGACATAGAGCTGGTCATCCGTTTTCTGCGGATCAAGAATGTATGCGAGAGCCTTGTTCACAGTTCCTCGGATTGGCTTGATTTTAGTAATCGCCATATCTCAGCCTGCCTTTCTTTCAGCTCTGCAACATCGTCCTCATAGAAGTGTCCTGTGGAGTTAATTCGGCGGCAAATGTGATTGATATTTGCCGCTGCACGAGATACTGCGGCGGCAAGTTTCTTCTGCTGCGTGTAGTCCACTTTGATGATGTAACCGTCAATCGCCATCTTACGAAGATACGCTCCCATGTTCTTTGTACCAAGCTGTTTCATCTTTCCTTTGATAATCCGCTTCTCGTCATCTGAAACAAAGAAGAGTATCTGATTTGGTCGTGTTCTGTTTGCCATAAGCGGTTTGTCCTTTCGTAAAGATAGAGGGTTTGGGAGGCATCCCAACAAGCATTTTCGGGATTAAGGGGAGGGTTTCCTTAATCCAAAATCGCCGTGTGTATATACACCGGCTGTGCTTGCTAATCTCCCAAAATCGTATTCCCCGAAGATTCCTCCGTGAAATGTCCCTTCACTTTACAACGGACACAATAAGAGCGTTTGTTGAGTACCAGATTTCAGAAAAGTCAAAAATTCATTGGATTTCCCATGTGAAAGCCACGGTGTCCGATACGTCAATATCATCTGGCTCGATTTCGGGTGCAGCGCATTTGCTCATTGCCATAAGAGGCTGAATACAGTCTTCGACCTCATAGCTCGTTCTGGAATACACATTGAGTTCGCCCCAGTTATAGTCGATATTGAGTAGCTGTCCCAGCGCATTGCCAGACGCCTTGCAAAGAATCTCCGCCTTCGCTCTGGCGTTCTCCGTCGCGCTGTTCAGGAGCTCTTCGCTTACCGTTGCCGGGTTTTTCACCGTAAACGCAATGCTGAGTTCCGGCTTCGCACCGCATTCTGCAATCGCAGAAATAACCTGTGCAAGTTGCTTGCTGTCGAAGTCAAAGGCGAGTTTTAGGCGGTAGGTGCAAGCATATCCCACAAACTCCCGCTTGTAATTTCCTTGCCGATCCTTGACGTTCTCGTACCTTGTCTGGACATCAAAGCTCGTGGTTTTCAAGTCTTCTTTGCGATACCCAACGCGGACAGCGACACCCTGCAATTTTTCAATCCTCACGGAAGCTTCCAACATTGCGTGGTCATAGGTTTCGGATAAGACTTCAATGTTCAGGGAGAGGATGATGTAATCCGGTCTGGCGGAGGCATTGCCTGTCCCTTTTACAGTGATCGTTCTCATTGCTTTCTCCCGTCCTTTCTGGAATTGAAGTCCTCATCAATACGCTTTTTCCAATCCGTACCTAGCGGTACGCTGCAACGGACAGCGGAAACCGCTTCGCTCAGAACTTCATAGTTGAGCTGCGTTCCCTCGCGGTCAGAGTGGTAGTTGACCGCTCGGTCTGCTCCGATTCCAAAATGCTTTGCCGTCTCAACTGCATCAATGTTTGCGCCGAGGAATAGAAACTCCCAGCCGTACTTTTCCTTCTGCCGCTCAATCAGCTTCTTGACCTTCTCGCTATCATAACGGCGGCTTGCATTCTCCATGCCATCCGTTGTGATGACGAACAGCGTGTGTTCAGGCACATCCTCAATTCTTGCGTACTTATGGATATTTCCAATGTGATGAATTGCTCCGCCAATAGCATCCAGAAGGGCAGTACAGCCGTGAACGTAATAGTCCTTGTCGGTCATCGGCTCGACCTTCTGAACCGGTACACGGTCATGAATAACCTCGCTCACGTTGTCAAAGAGGACGGTAGAGATCAATGCCTCGCCATTCTCCCTTTTCTGCTTTTCAATCGTGGAGTTGAAGCCTCCGATGGTGTCTGCTTCCAGTCCGCTCATTGAGCCGCTGCGGTCAAGGATGAATACGATCTCCGTTAAGTTCTTTCTCATGTTCAGTACCTCCGCATATAAAAATATGACTGCTTGGTGTCTCACCTTACAGTCATATTGTACTTTGGTATTCACTTCGTTTGGTCGCATGGCAAGCGACATTATTCCAGCGATGAGAACAGCTCCCCGTCAATGCTTATAACGTCATCCATCGGAATCTTCGTGCCGTCCTGCATGGTGATTCGCCGCTCAAAATCATCGACTTTTTTGAGCGCGCCGGTTGCCATTATATATTTGCCGCCAGCCTTCCGCTCATCAGGCTGGAAG
>ENA-OUQP01001986-OUQP01001986.1-human-gut-metagenome-genome-assembly--contig:-NODE-1986-length-12089-cov-6.265581_pt1 | contig 12089 bp, 14 predicted proteins | sample MGYA00237951_ERZ548836 | MGnify/ENA primary metagenome ERZ548836 (study PRJEB26490, sample SAMN05194702) | human gut metagenome | biome: terrestrial biome; feature: human-associated habitat; material...
CTAATCATTTTTAAGCGCCTTTTTATTTAATGTCCTTGACACGGGGTCCACATTAATATCTCTGTCACGATCCCTTTCTATCTGATATGTTTGAAACTCTTCTATATCAGATAATTTAGCATAAATTTGTCTCATCTGCAGCTGATTTCCTATGCTACGCATAGTTTCGATATTTGCAGGACTATTAAGAACTTTTTTCAAAGTAATATCTTTTACCCTAACTCCATTCTCATCAAGTATTACAGCTCTCATATTGCCATCTACTTGTTTTGATTCGCCAACAGAATATAAACCTTTCTTTAATTTACTTCTAACATCTGATGGTAAACTATCGAAATCTGGTAACAATGTAACATTTCCTCTCATTACGATTTCAGCCTGGTTAATTGATTCACCTATTATGCTCAAATCTGAAATAGGCAAGTCCATTACTACTTGTAACCCATCTGACTTACGAATGGTTAGAGACATTTCTTGAACATACCCATCAAAGAAATTACTCATTGCTGATATATTGCAGCCATATATGTCTGCATCAGTTTTAAATATAACGAGCGGCATTTTTTCTGTTGAAACCTCGTTTGAAATACTTTCTATGCTATCTTTTTTATCTTCTTCATTCATAGAATTATCCTCACACTATATATATTTTGAGAATGCTTTTTTCATTCTGACCATAACATCAACCAACCATTCAAATTGAGATTCCCAAGCATCTTTATTTCCAAGTTGTGCCCTTTTCTGTAATACAATTCTGCTTGCCTTTTTATCTGGAAGTTCTCGCCAATCAAAAGAAAGTCCAGCCTTATCTTCTATATCATCCTTATTTTCAAAAAGTGAATTGTATAATTCGGAATCATCCCTTATATATAGTTCCACATCCAACTCATCTCTTTTTTGAACTTGAGAAACAGCAACGTGACAGGCTGACGAGCCTATACTAAAGTTCATCCAATGATCCATTGAAGGCTTTCTTCTTTTGAAATTATTAGCAAAAGATGGATTGTTAAAGGCATAGTCTTCGAAAGCTACCCAGTAGTCATATCTTGATTGCTTTGTTTCATTGACTGTCTCATTTTTCTTTATTTCCTTACTCCAGTCATTTGGTCGTTCTATGACTTCAAATTTAACTGCAGGTTCAGAATTTCCTATACGATATAATTTAATCTCACACAAGAAAAATCCTACCTTATCGTCAGTGTGATTATTTAACCATTCAATTGCGGCTTTATGTTCTTCACGAGCATGTTTTACAACCCAAATTACAACATCTGCCGATTTGCCAGAAGCATAAGTAATCAGTTTTCCCAAATGATCATGATTTGTATCCTCTAGTTGATTCTCAATAATAATCTTTCTATCAGTTCCTGTTTCAGAAGCAAAAATATCAACATTGAAATTCCAACTGACGATTCTATTTCATCAACAGTTATTTCAATTCCTACTGCATCTGCAAGTAATGAAATATTATCATCTTGAGATAACCACGGAGTGAAATCTAATGCCTCATGCGGCCAAATGGTACGTAAATCCTTTATTTCTTCTAATCTACTCAAGTTAACCATCTCTACTTCTCCGTCCTTTTCACATAAGTAAGTTCAATATCATATCCTAGTTCTTCCATCATTCGGACAAACGTCTTATTCAGCACTTCGCTTTTCTTGATGATTCGATTAACATACGGACTGGATGTTTCTGATTTCTCCGCAAGCTGAGCCTGCGTAATTCCGTTCTCTATGCACTTAACTTTTACATCTACCTCAATATTATTCTTTAACATATTCACGCTCCTAGTGCTTATGAATTTCTTGCACAAATAAGATAATTTATTCTAACATATATCGAACAATTTTTCAATGACTCAAAAGTTACAGTTCTTTAAACAGAAAAAGCACTCAGACCGCTAAGCCTGAGTGCAATATTGTTATATTTATTCAACTGTTATCTCCGTTCCGTCTTTGAATACCACGGTCACTTCTTCTTTACTTTTCACCACAATCTTATCTGCAAGACTACCCCAAAGCAACTCATCAAATTCAGTTATGAGCTCTTGCTGACCTTTAAGAACCTTGAAGAATCTACTAATCTGCTCGTACTTGGCATCCTTGTCGGATATTGTTGAGCAAATGCTATCATATTCTTCCTTCAACTTATTGTATCGCTCCACCAAAGAATTATACCTTTGATTGTATTTATCCTGGTTCTGGGCTAACATCGCATTCTCCACAACAGTATTCTGTGTCATTTCTGCAGTAACATTGATTTCTTCTTCCAAGGAATTCTTCAGTTTGACGAATCCCTGGGGTTCATATTTATTCTGTTTCTACATAAATTGTTGTGAACTTACAATGTGTAAGAGGCTTAACTTGAATAGTATTATCTACTACTTCAATACTATCTGCATACTCTTCTTTTAAATCTACATAATATGCTTTCTTAATATTTTGAGTAAATACTAATGTATCACTTTCTTCTTCGTGGAACTGTCCATTATAAAGTCTGATAATATATCCGTCTTTATCTTCCGCTTTCTTAATTGCACTTACAACAAGTTTATTCTCTGTAGAGAATAATGAATAACTATCTTCTTTTGTACCTTCTACTTCAGGTTCAGAGAAGATTAATCTACCATTTAAGAATTCTGAATACTCTCTTGCAACAACTGGAGTATTGTATGCTTTTGCTATATTTGCGATATGTGTACTATTGAAATCACATGCAAAAGTTGTGAAACCAAATGAGAAATCAAGTGGTTTCTGTAATTCAGCATCACGTGTTTCAATAATACGTTCTCCACTCGCACGTCCTGGACGATAAATAAGGTTTTCTTTACCCATAAATGAGTAAGTTCTAAATAGTGTTAAACGGATAGCATGATCATCAATCACTTCATATTCACGTACTCCCTGAGGAATTAATGCTATTCCTCTTTCACTATTACTTAAGCTTACAAAGCTCTGTGTAGGTTCAATAGAGATAGGTGGTTCCTGCCATGTAGTATTACTCTGCTGGAAGTTGACTGGTAAGTCGTTATTCACTTCTTCTTTTACTGTTTTTGATCTTTCTAATGCTTCATTATAAAGAGCCATTTCTTTTTCATGAATATTTTCTCTTTCAATAGCACCAAACTGTTCATCCGCAATATTTACTTTTGAAACAAGATCAGCATCAAATACAACACAAAGACGATGTGATTTACCAACATTATCTACATGTACATCAAAATCAATAACAGGTGAACCTTTTCTTAAGGATACAGACATCTCAACTGGAAGTTCAATAGAACGTTTACCTAATGCACGTTCGTCAAGATCACTTGGAATTGGTAATTTATATTCTGCATTTAATGTAGCATATAATTCAGATGCCTGAATACTACTATCTACTAAATGATCTTTTGAATATGTCACTAAATCCTGATGTGCTGGTGAATAGTTGAAAGAATCTCCTCCATCACCATTTTCTTCAAATACTGCCTGATTCTTATAAACATGATTATTTGTTTTATCAACAATAGTAAGAGTTCCATCTTCTTCTAAATGAATAAAATAGAATTCATTCTCTACTGCTGAAGATTCTTTTAATTCCTTCTTAGAAGAATGAGAAAAATCTAAAGTATACTGAACATATCCCATTGCTGGAAGGCCTTTAGCTTCAATTGCAATAGTTGCTTCAATAACACTTTCAGGTGTATAAACCTTCTTGCTTGGATTCAACATAATTGTCTGAGATAAAACATAATCAGTTAAATCTTTTGATTCTAGAATTGTATAATTAACATCATTGCCATTATTATCTTTTAAAGCAAAATCTGTACCTGGAAGATAAACTTTTGCTGTTACAACTTCATTTCTGACAAATGGTAAGGTATTGAACAATGTAATAGTCATATCAGCATTATTTTTAATACGAGTCGCAATAAGTCTTGTATGTAATTCTACTAAAGCATCTGCAATATCTCTCACTTGTTTATAACGCATATAAACATCTTCATTGGCAGTATCTGAAATACATGAACCAATTGAATCATGTGCTGCATTTTCAAATAATAGTTTCCAGATAGTTTCCATTGGGCCATGTGGATACTCATTACCTAAAGAATAAGACATTGTCATTAAAGGCTCTAAAACATGAGTCACATAATTCTGAAGTTTTGTATTTAAAGCCTTTAAATCAGAACGAGATGAGAAAATAGATTTATGTACACGACTGTGTTTACCTAAAATCAATTCTCCTTCTACTTCTTCTAATTCAGGATGTGCAGCTTTTACATCTTTAATATAATCTTCAATACAGCTAATAACATAAGTATTTTCCGGATCAGCTTCCTGCTGCTTTTTTACTAATTCAACAAGATTTCTTCTAATAGGAGCCTGATCAAAGCCATTTGGAAAATAAATATTGTCTGTTGCACCAGTTCCAGCTTTGATTAAACATTCATTTTTCCAGAACTTCTTTGCATCTTCATCATCTTCAGGGATATTACCACCAATATAGTATCCATGAGGAATCTGAGTTACAAATACTGTACTTCCATCATGTCCACGCCAGTTATAGTCTGTATGTTTGACCATATCATTAGTTACACCACGCCAGAATAATGTATCTTTAATTCCAAATGCATTATAAATCTGAGGCATATTTCCAGCCATACCAAATGAATCTGGTACATAGCCTACATTCATATATGGACCATATTTAAGGCATGTCTTCATACCATAGTACATATTACGAACAATTGATTCAGCAGAAATAACCATTAAATCACTCTGTGTATACCAAGGGCCAATAACTAATCGGTGAGCCTGTACTAATCTTTTGATTCTTGCCTCATCTTCTGGTCTCCATTTAATATAGTCATCTAACAATGAACCTTGTGCATCTAACATAAAGTACTTGAATTCAGGATCTTTTTCTAACGTATTTAGTACATCTCCTAAATCCTTCATTAAATATATTTTTGAACGTGATGTTGTGAAATACCATTCACGGTCCCAATGAAAATGTGGAACAATATGAATTTTCTTTGCCATAATCTTCTCCTTAACAAAATAAAGAAGGCAATGCCTTCTTTATTAAATTTTATTCAAATGAAATTTCTACGTCGTCTTCAGTCATAGTTTCGTCTGCTGATTCTGGATCAACGTTGAAGTTAGCAAGTAATGGAGCAACAAATGCGATGAATAATGCACCTACTAGCATACCTACTAAATAAGCCCATCCACTACCAATAGTGATGAAACCATAGATACCACCAACTGGAGGAATAGTAGCCTTAGCACCTAAAAGACATGTTACAGCAGCACCTAATGCACAACCAATCATATTAAGTGGAACTAGACGAGACGCTTTTACTAATGTAAATGGGATAGCACCTTCAGTGATACCAACAAATCCCATTACCCAGTTACCTTTACCAGCATCTTTGAAAGAATCTGAATAGCATTTGCTCTTAATAACAGTAGAAATAGCATATGCTAGTGGTGGAATACAAATTGCACAGTTAATATAAACGTTAGGCTGATAGATTTTTTCTGCCATTAATACGTTACCTGCCATCCAAGCAGCTTTGTTGATAGGTCCACCCATATCAGAACCAATCATAGCACCTAAAATGACGGCTAAGAGAACTTGGTTAGTACCTGATTTTGTCATAGTACGAATCCAAGAAATTAATGCAGTATTTAACATTGATAATGGAGTATTTAAGATAACACCCATTACAAGAGCAATAACAGCTGTAGCAAAGAATGGTGAAATAACTAATGGCATCATTGACTGGAATGATTCAGGTAAATTAAATGTCTTTTTACACCATCTTACAGTGTAACCAGCTAAGAAACCAGCAATAACAGCTCCTAAGAAACCTTCCTGATAATTAGAAGCGATAGCACCACCGATTAAACCAGCACCAATAGCAGGCTTTTCAGCGATAGAGTAAGCAATAAAACCAGCTAGAACTGTATTAACAAGACCGATACCAGCCCAACCTACTTGCTGAATCTGCCATAAAGTGTGATAGAATCCAGTTGCCTTAGCATATGGATCTAGACTCTGTACGCCAGTACATAATGCGATAATTAATGGAATTGCAACAACTAAAGAAGCACCAATGATAAGTGGTAACATGTAGCCGATACCAGTCATCATATGACCTTTAGCTTCATTAAAAAACTTTTTCATAAACTTTTTCTCCTCAATATAAATTTTTTGCTATATAATGAGAATGCGTACTCACTATATAGTATGTATTCATAGGTCTCCGCAATAGATCTATGAATTTTTTTATCCCTTTTTTTCTTCAACAGCTTTAGCACATTTCTTTAAAACTGCTTCAGGTGCCTTAATACAAGTAGTAATATTGACACGAATAACTGGTTTACCTTCAAAACGGTCCATACCTTCAATATGCTGATCAGATGCAATTAATACAAAATCAGCAGCCTGAGCTTCTTCTTTTGTAATAGCATTAACCTGCCCCATTGAACCCTGCTGCTCCATCTTGACATCAAAACCAATCTTCTTTCCAGCCTTTTCCAATGCTTTTGCAGCCATTGGAGTATGAGCTAAACCAGCTGGACAAGCTGAAATACCAACAACTTTCATTTTAATTTTCCTCCTCCATCATTTTTAAAATATAACGTGTTAATTCAGCCTTATCATTTGATGAAATAATTGTATCTTTAAATTCATCTTCTAATAATGCTGTTGCAAGTGAAGAAATCATCTTCAAATGCACGTCACCAGCACTCTGCTTAGGTACTAGTAATGCAAAAATATATTTAACTGGCTTGTCATCTAGAGTCTGCCAATCAATACCATTTTTATTTCGTAAGAACATAACTGTTACTTTCTTAACGTTATCTGTTCTTGCATGTGGGATTGCAAATCCATCTTGTAATCCTGTAGAGAATTCTTTTTCTCTTTCAAGAAAGTCATGATATAAAGCATCTTCATCATCAGTAATATCAAGTAGTTTTGCTTTATGACTGATAAACTTAAGAATGCCATCTTTATCTTTCTCATCAACATCTAGGAATGTTGTCTGCTCGTTTAGTAATTCGTTCATCGCTCTTCACCTCTCTTCGACAATACCTAGTATAAATAATCTTCTTCCATTTCTCAATTCATGCAATTTCCACTTCCAAAAGGAAATGTAAGTGTTTCTATGTTAAACGCTTCCACTTTTAAGTGGAAATGGTTTTGGTTGTCAATTTTTTAAAAGTCGCTAATATTAATAATAAAGATAGAGAAAGGAGGATAATCATGTTTAATTACAAAAGAATTGAAGATATTTTTAACTACATACGCAGTAATGATTGTACTACTGCAGCAAAACTAGCAGACTTATTCAAAGTATCAGAACGTACAATTCGTACCGATATCAATAATTTAAACAATGAATTACAGGGAGCAAGCGTCCAGTTAAAAAGGAAAGCTGGTTATTATTTGAAAGTTGAAAATGAAGATACATTCAATTCATTTCTAGATAGCATAACATCTAAAGAATCTGATTTTGTAGATCTTGATTCCAGTGAAGATAGAATACGTTTCATATTGAATAAACTGCTTTATTCACACGATTATATTTCAACTGATGATCTTGCAGACTTAGTTTATGTTTCAAAAAATACATTTTCCAATTACATAAAAATAATTAAGAAAAGTCTACCACACTATAATCTTGAGTACATTGTAAAGCCTGGTGTTGGAATAAAAATCATCGGTAATGAATCTGATAAACGAGATTGTATTGTAAATGAGACACATCCTTTAAATGAATATTCAACTGTTTCTACATTTTCTAAAGGAGAAAAGATTTACTACAACGATGTTGAAGTCAATTATATTGTTTCTTTATTAATTCAAGTTTTCAATAAACATAAAATTCAAACAGATGATTATAAATTAAAGAATCTTACTATTTATTTTGCATTAATGATTTCAAGAATACTTAATGATGACTACATTAGTGTTATGAATAACACAGAAATTCCTAATAATATTGAGGAAATTATGAATGAGATATGTGAGTCATTAAGTAATTATTATAAAATAACGATTACTCGTGGTGAAAAACAATATATTTCACTTCATTTTATTTCTAATATTAAGTACAACAACAATTCTATAGATGATCAATCTATCCATGATCTTATTGATTCTTTCTTAGAAGGAATCTACAAAGGATATAATTTTGACTTAAGGGATGACAAAATACTAAGATCTGATCTTTTCTATCATTTCCGTACTTCAATATCAATGATGGAACTTCATTTAGAGAATAAAAACCCTTTATTAAATACCATTAAAACGAACTACCCTCTACCATTTGAAATATCAAAGACTATCCTTAGCCAATCTTCTAATATTGTTACTTTCCCTGAAGATGATATAGGATATATCGCTTTACATATTGGTGCAGCTATAGAGAGATGTTTCTCTGGCTCTATCAAGAAAAAAGCCGTTTATCTTGTATGTGGTTCAGGACAAGCAACAGCACGTATGTTGGAAGCAAGATTACATAATGTCTTTTCAAACAAACTTACTGTTATTAAAAGATTGTCTCTTATCGAATATCTAAGTTATACGGAGAATGATTTCAAAGAGATAGATTGTGTTATTTCAACTATTCCTCTAGAGCAATCATATGTACCAACAATTACAGTAGATTTCTCTCTTAATCAACAGGATATTGAAATGGTGTCTCGTTTAATCACATCAATAGATCAAAGTAAATATGATAAAATCAAAAAGTTCTTTGACTCTTCTTTATTTATTCATAAGAAAAAAGTGAACTCAAAAAATGAATTGTTAGAAGAACTCAGTACTCTTTTACTCAATGAGGATATTATTGGTGATGATTATCTTGATTCTGTCTATAAACGTGAAGAACTCTCTAATACAAATATGAATGATGTATTTGCATTACCACATCCATTAAACGTCTTTGCAGAACAGACAAAAGTTGCTGTTGCAATATTAGATGAACCACTTAAGTGGAATGGTGATGAAACTGTTAGAATCGTATTCCTTCTAGCAATCAAGAACGGAGATAGTCTTAACATGGAACACTTATACGATGTATTTATTGAACTCGTTAATAACACCAAATTCCAACGCGAAGTGATGTGTTCTAAGACATATGATCAGTTTCTTAAAACACTTATACAACACATACAATAAAACATATAATTGATTACATATAAAAACAGGAAGAATAGAGTTTTCTCCTAATATTCCACTTAAAAAGGGTTACTGGATGCATAACATCCAGTAACCCTTCTATGATATCTACCTTATTTACCCCAAGGTAATAAATTTGAAATAAACTCTTGAAGTTCTTTAATGCTAAATAGCCATGAACCAATAACTACTATAGCAATTATCAAGCAAGTCCAATTCAATTTTTCTATTTTAAATAATTTCGCATCTTTATCATTAATTGTAAAGATAAACTTAACCAAGATGTAAATAGTATTAATAAGAACAAACGCTAAAAAATCAATAGTCAGCAACAACCTATATATACTGGCTGCGGAGATACTTTGTAAGACAGATGTAGAAAATGTAATCCCACCAACAAACGCTAAGACTACAGAAGCAAATATACCAAGTATAGATATATACTCCCTTTCTACGCCTTTCACCTGCTGCTGCAATTTAACTTTCGCATCTTCAATACTAGCTGCAAAAATATTATTTACATTTTCTATTTGACTTATCGCCAATTGAAAATGATCATAGATTTTAACAATTATTTTTTTAGTATCTGCACCAACATGATTTTTCTCATCCAATGAATAGAGTAGTAACTTCTCAACATTAGTCGCAAAAATTCCTCTTTGTTCCATTTCTAAAGAGTAGATATAGTTACTAATTTCTGAATATAGAATCCTATCCAATCTGTCAGATGAATCTATATAAGCATCAATATTCTTAACCGTTACCTTTGGATCATATCTTAGAGACTCCATTGATAACGCTTTACAAATACTGTTCATTTTTCTCTTAGTATAATTATATTTTGATGATTTTTCGATTACAAAAGGATTTTTATCTTCAGTGCGCAATAATTTATCTAAATCATCATTAAGCATTAAAATACTCCTTTATCGCATCCAGTGTAATCTCATTATTTCTATATGGAGCATAAGCATCCATCCAAGGAGACTGCCTATGTGTTATCGCAACAAGATCAGTTGCTGAATAATCTGAAAACTTATCTACAACTTTATTAATGCGATTTTTATCTTCATCAGTAATAACATCATCATTAAATTTTACTCTTTCAGTATTCCAAATATTGTCCGTATCAAATAAAATATAAGACTCTATTGTTGGGATATCTCCACTACCATATTGCTTATACTCATGATATGCAGCAGGAACAACTGGGCCAAAATTCCATGCTTCGATTTTATCATCAAAACAAGGTGCATTTTTTGTTTTGTCAATTAGAAAATAAGCCTGAATAAAATAAAGAACCTTTTGTAGTTTTAAATTAGAAATACCATACTCTTTTTCGTTGCTATAATTAATCACATGGCGACATACTTCTAAAACATCATAACCCATATGTAACATCCTCCTTCCTTTGTCTGTATATATTAACATTTTCCTGCTTTTTTGTACATTTATTTATATTTTCATGTACTTATATTACATACTTCCAATACTTTTTTTCAATATTTGTATCCCAACACATATTTTTTACTTCATTCATGCATTTAAACAGTTTAATTTTCTTTGCAACCGAAAATGGTTGCTTATTAAGCATAAATCCCCTATAAATCGAATAGCTAATTCCTGCTTAAGTAGACCAAAGAATGATTTGAATGAACCACCTACTTCCTTCAGTATCTGCTGTGCCATATCAGAATTAACCGTACTATAGTTATCAGACGTCTTCAGAAGTGCATAGTTCTTCTAACAGTTAAGATACTTACCTTCTGCAAAGTAGTGCTGTCTGATGTTATAGATTGCCTGCTTAGTAAGTTTTTTCGCTATATGACATAATTTCCCAATAGAACAATAGTCTTCCTTGAACAGATGCTTCGCCTACTGCCTAATCGTAAAATACATATATTGAGCTTCCTATATGTATTATACCATTCCTTACTCAAGAATTTCTCAATCAAATGCATTAATGGCATTCATCCCCACCTTTATTCTTTATATTGAGGCAGGGATCAAGTTTTATAATAGGGTAGACAAGAAATAGTATTAATTTAAAGATTAATCACTATTTCCTTGCCTCCCGTTGCACCGTACGTACGGGTCTCGTATACGGCGCTACATTTACATGATAATTTCAGACTAACTTAGATAGTAATTAAGGGGATTGACCAAGCCAGGTCTATCCTTTTTCTTTATGGCTAGAATCTTGGGACTAAGTAGAAAATTAACTACATGGCCATAAGCCTGTCTGTATAAACCTAGTCTAGTGTTTGCTACCGAGATAATTTCTTCATCTGTAAAGCGACAAGATAACTTCTTATTCAGTTTCTGAAGATTAATATAGATTCTTCTAGGTTTCTTCCATTGTTTAAGAATGATAACTCTGATTTTATGGCGAAGCCATTGACCAAAGACATCAACGAAATATTTCATCACACCTATTCGATAATAGTTAATCCACCCCACTACAATCTGATTGATTCTTTTGAATGTGACTGCAATAGGGCGTGCAATGCCTATCCTTCTAATAAGTTCTCTTCTACATTTATCGTAGAGTTTCATCTTGCTCTGATTGGAAGGCTTGCATTTCCATTCACCATTCCTTTGAAGGTAGGTGAATCCTAAGAACTTGCTTTCGGGTGGCCTGACCACCTTGGTCTTAGTAGCACTGACTTTAAGAAACAGTTTTCTCTCTAGCCATGAAGTAACTGACTTCATTACTCTATTCGCACTCATTTCGCTCTTGACGAAAATATTGCAGTCATCTGCATATCTTACAAAGCGCAATCCTCTATTTTCCAACTCCTTGTCGAACTCATCTAGGTAGACGTTAGAAAGAATTGGAGACAGTGGGCCTCCTTATGTGGACAAAGATATTATGCCGAGTTAATTTAGATAACCCTTTAATA
>ENA-OUQP01001996-OUQP01001996.1-human-gut-metagenome-genome-assembly--contig:-NODE-1996-length-12052-cov-3.170793_pt1 | contig 12052 bp, 7 predicted proteins | sample MGYA00237951_ERZ548836 | MGnify/ENA primary metagenome ERZ548836 (study PRJEB26490, sample SAMN05194702) | human gut metagenome | biome: terrestrial biome; feature: human-associated habitat; material...
TCGGCTCGATGATGACGGAGTCGGGCTTCAGCAGGCCCTTGGCCTCGGCGTCGTCCAGCATGGCCTTGGCGATCCGGTCCTTCACGGAGCCGGCGGGATTCAGGTATTCCAGCTTACCCAGGACCTTGGCCTCCAGGCCGTTGTTCTTTTCAATATGGGTCAGCTCCAGCAGGGGAGTGTGGCCGATGAGCTGATCGGCAGAGGTATAAATGCGGGACATAACAGCGCTTCCTTTCCATGCGGCAAGGGCCGATGATCGTTTTTGATAATACTACTAATTCGGTAGGTTGGTGGTACTATACCATCGGCGGAAGAAAATGTCAAGGGACTCCGGAAAAAATATTTGCTTCCGGCGCTGTTGTTTCCAAAATATGCAAGATTCCTCCCACCGCAGCGTGTATAATCATAGAAAAACCAACAGGAAAAGGAGCGAATACCATGGATATTCAGGAACTACGCCGGGAGGCGCAGACCATGCAGCCTCAGCTGACGGCGGATCGTCGCCGCCTGCACCGGAACCCGGAGGCCGGGGCGGTTCTGCCGGAGACGGTGGCCTATGTCAAGGAACGGCTGACGGAGATGGGATACCATCCGCAGGAGCTGGGCGGCGGCCTGACCGCCACCGTCACCGGAACTGACACCGGACGCTGCATCCTGCTGCGGGCGGATATGGACGCCCTCCGGGGACAGGAGCAGTCGGGCCTGTCCTTCCGGTCGGAAAACGGCTGTATGCACGCCTGCGGCCACGATATGCACACTGCCATGCTGCTGGGTGCGGCCCGGCTGCTGATGCAGCACCGGCAGGAGCTCTCCGGCACGGTGAAGCTGGTGTTCCAGCCGGACGAGGAGGGCTTCACCGGCGCCAAGGCCATGCTGGCGGCAGGAGTCCTGCAAGCTCCGGCCCCCAGCGAGGCGCTGGCCCTCCACGTCCACTCCGGCACCCCCTCCGAAACGGTGCTGTGCGGCAGCGGGACCTTCATGGCGGGCTGTACCCTGTTCCGCATCACGGTGCGGGGAAAGGGCTGCCACGGGGCCATGCCGGAGACGGGCGTGGACCCCATCGGCATCGCCGCCCAGATCTGGCTGGCCCTGCAGGAGATCACCGGCCGGGAGCTTCCCGCCAAGACCCCGGCAGTGGTGACGGTGGGTCGGTTTCAGGCGGGACAGGCTCCCAACATCATCCCCGATGAGGCGGTGCTGGAGGGGACGGTCCGTACCTTTGACCGGGCGGTGACGGCCCGGATCATGGAGCGCATCCGCCAACTGTCGGAGGGCATCGCCTCTGCCTTCCGGGGCAGCGCACAGATGGAGGAGCTGGCCTCGGCCCCGCCGCTGCATAACGATCCGGCCCTGACGGAGGATATGGCGGCGCTGGCGGAGACGCTGCTGGGCCGGGAGAAGGTCTTCCGGCTGAAGGAGGGCGGCATGGGTTCCGAGGATTTTGCCTCCTACACCTACGAATTGCCCTGCGCCTATCTGCTGCTGGGGGCCGGGTCACCCCGGGAGGATCCCCGCTACGGTCAGCCCATGCACAATCCGAAGGTGGTGTTCAACGAGGACGTCCTGCCCCTGGGCGCAGCGCTGCTGACTGCCGGGGCCATGCACCGTCTGGAGCGGTGAAGCATAAGTCGGAGATCAGCTGCCGTGCGGAGACCATTATAATTATATGTGTATGATACATGGCGGCCGTCATAATGGGCAGCTGTAAGAGGCGGTTTTTAGTGCGACAGCCTTGGATCGCTTGCCCAAAAGACCCCCGGACAGAAGGAGTGAAAATTCCTCCCGTCCGGGGGCCTTGTGCTGACTTTCAATATTTTATGTGCATTTTGTTGTCTCCGTCGGAGACAACAAAAGCGAGACGTATCATGACAGCTGAAGGCTATCACCATAGAGATAGCCTGTCATTTCCCAGCGATAGACTCACACGCCCCTTCACCTGAGTGGGAGCGGCAGCGGGTCTGTTGCAGAGTCAATTCCCTTTACAGCCCATAGCGAACGCAACTCTTGAGAGCAAAGGAAGTTTTGAAACCATCGGTTTCAAACGGCTCTTTTGCCCACTTTTCCAGCTGCTGGGAAAAGTGGGCCGCCGGAGGCACAAAGGGAAAAGCTATCGGAAAAAGCATGCCGTCGGCACGCAAAAAAACCATCCAAAACAAAGGAGTGCTGCACAGTCGCAGCACTCCTTTGCTTTACTCATGATAGCTGGGTTCCTTGCCCTGATAGATGTCCTGCATCTCCCGGTCGATCTCGCTGATGGCCTCGCTGCATAGCCGCAGCCGTGCGGCGTCGGAATCGGAGAAATTGCGGTCGGATTTATACCGCAGCTCATGCTCCAGACTGGCCCACATATCCATGGCAATGGTACGCAGCTGGATCTCCACCGGCAGATGCAGCGTCCCCTCGGAGATGACGATGGGTACGTCGATGATGAGGTGCAGACTGCGATAGCCGGATTCCTTGGGCTGCTGGATGTAGTCCACCTCCCGCAGCACCTTGAAGGATTCGGATCGGGTCAGCAGGCTGCGGAGATAGTAGATGTCATCCAGATAGTTGCAGATGACCCGGATACCGGCTACGTCCTGTATGTAGGCATAGATATTGTCGATGGTGACGTCGTAGCCCCGGCGGCGCAGCTTATCGCTGATGCTCTCCAGCGTCTTGATGCGGTACTCGATGTGGTGAATGGGAGAATGGTCGTACAGACTGGCGAACTCCTCGTCCAGGATCTCCATCTGGGTCACGGCCACCTTCAGGGCGCTGCGGTACAGGTGATTCACCCGTACCATGCCCTGAGCCAGCTCCCGCTGCTCCGGCGTAGCGCCGGAGGGAATGGGGATATCCTTGAGACGGATGCTGCCGCTCTTTTCGATCATCATGGGACAGAAGCCTCCTTATGATACGTTCCGTTAGTGAAGTTTATTTTAGCACATAGGTGTGAAAAAATTATGAACGAAGGGGAAAACGTTGTATAAATTTCACAGAAAGAATCCCTGTGGACGGCCAACCCGTGGCCCATGCAGCAGCGCCCGAAAAACCTCCCCCATGCAGCGGACTGCATGGGGGAGGTGCAGAAAAATTCAAATCACTTCTTCCGGGCGTAGGGGGTATTCTCCAGCGGCAGTGTCAGGCGGCGCTGTCCGTCCAGCCGGAAGTAGGCGTCAGCAATGGCGGGAGCCGTGGGAATGGAGGTGATCTCTCCGATGCCGATGGCCCCTCCGGCCACGTTCAGGCCGGGCTTCTCCACCACAATGGCCTGAATTTCCGGCGGGATCTGGTTGGCACGGAACAGACCCAGCATACCGTATTTGGCGGTAGGCTTGCAGTTTTCGTCGATAGGATACTGCTCCGTGAGGGCATAGCCCAGACTCATGACCACACCACCCTCGATCTGTCCCTCACAGCTGAGGGGGTTCACGGCCTTACCCACATCGTGGGCGGCCACCATCTTCTTGACACGGCCCGTCTCCCGGTCCAGGATACACATCTGCGTCGCATAGCCGTAGGCCACATGGCTGACGGGGTTGGGCACATCGGCCCCCAGGGGGTCCGTTTTGGCCAGATACTCGCCGTAGAACTCCTGCCCCACCAGATCATGGAGGGTCTTGCCCGCCAGCGCCGCCGACAGCTTTTCGCAGGCCCGCCGGGTGGCCTCACCGGTGACCAGCGTCTGGCGGGAGCCGGAGGTGTCGCCGGAGTCCGGGGCGATCCATGTGTTGCTGCGCTCATAAACAATGTTGTCCCGGTGCAGCCCCGTATTGGTGACCACCACCTGCACCAGCACGGTACCCAGCCCCTGCCCGATACAGGAGGCGCCGGAGTAGATATGCACCTTCTCGTCCGCCTCCACGATCAGCTTGCAGCGGCCCCAGTCGGGAATACCTACGCCCACACCGGCATTCTTCATGGCGCAGGCGATGCCCACCGGATCGCCGTTTTTGACGGCCTCGTCATAGGCGGGCTTGATAGCCTCCAGCGTCTCCACAAGGCCGGTGGAATCGTCCACGATCTGGCCGTTGGGCAGCACACCGCCGGGGCGGATGGCGTTGCGGTAGCGGATCTCCCACGGACTGATGCCCACCAGATCAGCCATCTCGTTGAGCAGCGTCTCCGTGCAGAAGCAGGTCTGGGTGACACCGAAGCCCCGGAAGGCCCCGGCAGGGGGGTTGTTGGTATAGTAGGCACGGCCCTCGATCTCGAAATTCTCATAGGCGTAGGGTCCGGCGGCGTGGGTGCAGGCCCGCTCCAGCACCGGCCCGCCCAGAGAGGCGAAGGCACCGGTATCGGATACCACGCTGGCCTTGACGCCCTGAATGATGCCGTTTTCGTCGCAGCCCATGGTGAAGTCCATGTCAAAGCTGTGGCGCTTGGGGTGAATGAGGATGGATTCCTGCCGGGTGAGCTTCACCTTCACCGGCACACGGGCCACATAGGCCAGCAGCGCCGCATGGTGCTGCACGGACCTATCCTCCTTGCCGCCGAAGCCGCCGCCCACCAGCATATTCTGTACCTGACAGTGCTCATAGTCCACTCCCAGCATGGAGGCGCACTCGTGCATGGTGGTGTGGGAGCTCTGGTCGGTGGTCAACAGCTTCACGCCGCCGTTTTCCAGCGGCAGCGCCACGCAGCACTCCGGCTCCAGAAAGGCGTGCTCCGTCCACGGGGTGTGAAAATGCCGGGTCAGCACATATTTGGAGCGGCGGATGGCGCCCTCGGCATCGCCCCGTGAGACGTGCTTATACGCCTGCACGTTGCTCTCCTCCTCTTCAAAGACCAGCGGCGCATCCGGCGCAGCGGCCTCCTCCGGGTCGTGGACGGCGGGGAGGACCTCATACGCCACCTTCACCAGCTTCTTGGCCTCCTCCAGCGTCTCCCGGTCACGGGCACACACCAAGGCCACGGCGTCCCCCAGATAGTGGGTGATCTCGCCGATGCCGATCATGGTGGGCTGATCCTTTTTCAGATGGCCCACATTCACCTTGCCGGGGATGTCCTTCTGGGTCAGAACGCACACCACACCGGGCAGCGCCTCCGCCTCGCTGGTATCGATGGACAGCACACGGGCACGGGCATACTGGCTGCGGACGGCACTGCCGTAGCACATCCCGTCCACGTACACGTCGTCGGGGTACTGGCCGTAGCCCAGTACCTTCTCCGCCACATCCAGCCGGTGGACCCGGCTGCCCATCTGCCAGTCAACGGCGGCAGGCTGCGGCAGCTTCCCCTCCCGGAAAATTTTACCCGCCAGCAGGATGCCGTCGATGATCTTCACATATCCGGTGCAGCGGCAGATGTTGTTGCGGATGGCGAAGGCCGCCTCCTCACGGGTGGGGTCGGGGTTCACATCCAGCAGCGCCTTGGCGGAGATGACCATGCCGGGGATGCAGAAGCCGCACTGCACGGCCCCCGCCTCACCGAAGGCAAAGACGTAGACCTGCTTCTCCCAGTCGGACAGCCCCTCCACGGTGACGATGGTTTTCCCCTCCAGCTTCTCCGTCTGCGGTACACAGGCCTTGGTGGGCTTGCCGTCAATGAGGACATGGCAGGTGCCGCAGGCACCCTCGCTGCATCCGTCCTTCACAGAGGTCAGGTGCAGGGTATCCCGCAGATAGCGGATGAGTTTTTGATTTTTCTCCACGGTGACGGGGTGACCGTTGACGGTAAAACTGGCCATAACGTGTCTCCTTCTGCGAAATTGCGCTGATTTTATTGGAATTGCACATGATATCCGGAGATATTATACTATATTTTTGTTGCCTACGCAAGCCGGGACAGGGAAAAGCCTGATTCTATTTGGAGAATAACCCTTTCCCTTCCAAGACCGGCAGGAGAGGGGCATACACACAAAACACCGCCCCATCCCGGCTTTGCCGGATGGGGCGGTGTTTTCTTACAGCTCCAGCTCGTAGTAGCCCGCCACGTCCATGCTCTGGGTCAGAGCCTCCAGCTGCGGCCGCAGGGATAGCTCTGCCCGCCATGCAAGGCCGCAGTCGGCGGTGATGGTGCGGGGGACGGGGATCAAACGCCCTGCAAGGCCTGCCTCCTGACACCGCTGCTCCATGGCCATGGCCTCGGAGGTGGTGTGGAAGGTGATAAGAAGCCAACGCTTTTTTTCGATCATTCTGCAACGCTCCTGACTGCCGCAATGGCGGCCTGTGTTTCCTCCTCCGTGTTGAACCAGCCGAAGCTGAACCGCACGGCCCCCTGTGCCATCGTACCCAACGCCCGGTGCAGCCGAGGGGCGCAGTGTGCGCCGGGCCTTGTGGCGATGGAGAACTGCTCCGCCAACACGTCACTGACCTGAGAGGAGTCGTAGTCCCGGATATTCAAAGACACCACCGGCGCCCGGTCCCATGTGGTGAAGTCGCCGTATACGGTGACGCCGGGGATGGCGGACACCCCCTCGTAAAACTGCCGGGCCAGCGCCTGCTCATGGCTGCGGATGGCCTCCAGCCCCGTCTCCTCCAGATAGTCCAGCGCCGCCGACAGCCCGGCGATGCCGTGGCCGTTGAGGGTGCCGGCCTCCAGCCGGGTGGGGTACTGGGGCGGCTGCTGGGGCAGATACGTCTGCACACCGGTGCCGCCTACCTTGAAGGGGCGGATGTCCACCCCCGGAGCGATGCACAGTCCGCCGGTACCTTGCGGCCCCAGCAGGCTTTTGTGACCGGTGAAGCACACCACGTCGATGCCCATGGCTTCCATGTCGATGTCGAACACCCCCGCCGTCTGGGAGGCGTCCACCACCAGCAGCAGGCCGTGCTCCTTGGCAAAGCGGCCGATGGCCCGGATATTCAGCAGATTCCCCGTCAGGTTAGAGCCGTGGGTGCAGACGATGCCCCGTGTGTTGGGCCGCAGCAGACGGCGGAAATCGTCGTAGTCGATGCAGCCCCGCCGGTCCGCCGGCAGGAAGTCCACCTCCACCCCCTCCAGCCGGTACAGGGGCCGCAGCACGGAGTTGTGCTCGCAGTCAGTGGACAGCACATGGTCACCGGGGGCGAACAGCCCGTCGATGGCGATGTTCAGGGCCTCGGTGGAGTTGCAGGTGAACGCCACCCGCTCCGCAGCGGAGCAGCCCAGCATCTTGGCCAGCTGCTCACGGGTGCGGTAGATGACCCGTGAAGCGTCCAACGCCTCCTGATGGGCGCTGCGCCCGGAGTTGCCCATGGTGGCCATAGCCCGCACCACCGCCTCCGCCACACAGGGGGGCTTTTTCAGGGTGGTGGCGGCATTATCCAGATAGATCACAGCAGGAACCGCCTTTCTGTCCCCGAAGGGACGCTTTTATCCACAGAGTTTTTCCTCACAGGGGCCTTCTGCCCGCAGGGGGGCAGTCTCATTCCATCTAATTGTATCACAGTTCGAAAAAAATACAATCTTTTCATACAATATTTGATGAAAATTTCCCTCTGCACCGGAAGCCGATCCCGTACCGGAACCGCTCCGCCGGGGAGGGTACCCCGTGGTCGGGTACGGCACCCCGTGGTCGGGTACGGCACCCTGTGGCCGGGTACGGCACCCTGTGGCCGGGTACGGATATCCCCCTGCCGGGAAGGGCAGGGGGATACGGAGCATACTCAGGCGAAGAACTGGCTCAGCAGGGACAGCACCTCCGTCTTGCCGTCGCCCTTCTCGGCGGAGAAGGGGACCAGCGGCGTGTCGGGGGGAAGCTCCAGCGTCTGGCGGATGACCTCCAGATTTGGCTCCACCTCCCGCTTTTTCAGCTTGTCCACCTTGTTGGCCACCACCAGCATGGGGCAGCCCGCCTCCCTGAACCAGTTGCACATGGTCACGTCGTCCGCAGAGGGCTTGTGCCGGGCGTCTACGATGAGCACGCCCAGCGAGATAAGCCCCGGCTCCTGAAAGTAGCTCTCCATCAGGCGGCCCCAGCGATCCCGCTCCTCCTTGCTGACCTTGGCATAGCCGTAGCCGGGCAGGTCAGTAAAGTAGAGCTTGCCGTCGATGCGGAAATAGTTCACCTGAGAGGTCTTGCCGGGGGTAGCGCCCACCCGTGCGAAGTTCTTCCGGTTCAGCAGCCGGTTGATGACGGAGGACTTGCCCACGTTGGAGCGTCCGGCAAAGGTCACCTGGGGCCGACCGTCCCGGATAAAGGCGTTTTGGGTGGTGGCGGACAGCACGAACTCCGCCTTGTTGAAGTTGATGGTCATGATGGCCTCCTTCTCTGACTGCCTCAGACCCGCAGGGCCGGGGCAGCCGGTTCCATGGGCAGGGCGGTCATATGCTCCACCGCCGACACGGTAGGGGAGGGGACCAACGCCGCCGCAAACACCTGATCCACGCTCTCCACCGGCACGAAGTGCAGGGCCGCCCGGACGGTCTGGTCGATCTCCTCCAGATCCTTGACGTTGTCCTTGGGGAGGATCACCGTGCGGATGCCGCTGCGGAGAGCGGCCATGGTCTTTTCCTTCAGTCCGCCGATGGGCAGTACCCGGCCCCGCAGTGTCACCTCGCCGGTCATGGCCACATCGCCCCGGACCTTCCGTCCCGTCAGGGCGGAGAGCATGGCGGTGGTGATGGCGATGCCGGCGGAGGGGCCGTCCTTAGGTACCGCCCCCTCCGGGAAGTGGACGTGGATGTCACGGGTCTTGTAAAAATCCTTCTCGATGCCCAGCTCGCCGCACCGGCTCCGCAAGCACGTCAGCGCCGCCCGGACGGACTCCTGCATGACGGTACCCAGATTGCCGGTGAGCTCCAGCTTGCCGGAACCCTCCATGACGCCGGCCTCCACCTCCAGAATTTCGCCGCCGACCTCGGTCCAGGCCAGACCGTTCACCACGCCCACCTGATTCCGTGTGCTATGTACGCCGTCCTGATAACGCACCACGCCCAACAGCTCCCGCAGGGAGTCGGGGGTCACATTCACCCGCTTCTCCCCACCGTCCACCAGACGCATGGCGGTCTTGCGGCACACCTTGCCCAGCTGCCGCTCCAACAGTCGAACGCCGGATTCTCTGGTATAGCCGGAGATGATCTGCCGGATGGCGTCGTCCGACAGGCGCAGCTGGGCCTTTTTCAGCCCATGCTCCTTCATCTGCCGGGGCAGCAGATAGCGCTTGGCGATCTGCAGCTTCTCCTCGTCGGTGTAGCTGGTGAGCTCGATGACCTCCATCCGGTCCAGCAGGGGCCGGGGAATGGTGGAGGTGGTGTTGGCGGTGGTGATGAACAGCACCTGACTCAGATCCACCGGGATCTCCAGATAGTGATCCCGGAAGGCGTAGTTCTGCTCGCTGTCCAGCACCTCCAGCAGGGCGGAGGCGGGGTCGCCCCGCATATCGCTGCCCAGCTTGTCGATCTCGTCCAGCACCAACAGGGGATTCATGGAGCCGCTGCGGGAGATGGCGTCGATGATGCGGCCCGGCATGGCGCCGATGTAGGTCTTGCGGTGGCCCCGGATGTCCGCCTCGTCCCGGACGCCGCCCAGACTCAGCCGGGCCATCTTCCGGTGCAGAGCCTTGGATACCGACAGGGCGATGGAGGTCTTGCCCACGCCGGGAGGGCCCACCAGACAGAGGATCTTCCCCTTGGAGTTGGGGCTCAGCTGCCGCACCGCCACGAACTCCAGAATACGCTCCTTCACCTGCTCCAGACCGAAGTGATCCCGGTCAAGGATGCGCCGGGCCTGCGCCACGTCCGCCCGGTCACGGGTGTACTTGCCCCACGGCAGCTCCAGACACACGTCCAGATAGTTGCGGATGACGGAGCCCTCGGCGCTGCCGAAGGGCTGCTTGGCCAGCCGGTCTACCTCCTTCATGAGCTTGCGGTGCAGCTCCTCCGGCAGGTGCAGGGCGGTGATGCGGGCCTCATAATCCGACAGCTCCTCGTCGCCGTCCTCTCCCAGCTCGTGCTGCAGCACCTTCAGCTGTTCCCGGAGGATCATGTCCTTCTGGACCTGCGCCACCCGCTGGCGCACCTTCTGCTCCATCTCGAACTCCAGACCCATGACGTCCACCTCGTGGGTGAGGATGTCATTGACCAGCTGGAGCCGCTTCACCGGGTGCAGTTGATCCAGTACCCGCTGCCGGTCCTGATGCCGCAGGGTCAGGTTCTGGGCGATGAAATCCGCCAGACGGCCGGGATCACGCTGATCCAGCACCTGCGCCACCACCTCGTCGGACATCTGGGGGGACAGCTCCTTATAGGCGCCGAAGATGGCGTAGGTCTGCCGCAGCAGCGCCTCCGTGTGAGAGGTGCTTCGGTAGGGGGCATCCTCCAGCAGCTCCACATTGGCCTGCAAAAACGGGGAGGCCTGCCACAGACGATGCAGTCTCGCCCGCTGCTCACCCTCCACCAGCACCCGTACCGTAGTCTCGGAGGTCTTGATGATCTGGAGCACATGGCACACCGTGCCGATCTCGTAGAGATCCTGCTCCTCTGGCTCGGAGACGCCGATCTTCCGCTGCGTCACCAGAAACAGACGACGGTCGCCCTCCATAGCGTTGTCCAGCGCAAAAATGGAAATCTCCCGCTCCACGTCGAAGCTTACAGTTTCGCCGGGGAAGGCGGTCATGCCCCGCAGCGCCAGAACGGGGATATTGATGGTATTCATAACTGGTCTCCTTTGCTGTGGAAAAGAGGAGAGACGAACGGGTTCGCCTCTCCTCATGATTCGTTAGGATGCCGGGGCGGAGGGATCGTGCTCCGCCTTGCCGTCACGGGTGCGGCCGGGCCGCTCCGTGCGCTGGGGATCACGGGTGATCTCCGGCTCTCCGGTCTTTAGGACCGCCTCCGGTGTGATGGTCACACGGGTGATGGTGGGGTCAGAGGGGATCTCGTACATGATCCTGGTGAGAAGTCCCTCCATCACGGCCCGCAGGCCACGTGCGCCGATGTTCCGCTGAATGGCCTGATCGGCCACGGCGTCCAGCGCCTCCGGCTGGAACTGCAACTCCACATCGTCGTATTCCAGAAGCTTCTGATACTGCTTCACCAGTGCGTTTTTCGGCTGGGTGAGGATCTGCACCAGATCGTCCCGGCCTAGACCGTTGAGGGTCACCATCACCGGCATACGGCCTACCAGCTCCGGGATGATGCCGAATTTCAGCAGATCGTGGGGCTGAACCTCCTTTAGCAGCTGGCCCGTCCGGCGCTCAGCCTTGCTCTCCACCACGGCGTCGAAGCCGATCCCCTTGCGATCGGTGCGCTGCTCGATGATCTTCTCCAGACCGTCGAAGGCGCCGCCGCAGATGAAGAGGATGTTGTGGGTGTCGATCTGGATGAACTCCTGATGGGGGTGCTTGCGCCCGCCCTGAGGCGGCACGTTGGCCACGGTACCCTCCAGAATTTTCAGCAGTGCCTGCTGCACACCCTCGCCGGACACGTCACGGGTGATGGAGGTGTTCTCGCTCTTGCGGGCGATCTTGTCGATCTCATCCACATAGATGATGCCCCGCTCCGCCAGCTCCACATCGAAATCCGCCGCCTGCAAAAGCCGCAGCAGGATGTTCTCCACGTCGTCGCCCACATAGCCCGCCTCGGTGAGGGTGGTGGCGTCGGCGATGGCAAATGGCACCTTCAGAACACGGGCCAGTGTCTGGGCGAACAGCGTCTTGCCGGAGCCGGTGGGGGCCTTGGCGATCACGTCCTTCCAGTCCTTAAAGCAGGGGATGGCCCCGGCCTGGACGGGGGTGGCCATGGTGAAGCCTTTTTGGTCCAGGGCCTTCAAAATGCCCTGGGAGAGATTCATTTCGCTGTATCGGGGGTCAAGCTCGACCTCAATGCCATTGATTTCCATAAAACTACGTTCCTTTGCCCACTGAGCAAAGGCCAGCGGGTCCTACTTAAAATACTTTATGATTAGGTTTCATCATATCACAAGCAAGGGCAGGTTGCAAGGGGGGAGTGCGGGTCTGTCATCGGGTTTTGTAGGTGTTACAATGAAGTGTGACAAATGAAAAAAGAGATAGCGAATAGGCGGAGCCTGTGATAAGGTTAAGTTGCTGAGACCAAACCGAAAGGCAGGCGACACCTATTCGCTATGAATAAGATAACACAAACAGCCCGGATTTCAATCGTCCGGGCTGTCTGCCTCGAAGAGCGC
>ENA-OUQP01002003-OUQP01002003.1-human-gut-metagenome-genome-assembly--contig:-NODE-2003-length-12016-cov-166.059276_pt1 | contig 12016 bp, 9 predicted proteins | sample MGYA00237951_ERZ548836 | MGnify/ENA primary metagenome ERZ548836 (study PRJEB26490, sample SAMN05194702) | human gut metagenome | biome: terrestrial biome; feature: human-associated habitat...
TATTCTTTCCCCACAGGTTTCAGCACGCCCTCATTCACATAATAGGTCAGCTCCTTTGCGGTTGCCGTAGGGTACAGCTTGAAAAAGGTAGTGAGAAATTCATTGATTTCTTCCGTAGTAATGGAATCCACCGTACCGTCACTTTGTACCGCTTTTGGCGTATAGCCGGATTTTACGGGAACGCTGGTGATGGTTGGGTTCTGGATAATTGTCAGGTTTCCAGAGCCGTCCACATAGACCGTCACCTGATAGGCGGAACGGACGGTTTTACTGGATTCCCCCTCTGTGATACGCTGTTCCACCGTATAGGTTACTTGATAATGCTGCTCCTTTTCTTCTGTGATTTCCCATATCTGGAAGTCGGTCAGGGCAGACGATACGGGGATGTCCTTTCGGACAGTATCTACATTCAGGGCTTGCAGTTCTCCGGTGAGATACCCTTTTAAAGCGTTTGTCCGGTTATCAATGGAAGCGGCGGACTGTTCCCATGAATAGTAGACTTCTGCGAAATTCTCCACAAAGTTTTCTATCTTGTGGGTGTCCAGGATTTTTTCCTCAATCACTTTGGTTTCATGGACAGTATGAATGTCTATCGCCGTGAAATTCTTATAGACGGCAAACAGGAAGCTCACCGCCAGCAGTACCCACAGGGCAATCACGGTTTTTTTATGGGTATTGACTTTGTAGACTTTCAGTTTCTTTTCTTTCTGCTTTTTCTGGTTTTCCTCTTTTCTAATCTGAATCATATCGGTTCATCCTTTCTTATTTTTTGATTCGTCCGGCTCCGGCAAGGTGCTGTTGCCAGTAGGAGCCTGTCAGGTCTGCGTAACCAATGGGATTTCCGGCATGGTACATCCGGTTATTCCCCACATACAGCCCCACATGGGTGATGTAGGTTCCGGCATTGTAGGTGGAATGGAAAAAGACCAAATCCCCTGCTTTTGCTTCGGACAAGGGGATGTGCTGCGTTACATTGTACTGTTCCTGTGCTGTCCGTGGCAGGGCGATTCCTGCCTTGCCATAACACCACTGCACCAGTCCCGAACAGTCAAAGGAAGTGGAGGGGGAATCGCCCCCGTACACATACGTCCAGCCTTCATACTTTAAGGCTTCCTCCATGATAGCCTGTACCGTTTCATCATCAAACTGTGCCACGGTCAGGTATTGCGATACCAAAAGGACATAGAACATATTTCCATAGGAATACCGCCAGCCCCCGTTTTTCTCTACGGCAACAGGGTTGGTGTAGGTGACTTTTTTTCCGCCGGATTTGTCCCTTGCGAAGCTCTCTGCCAGTTCAAAGGTGTACGTTTTCCCGTGTCCTGCCACATAGTCTAAGAAACCGCCGCCGTAGTTGTAGGACTGAATCACACTGTTTAAGTCACAGCCCTTTGTTTCTGCCGCTGCGAGCAGTTCCGAGAAATATTTGCAGCCTTGTTTGATGGATTCCTCTGTGCTAAGAGAGTTCGGGGGAAGCCCAAGAGATTCCGAGGACTGCATAACGTCTTCCAGTGTGCCGCCGGATTCTACCTGAATGATGGCGAGCAGCACATTTAAGTATTCTTCTATGCCATATTCCTTTGCATACTTTTCCAGCATAGGTTTATGGACGAGGACTTCCTGTGATACGCTCACGCCCCCATAGATAAGGTTTCCGCCGCTTCCTCCGTCTTCCTCATCCGAGAAGACAATCACCACCAAGAGGAGCAGGGAGAACATCATCACGAACACGCCGGAACAGGCAAAGAAAAGGTGTCTTAACTTCATGGCTTCTCCCCTTTCTTCTGTTTGGCAGCCGCTGTTACCGTTTTTGTCCACTCCTTTCTGGCGGTGGTACGCCGGATGGTAAAGTTCGATTCTTTTACCGCAGGGGCAGCCCGTTTTCTTTCCGGTATCACAGTAGCCGTATCATTCTGGAAAGGTCTTGCCGGACGGGGAACAGTCGGTGTGATAGTAGGAGCCGCCGTTTGTCTTTCATCTGGTTTGTCTGGGGAAGCAGGAGGGAGTATCTGGCGTTCTGTCCTTACAGGCGGTATCTGTTCATGGTGGATGGAAGCTGCTTTTACTATCGAAACCGAAGCCCGTTCTGCCACAGTTCCCCCATAAGGAACCTGTCCCCGTTCCCTGATGGATGGGGAAGCTGGCTGCATGGCTGGTTTTCCAGCATGAATGGTATCTGCATGGTTTTGGAAATCTTCTGGCTGCTTTGCAGTAACAGGGCGTTCATGGACAGGAGCCGCCCCTTTGGGTGCTTCGGAAGCTGTCTTTTGCGGTTGTTTTGCCTGTTCCAGTTCCGCCCTGCGTTCTGCAATGGTCTGTCTGCGGCTTTCTGCCTGTGCGTTCCGCTGTTCGGCTCTGGCAGTTCGGGTCTGGGTCACGCTGGAAGTAAAATCCCGTACTCCCTCTGATACCTGTGTTTTCCCGTGGTAAAGGGCGTACTTTGCATTGACAGGCAAATCCTTTGCCTGCTCCCGAAGCTGTCCGGCAGTATCAGCTATCTTATCTTTAGTATCTGCCACCGCACCCACAGCAGAGCCAGCCCGTTTCCATGCGGATTCCTTTTCCGGTGCGGCTTGTCCGTCTGGTCTGCTGTGGTCTGCCTGTGTCCGTTTGGAAGAACCGGAGCTGGAAGCAGTTCTCTGGTCTGAGCCAGCTTGTTTTCCTGCATGGTAGACAGCCGTACCAGCCCCAAGAGCCGCCACAGAACGTCCTAACTTATGCTGTAAACGGTGCATATGGGCGTGCATGAGCATACGGGGTCTTCGCATGATACGGCTTCCCATGCTTTGGGAATCGCCGCTCTGCAAGGAGAACATCCCCATCAAATCCCCCAGCTTGAAATAAATTCCGGCAAAGGTCACTATCTGCAAGAACGCTGTCAGGAAGAACGGATATTCCCCAGACAGGTTGTAGAGCATGGTGGAAATGCTGAACGCTACCGTGATAATTAGGGTGATTCCGGCTCTGGTAAGGATGGTGTTGAACAGTTTTGTAATGGCACGTTTTGACATCCCCTCAAAAGAGGGAACCATGCTAAGGAGAAAGCTCACAGGCAGGAACATGGCGTAAATGATAAAAAGCACTTGTGAAAAAATCATTATCCCTGTGAGCAGGAATACAAAAATGGAGATACCGATATTGAACATGAATAGGAAGAAGACGGTTCCCAAGCGGTTGATGGTCTTTGTGATGGTAAGGTTGGTGTTTTCCCTGTCTTCGATTTCCTCCACTACGATTTCTTCCCTGTCCTGCCCGTTGTTTTCGTTTGGGCTGGTTGAGAGCAGGCTTTCCACACGGTCAGCCCCAATACTTTCCACATCCGAGTTGCCGTATTGCAGCAGGAGCCACGGCTGCTTTACCTGTATGGAAAACAGGCTGTCCCGTATCAAATCCACGCTGTCTTTTCCCTGACTTTCCGAGTTCGGCAACACAATTTTTGTACCAAGGGTCAGGCTGGCATTGCTGATGTCTGCGGAAAATTCATTGATTTTCCCGATATAATCAGGAGCATAAGCGATAAAGGCAGCGGACAGCACGAACACTACCACGAAATTCACAACGGCATGGATGGCTTTTGTGGTTTCCCGTTTGATAAGCCCTGTGTAGGAAACGTAAATCCCCACCACCAGAATGAGAATCAGCAGGAACCCGATATAAAATCCCTCCGAGGACAAGCCGCCTGTGGTAACGCCTGCAAGGGTCTGCATATTTTTCCCAATGGAATCCGCCGTAGAGGAAATGAAGTCCAGCGAGTAGGCTTCCTGAATCAGATACCCCGTGGCGTTGGAAAGGTACAGGCTGATTGTCCAGATAAAATTTGTGATGGCATACAGCCCGTACATCACCTGTTTTCCGATACCGTCCAGCCAGTTCCACGGGAGCCAGTCCCATCCGCTGTCCACATAAAAATCAAGTTGGTAGTTGTCCAACGGATATTTGCTGTATTCGTTGGCAGCGTCTACCGTATCATCCACCAGTCCGGCAGCGTTGGCGGCTGTGCCGAAGACTGCCAGCAGCAGGAGGATGAGCAGGAGTGCCAGAAGCACTTTTCCTGCTATACTCCCGATTTTTTTAAAAGAGTTTTCTCCCTTTGTCCGGCAAGTGACAAGAGCTGTCCCCTGCTGGATGGGCTTTCTTATCTTCATTCCTCCACCTCTTTTCTTACGGGCGGTCTGGTATCAAAGGCATGGAACAGGTCTTCAAAGATAGGATGGAACTGTATCACTCCCACACGCCCGTACAAATCACTGATAAGGCACTGTCCGTTTTCCAAGTCACGGAGCCGCTTCTGGTTGTTTTCATCTTCGGAATCCACCCCGAAAAAAGCAAGGGTCTTCTTGATTTCGTTGATGTCCGTGGAACGGAACGCAAACTTCAAGCCCAGATTGTTTTTCAGCTTTTCATCCAGCAAATCGTCCGTGTTCTGGGTCACAAAGTAAACGCCTGCGTTCATGGCACGTCCGGCACGAACCAGCTTCATGGAGAGGGTCTTGCCCTGTGCCACCTGTAAGAAGCTCCATGCTTCGTCCAAATCCACAATCTTAAACACGCTGCGGTCTGTATGGATGAAGTCGAGGGCAAAGGTACTGATTACAATGAGCATTGCCACGGAAAGCAGTTCCATTGTGGTGTATTCTTCAAACGAGGTTTCTTTATCTGGCAGCACCAAATCCGCTACCTGAATGATGTTGAGCTGCTTTTCAAGGCTGATGGACTGTGTGACATCCCCATCCGAAAAGAGCAGGTGTGCAAAGTCATAGTCCGTAAAGGATTCGATATGGTCGGCTATGCTGGTGCTGATGGGGGTTCCCTCCGCCCGTAGTTCCTCAATCACTTTAAAAAGCCCCCGTTCCTCACTGTTTGTCACCGCACGGATGGCTTTCCGAAGAACAGGGAACTTTTCCCCGTCACGGCTGGAAATGCCCGTTAAAAAGGTCAGGATGTCGATTGCCAGTGATTCGGAATCCTTTGGGTTCTCCATAATCACATACGGGTCGAGTAAGCCCCTGTTCTCTTCCTCCGAGGTCAGGTTTACGATATTGATTTCATGGGCGATTTCCGGCAGGGTTTCTTTCCACCGTCCCCGTTCTGCTTTCGGGTCAACAATGAGAGCCTGTGCCCCAAATAATACGGAATAATAGACAATCATGTTGTTGCTGAATGATTTTCCACCGCCGAGGGAGCCGACAAAAGCGGCAGCAAGGGCGTTGGTGACGGAGCCTTTTACCCCTTGACTGGCAAGGGCAGGCTTTAAGTACACGTTTCTTCCCGTATCAAGGCTGTACCCGATATAAATGCCCTCCGGTTCCCCCAACATCTGGGTTGCCCCGAAGCCAAGACCAGCGAGGAAGTCACTGGTGACATACTGGATGTAATCGTTCAGATACCGTTTGCTGGCAGGGAGAAATTCCCCATGCAGCCCTAACATATCCCCAAAGGGGCGAACCAGCTTCACGTTCAAATCGTCATAAAAATCTTTCACCTCATTGCAGCGGCGTTTCAGTTCCTCCAAGTCGGGAGCCGTCACACGCACTACATAGGACAGCTTGTACATGGATTCCTTGCTCTGGTCTAAGGTGGATTCCAGCTCATTTACGCTGTCCAGAGCGTCCACCACGTTTGTACTGGTTTCGCTGTCATTCTGCCATGCGTGGTTGTCCAAATCTTTCAGCTCTTTTTTCTTGTTCCGCACTGTGGAGAGGGCTTTCCGGTTTGTCACAATCTCCACATTCATAGAGGTATCAATGGGAAAAGTGAATTGCTGCTGCTGATAGTAAAAGATTTCCGAGGATGGGAAGTCCAGTTCCTCCACAATGCTGTTGATGGTGAAGTAGGCGGCATAGACCGTTCCGTCTTCCTGTTCGATTTTCAGATACCGCTGGTTTTCCTCTATCAGACAACGGGTAGGTTTGATGAGGTCATAGTATTTCACCAGCGTTTCCTCCTGAAACCGTTTCTTCGGCAGGTAATACTCATAATCTTCGTAGGCAGTTCCGGTCTGTCCGTATAAATGCTCAATCAGATAACCAAAATCGTCCTTATCAAGCCGCCGGACTTTAAAGCGGCGTGAGATTTTATTCTCTAACAGTTTTTCCATCTTCTGAAACCGCCAGATTTCCTCATTGCTCATGGAAACAAAATCCCCCATGAGCTTGTGGTTGACTTCGTGGAGGAAGTCGGAAACAGCGGTCTTTGCTTCCCTGCGAAACTGCTTCATGGTGACTTCTTGCTCATTGACAAGCAGCTTGAAGCCGATAAAAAAGCGGTAGTCCACCTGATTTTCCCCTATCATGGAAATGAGGGCTTCGGTCTGTGCGTCAATCTTTGCACAGGCAACGTCCTTTAGCTTGCCTGTTACTTCCTGTTTGGAGCGTTCCTGTGCCGCCCGTATGCTGGATTCGGTGCTGATTTGCAGGGCGTGAATCTTGCCGTCCCTGTTCTGGGCGATAAGCTGCCGGAAGGAATCATGTACCTGATATTTCTGTTCAGGGCTTAAAAAGGAATAGTTGTAGGGAAGCAGCTCATAGTAAGCGAAGCATTCCCCGTCATGGTTGAACACAAGGTTATTTTCGATATATTTAATCGGATATGCCATAAATATCACTCCTTACTGCCGTGATGGGCTGTGCCGGATATTCCTTTTCCAGCTTCACGGGCTTTCCTGCATACGTCAGTTTCGGGCGTACCAGATATGCCAGTACGGATTTCAGGAAGCCGTAAGGCTTCTTCCCGTCAAAGGTCTTCTGGCACATGAACCAAGTGAGGGCAAAGGGTACGCCGAAATATTTTAAAAATGCCCCGTCAATGAACGAAAGGGGAGGGAGGTTCCCCAAGAGCATAACTGCAAACACCGACACCACGAACCACGCCATCTGTGTGAACGTGATGGGGAATGGCAGCTTAAAATCATTGATGGAATAGAGTACCTTTTCCACCGACCAGATACTGGTATAGCTTCGTATTTTCTTCATGTTGTCCGTCCTTTCTAAAAGATGGGGGCAGCAAAAGCCGCCCCTGAATCAAAAAATCCGCCTGCATTTCCCAAAGGAGATACAGACGGGTCTACCGTAAGATTTCATATACGCCGTGGTTCGTGACAACAAAGGTTCCCTCCAATTCCATGTCACGCCCATAGGCGGCATAGTCGATATAGTTTTGTAAGTGTGCCGGAAGTTCCCCAAGCTGTCCGCTTTCTTCCAGATAGTAGCGAGCCACATCCGCCATATCGTCACAGCCGGAATGGCAGATAATATCGTCTTCATGCTCACAAAGTTCTTCGATACTGCCAAAATAGGATTGCAGCTCTGATAGTTCCTCCTGAATATATTCCGGTAAGTCCTCCACCATCTCACACAGGCGGTTGACTTCCTCAATGGGGGTATATTCGTCAATCGCAAAGGGCAGCTCATAATCATGGATGGCGTATTCCTCATATTCATCATTCAAGCCGATACGTTCCTTGACTTCCTCAAAATCCACAGGCGGCGTGAACCATGCCCCTACCAGTTCGCCCTCATTGTATTTTCCTAAGTTGGCAATGTAAATCCGCATTTCCTCCAAGTTCCTCTACCTCCTTTTAGCGGTAAGAAAAGATACCATTGTCCGTAAACAGGTAGTTTTCGCTGGTTTCCAGCTCCCGACCAATGGCAGCGTAGTCGATATGGTTCAACAGGTCTGGATGTACTTCTCCAAATATCTGTACCTCCTGCACCAGATAACGGGCGAGAGCTTCCCCGTCCTGTACCGGATAGCAGCGTATCTGGTCTTTGTGGTCGATAAATTCCGTAAAGCTGGAAAACCACCGCTTTTGTACCACATCCATTTCATAATAGAGGGGCGTTCCCTGCATTTCCTGTACCATCCGGCAAAGGGCGTTGATTTCCCAGAGCCTTTTGTTGCCCTCCAATGGAAACGGCAGCTCATAGTCTTCAATTTCAATTTCTTCCTCATTCTGAACCCCAAGACGTTCCCTGATTTCTTCAAAATCCACAGGGCAAGAAAACCATGCCCCCGGATATTCCTCAAAATCCTCATGGTAAAACCGTGTGGTGTTCAGGATGTAGATTCTCATTTCCTCAATCTGTATCACGTCCTTTCTCTGTTAAGTTTTTGGGGAGTTACGCTCCCCAAGCCCCTAGTGGACTTCCGCCATGAAGCAATCAGAGCTTGCTCCATAACGGAAGTGTAACAAGGGTTTCCTATGCACCGATAATCTTATTGAACAGTTCCAGTAAGATGTCCTTTACACCGTCCGCATTGAAGACCAGACCGACCGCTACAAGGGAAACGACTAAAAAGCCGATAAGTTTGGAAAATTCCCTCTTAAATCCGAGGTACAGTCCAATCACCACGATTGCCAGCAGCACAAGGGACTGGGCGTTGGATAAAAACCAGTTGTAAAGATTTTGTCCGAAATTCATAAAAGCTCCTTTCTTTCCTGTAAGATTCCTTATGTTTTAAGATTGCCGCCGTTAAACCACCACCTCCTTTGCGGCGGCGGCTTGCTGCTTCAAGATTTTTTCGTGCTTCTCCGTCAGTTTGGCATGGGTGATGATGTCATGGACAATCTGGGTGTGGTTCATCTTATCCAGACGGAGAGCCAGCTTTAACGTGGGTGCTACCTGATGGGAGAGCCAGTGCAGGGTGCGTTCAAAGGAATAGGGTTCCGGTTTCGTTGTCAGTTTCAGGCTTCCCCTGTGTTCTCCAATGAACCACGCCCATTCCTCATTGATACGCCAGTCAGAACGGGGCTTCGTATCGTCCCTGTCCACGAACCGGACATAGCGGTTGATGATTTGAAAGGCTGTCCGTTCTGGATTGTCATGTTCTAACAGGTCACGGATGGCGTAAAAGGCACGCTCATTTTTCAGCCGGATTTCAAAACGGTTCTTTACCTCTGCGTCCGCAATGGGAATATCATGCTTTTTGTACTGCTCATAGTCTTTTTCGTAAATGCAGAAGTACACCTCACTCTGGAGGGAGCCGATATACAGGGTGTTCCCCATACATTCTTTTTCCTCACGCCGTACCAGTTCGCCGCTGCGGTAGCTTTTGAAGCTGCGGAAGACCGAGATACATTCCTCATTCCGGCACTTCTCTGTCAGATGGGGAATGTTCAGGATTCCCGTTTTGTCATTGATGGCGAGGTCAAGCCGCTTCATCACGCCGTCCTCCATGAGAACGTCCATGAAAAACTCATACCAGCTCCGTTCCTGTGCCAGCAGATAGCTTTCAAACTGGCGGCAGCCACGCCCTTTCAGTTCCAGCAGCACCCCTTTTTCCAGTTCCGGCGATACCAGAACGAAAATATCCCCAAGATAGTAATGTTCTGTGTAAGAGTAGAAGCCGTAGTCTTCATGGATAAAGTAGGGAAGCCTTAGCCGAAGCACGTCTTCCACGATATGTTTTACATCCGTAGTGGGAAAACGAATCCGCACATAGTCAAAGAGCATTTCAAGAGGAGCGTCTGGATTGAAGCGTTCCAGAGCTTCCGTGATGGTTTCCTGTAATGCTTCGGATGGGTGAGCCTTGCCCGTTTCAATATCGCTCAGGTACGGACGGGTGATTCCGGCAGCTAACGCAAGTTTCTGTTGTGAGATACCATAAATTTCCCGTTTCTCTTTGATGTCCCGTACCCATGTTTCTTCATTCAGTGAAAATCCCTCCTGTCTAAAAAAGCGTATGTCAACTTTCAGAGCCTTGTTGACACACGCCGGATATGGGAAAATCCCTTGTGTACCGTGGGATTCTGCCCTGTTGTTTGATTGTTGCCTGTCGATTTGTACCCCTCTGTTAGATACGAGGGGTTCATGCTGGCGTGCCTTGCGGCACACCAGCCACAGCAGGTCAGTCCGTTTCTGCGGCTTTCGCTTCGCACGCCGCCTGCACTCCCTGCCTGCTGTCTGTCAGCTTTTTAATTTCTTTGAGGAAATCGTGTCCTTTTGGCACAAGGGGCGTGTAAAACTCCGAGATAACGCTGGTTCCCACATCCACATAGCCACGCCCTTTTATCTGCTTTAGGAAGAAGTCCTTTGTGGTTTCCCCGAACATCATCCCATAGCCCATTTCCGACATCCGCCCCAGAGCCACACGGAAATTGAACTGGTCACGGATTCCATCTCCCAGATACTTTGCGTCTGGACGCTGGCAGGCGAGAATCAGGAAGAAGCCAGCCTGCCGCCCAAGCATAACGATTTGTTTTAACTTGTTGAGGACAGCGGCGTTTTCCTTTGTGCCGAGCATTTCCATAAATGCCACATATTCATCAAAGATAAGGAAATTTGCCGGAAGTCCCAAGTAAGCGTAGTTTTCCCCTGTCCGGTAATTCTCCATGAGCTTCATGTCTTCGCTGCGTTTCATCATTTCCTCATAGAAACGGTCAATACAGGTGAGCATATCTTCCTTTTTGTAGTACACATCCGGCATAACCGCCTGTAAGTCCGCAAGGTCGGCGTTTTTGGGGTCTAACACGAACAGGACGGCGTTGGTGCGGAGCAGGGCTTCAATGAGGGTCAGAATAAAGTAGGTCTTTCCGCCGCCGGTTCCTCCGGCAATGAGCATATGGGGGAGCTTGTCATACTCCCACCAGACATTTTCCATAAGCCGGAGCCTGCCGTCCTTTGCCTGTACATCCTCAATGGAAATACGGTTGGCAATGGTATCATAGAGCAGGGTGTACTCCACATAGGAATCCTTTAATTCCTTATCCGTCAGCTCACAGTACAAGCCGCTTTCCAGCTTTCTCTCCAAGTTTAAGAGCTGTTCCTGATATTTTCCCAAGGTGATTTCTACACGGATATGGAGCAAGCCCTGTTTCATCCGGTAGTAGATTTTGGGAAAGTAAGTGATGGTTTCTTTGGAACGGCTGGAAGACAAGTCCTTGAAAAAAGCGTCTTCCTTTCTCTGTTTCGATTCATACCACTTGTTTTCCAACACCATCCTTGCCAGCTTTTGACGGTGGATGAGCTGCTTTACTTCATCCCTCCGGTATCGCCAGAACAGAAGAACGACTGTAAGACACACCAGCCCTGCCACGCCCATACTGAATAACAGGCAAGGGATGTTTACATCCTGTGCTATCTGGGAGAGGGACACTTCCTGCCAGTTGGTTCCGGCAATTTGCCGGATATGAAACAGCAGGACAACCAGCAGGAAGACAGGGAACAGGGCGGCAAGGGCAGTATGGGACACAAGGTCTTTATCTGTGGGACGGATACGTTTTCCACGGGGGAAAAGCTGCTTCATGGGAACAATCCTCCTTTCATTTTTTATGTTCCTGTTATTTTACAGGGGGAACGTCTTTCTTCGGTGTCGGTGGATTCATGGCAGCCCCTCTTTTCAGGACAATATCCTCTGCCTTGATGTACCAGTCCACCTCTGCTCCCTGAAAGGTAGCCGTTGCCACGGTATCTGCCACTGGATTGATAAGTTCCACCTCTGCGTTGTAATCGAACTCCTTTAATGGCACGCTGGCAGGGATAGAAACCTGAATCATACGCCCCTGTCCTCTGGATTTTAAGTCATAGGTACGCTCCTTGATTTCTTCTGATACCGAGCCGTCTTCATTCTGGAGGTGAACCTCACGGCGGAGGGCAGAATATTTCAATGCCCCGAATGTTGCTTCCTTGTCAATCACGATTCCGTTTGCTAATCTCATAGTCTGATGTCCTCCTTTTCCTTATGCTTTTACCATATCGTCAGCGTGCAAAATGTAGTTGGTAAAGCCCCTTGTGCCGATTTTATAGCCCTCTGCGGTGATACGGGGATTGACGAGCTTTACACGTTCTTCAAAGTCAAAATGTTTCTCTCCGGCTTCGGCAGGGAGGATAACCACAATATCATCCGCCCTCTGTACGTCTGAATAAAGGTTGAAGCTGCGAGAGAGTACCGCCATGCGTCCGTTGATTCTTCTCTGTTCTGTTTTGTCTTCTCCGGCAAACTCCAAGTTGCCGAATGTTTTTTCCATGTTGGGGATAACGAATTTTAATTCCATATAGATGTACCTGTCCTTTCTGAA
>ENA-OUQP01002009-OUQP01002009.1-human-gut-metagenome-genome-assembly--contig:-NODE-2009-length-11982-cov-3.721305_pt1 | contig 11982 bp, 10 predicted proteins | sample MGYA00237951_ERZ548836 | MGnify/ENA primary metagenome ERZ548836 (study PRJEB26490, sample SAMN05194702) | human gut metagenome | biome: terrestrial biome; feature: human-associated habitat; material...
GCAGCGTCAGATGTGTATAAGAGACAGGGCTATAGTAGTATTCAAAAACAATAAGAATAATGACTCAGATATAATCTATCATTCTAGAATAGTACAGGTAGGTAACGGAATCCGAAGACTTAGCAATACGTATTTGGATATTCTACTGTCTTTAATACAGTTCAATCGTGATAACAGAAACTTTATTTTCTTTATAATAAAGAACCAGCACAGCGGTCTGAACAAAATAAACTGGACCCGTACTATTGCATCCTCCAATGCAATCATACAGAACGGGCAGCCCATCTATCTTAATCCGATAAACAAGAAAAGACAGATAAACTTTGATGAAGAGCTGCTTGTTATTTTCTTCTCCATACTGAATTATATAGGTGATATCTATGGTTTCTCAAAAGAAATTTACTGCCAGTATCAGCTGATAACCGGTAAGAAATTTGAAGTCTATCTGAATGGGCTCGGGAAAACACGTCTTCATCAGATTAAGTATAAGTATTTTTCTGATAAAGCACTGCTTCTGTGGAATCTTTGCTATGCTTTTTTTGATGAAAGCAAGAAGGTGTATATAAGTACAGACAAACGCGAATATCTGCTGGTAAAGAACTTCTACATTGTATTTGAGGCAATTATTGATGAACTTGTAGGTGATAGTCCGCTACCAGATGGTATGGATAAAAAACAGGAGGATGGTAAGATTATTGACCACCTGTTTACTGCTGCAAGCCTTACTGATAGTGAAGACTTCCACGATAAAGAAAAAGCAAGGCAGACGTATTACATAGGTGATTCGAAATATTACAAAATGGGACATGAGCTTGGACGGGAATCCATTTATAAACAATACACGTACGCCCGCAATGTCATCCAATGGAATCTTGATATATTCAACGACTTCAATGAAACCGTAAAAAGCTCTCATGTTCGTTTGCGTGATGAGAAAACGGAAGGCTATGAAATTATTCCTAATTTTTTCCTTTCAGCCAAAATGGACGAGGATTTTGACTACACAAACGATGGTATAGAAAAAACGAACAGACAAAAAAATAAACATAAGAACGTGCAATTCAAAAACCGCCTGTTTGACCGTGATACTATGTTGCTGTTTCATTATGACGTGAATTTCCTGTTTGTATTGTCTCTATATGCAAGGGATAATTCAAATCAGAAGGCAAACTGGAAGGACAAAATAAGAAATAAATTTCGAAGGGAGATACAAGAATGGCTGCAACATGATTATGATTTTTACGTCATGAAAGCCAAACCTGGAGTTAATGATGAGGAGTATATCAAAACGCACTTCCAACAGCTTCTTGGTAAGATATATACCCCATTCGACAAAGACAGAAGTATTTATTCGTTGGCACTTGAAGATAATTCTGTATATAAGAACGAGAACACGACATTGTTGCAGGAACTCAGAAATTACTTCTTCGTAGAACCTTGTGAGTTGGGGCGGAATCCGATGGAAGTATTGCCACAAGTGGCTGCAACAGCTACTGGAATCGGCACTCTTGGCCCTGATTCGGGAGAAAAAAATGTGCTTACCTGTCTAGTCCGTAAGACTGACGATATTTTTAAATCATATTGTGAACATGCAGGCAAGACGTATACAATGGAACGTATACCAACCGTGAATCTGATTAACATCAAATACCTTTTGCCGATGGTCGGTGGAAAGATAGACGGATATTATGAGATTGAACGTATGGCTTTTGTCGACAATAAAGGAGTGCCTGGACTTCGGTTACGTTTGGGTAAATATCATTCCATAGGCAGCGAGTGGGTAAACATTTACCGTATTAAAATGCAGCCAGGAGAACTGATCTCACTGGATTATACGTTAAAAATGTATCAGGATATTTAAATAGAAAAACAATGGAAGAGGAAAAACACCGTGTAAGAGCAAAGAAAAAGCTTATAAGAGTTACCTTCCCGAATGGGAAAGTGATATGCTATAACAATACTACATCTACGATGATTAATGTATTGACCGAGATTGGTTCAGATAAATTTCCTGCTATCAATCTTGAATTATGTCATCTGCCGCTGTTGTCAAAGGAGATATATCCTCAATATAAAGAATGGATGAAGCCTGTCTGCGATGGTTGGTATTTAAATGCCCAGTCTAATTCGGATAGTAAATATCTGCAATTACGCTCTATAAACGAGCAGTTTTCATTGGGATTGAATATAGAACTAGGTACCGATTTTGAAACTGAAAAAAAGCCCATTAAGGAAAAGAAGAGTCGTACTAAAGATAAGTTACTTGTAAAATTTCCTGATGGGGAGTATGTCGGTAATGACAGTGCTATGGAGACATTTTTGGAAGTGGTATGGAAATTGGGTATCGATGATATTATGCGGAAAAATCTCACTTGGGGCAGTAATAGTCTGATTACAACATCAAAAGTGATAAATTCGCAAGTCCAGGTCGGTGAAAACCGTTGGATAATAGTTCCCGGTACAACTAAAGATAAAGTAAAATTACTCCGTGTAATAATGGCTTTACTTCATACCAATCTTGAAATTACGATTATTTAATATGGACTTTCAGCAACTGATACAGTATAATAATAATCTTAGAGAGCATCAGGTTGAAGCAAAGCGTAAAATTTATGATGCGTGGAACAGGTATGGTTCTGTGATGTTGCAGATGCCTACAGGAACAGGCAAGACTTATCTGTTTACTTCTATCGTAAATGATATTCTTTCTACCTACCGAGAACTACATAAAGACCTCCATATACTTATAGTGGCTCATAGAACGGAGTTGTTGGACCAAATTTCTGCTGCCTTATCCAAATTCGGCATAGCGCATGGATTTGTGCAGGGTGCACGGGAGCAACATCTTTGGAAACGTGTACAGATAGCCAGCATCATGTCGCTGTTGACGGAGAAGAACTACAATAATACGCTCAGACTTAAATTTGATTATATTATTGTGGATGAAGCACATCATTCATTGGCAGATACATATATCAGACTCTTTGAGTTGTTTCCTAATGCAAAGAAACTGGGGGTTACGGCTACTCCCTGGCGATTAAATCATGAGTCGTTTCTCAAATTATACCAGACGTTGATTACATCCCCGCAGATTTCATGGTTTATCTCTAAACATCTTCTTGCTGATTTTGATTATGTGAGCATTAAACCGGATTCCTATACTCAGAAACTAGTAGACAGGTCGGAAGTTTCTCAAACAGGTGATTTCTCCAATGCAGACTTGGATAATACGTTTAATACCCAACGTATCAGATCGAAATTGTATGAATCCTACAAGCATTTTGCTGATGGACGTAAAGGTATTATATATGCCATAAACAAACTTCATGCAGCGAAAATAGCAGAACTGTATAGCAGTCATGGAATAAATGCAGTAGCCATAGACTGTGACACTCCCAAAGAGGAGCGTCAGAATCTTATTGAACTGTTTAAGGAAGGACGCATTAAGGTGCTTGTCAACGTGGAAATATTCACTGAAGGATTTGATTGTCTGGATATAAGCTTTATTCAGTTGGCTCGTCCTACAAAATCACTTGCTCTTTATCTGCAACAAGTAGGCCGTGGATTGCGGATTGTAGAAGGTAAAGAGAAAACCATCATTATTGACAACGTTGGTCTGTATAATTACTTCGGATTGCCGGATGCTAACAGAAAGTGGCAATATCATTTTAAGGGGCAAGATGATGTAGAACATGTAACCAATAAAAAAGATAGAATATCCATTGGAGATGCTGACTATGTATTTGATGAAAGCAAATTCAATGAAGACAATGAGGAAATGCTAGTTATACGTGGTGCTACTCCCCGAAATGTTCCCATTAAATCGGTTTTACAAAAATCCATTGTAAAACCGATTCAGGAAATTTCTCTTTGCGATTATTATCTTGTGAGAGGAAATTCTGACGCTTTCAGTGTATATCCATTTGTTAAGAAGAAAGGGAAGGTGACAGGTGGAGTTAGTGGTTGCATCTATGAATATAGCAGCAAACAACATCCCATAATTTTTACTGCAAATACAGACAAAAATATAGAGCTTGTAAAAAGAAATACTAAATTAGAAACAATTATAGGATTTAGTGCTATGTTGCTGCAGATCCCGGAAAATGAGATATTGAATCTAGATAATCTTTGTAGAATATCCGGAACAGAAACAAGGGATAAGGCAAGCCTGTTTGAAGTTCTGAAAATGTTATCGGAAATTCAATTGTAAATAAAATTATCTATCATATGGCAGATCGGTTAACTAAAGAATGAGATGTAAAAATATTTTGGCTGTTTTGCTTTCATTTGAAGATAGTGTACAAGATCTTACACAAGTTTGTCTAAATAATGGAGGAGGAATTCAATGAAACTATCTCATGGTTCGAATATGGTAATTGGGCAGATAGATTTGTCAAAGTGCAAACCTTACAAAGATTTCGGACAGGGATTTTATCTGACAGAGATTAAGGAGCAGGCGGAGCAAATGGCCAGGCGTACATCGGCTATCTATGGTGGAGAACCTGTTGTTACAGAGTTTGAATTTGACGAAGCGGCTTTGAATACTCTTTCGGTCAAGATATACCAAGAACCATGTGAAGAATGGGCTTTGTTCGTTATGGCTAATCGTAGCAGGAATAATGCACAACCGACACATCGTTTTGACATCGTGGTAGGGCCGGTTGCTGATGATACCATAGCAACTTTGTTCCGTAATTTTGATGACGGTATAATTGATCTGCAAATGCTTGTAAATGGATTGAAATACAAAAAGGTTTCATCACAATATTTGTTTCATTCGGCAGAAGCCATTAAATACTTACACAAAATATGAATAAACGGATGCAATATCTGGTAGAAGGTATTACCAAAGATATAATAGTTTATCTGATGGAGGATGGCGGATACGATTTGCCAACTGCTCTCAAAGAATTCTATAACTCCGAAACCTTTGCCAAGCTTTCGGATGAAGCTACCGGGCTCTATATTGAGAGTTCGGCTTATGTGTATGAAATATTGAAAGATGAATTGAAGTATGGAAGGCTTTAATGAGGGAGTTTCAAGCTGATTATTTAGATTTTTGAGAGTTGAAAAAAAATTACAAATAGTTTCGAAAATAAACTGGTAATTTTATATTTTCATTAAAAAACTGCCGCAACTGTCTGACAACGAGAAGGGGACGTTTGGATGTTGGAGCAGACAGTCGCGACAAGTTTTTGATTAGTTTGAGAATAAGTTATAGCTTATTCCGGCATGAAAGGCGAAAAGAGTCTGTGGATTTTTAGAGGCTTCTTCGGCTGCTATGACAAATCCGACACCTCCGGTGATTCCTAGTCGTTTGTAAATCTGGTGAGAGTATTCGAGCATGGCTCCGAATCCTATTTCCGACTTGTTGTACTTGCTGAAATATTGGGGACCGCCATACATCCCGATTGCCAGAAACTTGGACAAGTGTAACTGGACGCCTACATTCCACAAATACTGTTTGTCGTCGATCCTTTCTGGTTTGTACTGGGTGTTGTAGCCAAAGGATGCTGTAAGACCGAACACTACGGGAGAGATGTATTTCAGGCGGATGCCGGCGTTACCGTAAGCAAATCCGTAGCCTGCTTCCAGATAGATTGAATGACTTTCGTGGTTCCATCCTTTTGCCTCTGTCAAATCAACCAGAGCTTCAGCTGTTTTTTCCGTCCACTCTGGATTAGAGAAAGAATTACGTGTGGAGGGTGTATAGCTTTCGTTGTCTGAACGAGGTGTTTCATTGTCGGCGTGGGGGAACAGGGTGGTAAGGTAATAGATACGTACGGTCGGTTTACCGGTTCCTACGGAAACTTTTCCTCCGGTATCCATTATTTTTTTCCCCTCGCAGTCGAATGCCTCGAACCAGGAAAGAGAATTGGGTATTGTTATTTCCGTATGGATGGTGTAGTTGCCGTATGGCGTTTTCAGTGTAATAGGCGTGCAGATGTTGCTTCCTACCTTGAATATGGTATAGTATTCGTTTTCTGCATGAACTGCCAGAAGTTGCATACAAAATAACCAGATAAATAAAATCCACTTCTTCATGATAGTTGTTGGGTTTAAAGTATGAATAGTTTTGTATATCAGAACTTATAGCCAACAGAGAGCAGGAGTGCTCTGTGTTTTCCGCCGCCGTCAACAACGGGTACGAAACCTAAATCGTAGTTCATGCCTATGTTCCATGACTGGAGTATTTCGAAACCGATTCCCAGACCGATACCGAAATCGAATCTTTTCATGGAATCGAATGTATTGATTTCATAGCCTCCTCCAATCGAGCTGCCCCATAGGCCGCTATCCATTCCCAGCTTGGATTTTCCTCCCAGCCCAAAGGCAAAATACGGACCGGCATTGAAGGTCAGATTGAAATTTTCTGCTATGTTGAGGCGATATCCTGCCATGACAGGTATTTCCAGGAAGATAGCGTTTTCTGTTGTCTCTACGGTAGCGACATCTCCATCGCCTACATTACTCGATTTGGAACATTTGTCCCCTTTGGAAAGGAACAGAAGAGAGGGCTGGATAAAAAAGTTTTCGGAAACTTTTTCGACGGGTATTTCCAGGTCTGCACCAATCAGCCATCCTATTTTTCCATCGCTGTAGTTGCTTTTACTGATCTCGCTGTATGTAATTCCGGCGCGTACGCCTACTGATACGTCTTTGCCAAAAAGACTGAAGTTACGCTGGGCGCAAATGTGGCTGGCAGATAGAAGCATGATGACTGTCAGCATCGGGAATAACATGTGTCTGTTTAATCTCTGTCTTTTCATAATCGGTTTAGTTTAATGCCTACAGACTCTTTGATTAGGCTGGTAAATAATAAAGACGTAAGAGTCTTTTGGTTAATGTTGTAACGCCTTGTGTGATTGTAATAAAGCCGGACTGTTTTTAGTCTTTTTTAGCTAAATGGGTTAAATTTATTTTATCACAAAGGAAAATAAAAAAAATGTTTCCTCTGTCACATGTTTTATGGACAGAGGAAACATAAAATTAACGACATGAAAAGTGTGTGGATAAACAAAGGTAGTCTGTTTGATAGACCGGGTATGTTACTGTCTGTCTGACTGGGCAGCGACATGATAGATACTGAAGTTCTGGATGAGGGGTGTAGATACACACTGTTCTACAATCAGACGAAAGGCTTGTGCTTCGACTTCTGGAAAGGCTTCGATGCGTTTGTGTCCTACCGAACTGCCTTTGGCTACTGTGGTCCATTTGCCGTTGATCAAGGCTTCTATGCGGTAGGCACGGATGTGTTCGCCTTCGGTTATGTCTTCCTGTATCTGGTAGTAGTTTACACGTTGCGGCTTATCGAAAGTTATTGCCAATTTCTTTTTATTTTTTCCGGAGGTTTGTGCCAGGGGAGTTCCGAAACGCCGTTGTATTTCATTTCCCCATTCTTGCAGCCGGTGTACATCACCATCGGGTATCAGTCCTTCGGGATTGGGTGTCAGTCCTACCATCAGAGTAGCATTGCGGCCTACGGATTTTTCGTACATCTCCATCAGGTTTTCCAACGGGTAGACAGCCTTGTCGTCGTCGCCCGGCTCCCAGAACCACTCGTGCCGTCCGTTATAACCGCGCAAAGGGGTATCGGCCATGGCAGGAACCCAGAACTTTCCTTCAGAATCGCCGTGGGCCAGCAGCTGGTTGTGGTCGGTTATCCCGTCGGTGGCATTGCTGTGGCTGTATGGATAAGGAAAGCTCGACCAGCAGGGGTAGCCTACGGTTCCGCTTTCTGATCCTCCCCAGCGCAGGTCTGCCCGGTTGACATTGTGGTAGAACAGGCAGTCGGGTTGGTATTGGTTGACGATAGGTTCTACGTTGGGTCCCAGACCTTGGGGATCGTCGGCTCCTCCGTCGAACCAGATCATGAATAAATCTCCGTAACGGGTACAGAGTTCTGTCACCATTTTTTCGCACAAGCGTTTGTACCATGCCTGACGGTTGCGGGCAAATTCTCCCTCGCCTTCGGCCTTAAAATTATGGATGCCCAGCAGGGAGTTCCATCGGATACCTATGTAGATGCCCGGCTGCAGGCCGTACTTGCGGCAGGAGTTTACAAAATCGCGTACGATGTCGCCTTTGCCATCGCGCCATTTTACTGCTTTCAGGCAATATGGGTTTACATCGCTTTGCCAGAGTCCGAAACCTGTTTCGTGTGTGGCTGTAAGGATGGCAAATTTGGCTCCGGCTGCTTTGGCTGCTTGTATCCACTGGTCGGTGTCCAGCTTGTCGGGATGGAAGATGTTGTAATCTTCAATCGGATTGATGCGGTTGTTTCCCTGACCGTACACTTGTCCGTCGAATACATGCAGGTCGTAATGGAAAACTACTCCCAGTTCGGCTTCGTGCCATTTTATCTGGTGTGGAGCTGGTTTGGGTAACTGGATTTCTGTGCCATAGGCACTGCTCAGGTTGCATGTGAAGAAGAATGTCAGCAGTGTTAATACGATTTTTTTCATAATTTATGGTTTTAGGTAAGAGCTGAACGGATCGTGTGTCTGTTCGAGCCATAATAAGAGTTTCTGGTTTAAGGAGTCGCAAAGTGAAGGCTTACGGCCTGCTAGGTTATGCAGCTGATCGGGATCGTTTTTCCGGTCGTAAAGCCAGGTTTGCGTTTTCTTCCCTTTTTCGAATGCTACTACATAGGTGTATCGGGAAGTACGGATGCCTCGTTTGCCGGATGTCGGGTCGGAAGGAACGCAATAATAATAGGGTTGAATAGTTTCCTGGGGAGTGTGTATTTTCTCTTGCAGGAAGTGCTGGCTCCAGTCGTAGGATTGTACGGTTGAAGGTATTTGGTCTTTCATTCCCATGAGTGAAAGCATCGTAGGACAAAGATCGGCAAAAGCTACGGGCAGGTCGGTTTGCTGCGGATGCAGTTTGTTTTTCCAACAGCATATCATCGGAATTCGCATGGATTCTTCGTAGAAAACATTTTTACCTTCGATACCGTGTCCGCCCATGCATATGCCATGGTCGGAACTGAAGATGATAAGGGTATTGTCGAATACTCCGCACTCTTTCAGTGTACGGATGATACGTCCTACATTTTCGTCTACTCCGGTGATGCAGGCGTAATAGTTGCGGATATGTGTGCGGAAATAATCTCCTTCGGGAGTTCCTTTGGCGGGTATATATGGTTTCTGGGATGCCAGTGCCTCTACATCGGTATGGGCATAGCGTTGCTTGAATGAGTCGGGGACAAGTTCGTATCCGGTATGTGGCGGATTCATGGAAACGACTAAGGCAAACGGCTGGTCGGACTGGCTGCTTTCCTTGCGGATAAACTCAATGGCACGGTCGGCCTCATAAGACGGTCCCCACTGGTCGACGTAATAAAAGTCTTCTCTGGATGCTTCTGTATCCCAGTACATCGGTTTCAGATGGTTGTCGTAGGTTCCATAGGCAATCCACTGGTCGAATCCGTGGCGGCGTTCGGGACTGCACCATTCGTTCCATGCTACTTTTCCGCGATTGTTGTATGTGTCAATGTAGGGCGGGTGAGGAGCATCGAGATGCCATTTACCGATGTAAGCTGTGGAGTATCCTGCCTGTTTCAGTACATCACTCCAGCAGATGGCTTCGGCAGATAGTTCTACCCGGTAAGGGGTATTGTCGGAATTGCAGTTGCCGGTTACACCGTTTGCAGTGGGGTACATACCTGTCATGAGCATGGCACGGGCCGGAGATGACACCGGATAGCTGCTGATGGCTTCGGTGAAAAGAATACCTTCTTCGGCCAGCTTGTCGAGATTAGGGGTTTGTACCGGCTCTTTTTGCATACATCCTAAGGCGTCGCCCCGAAACTGGTCGGCCATGATGAAAACGAGATTAGGCCGTGACTGATTTCCCTGAGGAAATACTGCAAGAGGTGTCATTGCCAGGAAGGCAGATGTGTAAAGCAAGTGTGTTGTTTTCATAATGAATGTAAAGGTTCTGATGGATATTTCCTTAGAGGTTTTGGCAGACCCAGCGATATATATTTTGTCTGGTAATTTCTGGCTTGATAGCTTCGTGAAGAGCTAATCCTTCAGGGGTAAGTTTATCTGCCCGGGTAAATCCGGCTGTGATAAGTTTTTCTGCGTCATCGGTCTGTCCGGCTACCAGCCATACCGGAACCTGATATTTTTGAGCCCGTCGCATTACTCGTTCGGGAAGCTTTCCCATAAGAGTCTGGCTGTCGGCGTGTCCCTCGCCGGTAATGACGAGGTCGGTATCTTTCAGAAGCTCATCGAATCTTATAAGGTTGAGTAATAAATCGGCTCCCGAACATACGCTTGCGCTGAGATATTGCATGAAGGCGTACCCCAGACCTCCTGCTGCTCCGGCACCGGGTTGTTGTGATGTGTCTTTTCCCATATGGCGGGCAGACTGATCGGCAAACAGCCGGGCTTGGCGGTCTAGTTCTTCTACCATTTCGGGAGTAGCTCCTTTCTGGGGACCAAAGGTAAAGGCTGCTCCTTCTTTTCCATAAAGCGGATTGCGTACATCGCTGGCTAAGGTAAACTGGCATCCGGCTGTATGGTTGGTAAGTACATCGTCTATTGTTCCATGGGGAGCGAATATATCGGTTAGTGCCCGAAGCATTCCTCTTCCGGCATCGCTGGTTCCGCTTCCTCCCAGTCCGATGATAAACTTTTTACAGCCTTGATGTAAGGCATGGGCAATGAGTTCGCCCACTCCATAGGTTGTAGCTACCAGTGGATTTCGTTCTTCTGCTGTCATCAGCGTAAGACCGCATGCCTTGGCTGTTTCTATAACAGCTGTTCCGTCGGGTGCAATGCCGTAACTGGCAAGGATGGGGCGCATCAGAGGATCGTGTACTTCGGCCTGGATAATTTTTCCGTGCAGGGCAGAGATGAAGGCTTCAAGCATGCCTTCTCCTCCGTCGGACATGGGTAATGAGCGGACTGTCATGCCGCGGGATGACAAGGCTTGGGAGAAAATTGTTTCTACTTCTTCTGATGTAAGGCAGCCTTTGAATGAGTCGATGGCCAGAATGATTTTCATAGGGTTATATCGTTAGTTGTTTTCTTTCTTTATTTAAGTAAGATATCGTATATCTTTTCGGAGGTATCCGGTAGAATCTTTTTGAATTGACTGAGCATCCGTTCGCGTGATTCTTGTGGGGTGCGGTCGGGATGACAAGCCTCTCTTCCGAAGAGTGTTTCCGGCGTTGTGAGCAGTGACCATCCCCATCCGTATTCTCTCCCGTGGCGATCGCGGGGATAAATAAAGTCTTCTGTAACGATGTAGCCGCCCATTTCCAGACGGGTGATATATGCATCGAAACGGCTCCGCATCTTTGGTCCCGTGAATCCGCACGCAGCACGCAGCTCGCGGGTTATCAGGCTTCCTTCGCTTTTTAATACATCGAGGATACTCTCTTCGATGCTTCCTGCTTCCGGATACGGGTAGACACTTCGGCGGTAATTGCAAAAGTCAGGCCACCATTCACGGCTGATGAAAGCGGCTTTGTCTTTGAAAAACTTACCGTATGCGCAACCGCTTTCCTGCAGGATGGCACCTTTCCATTCCCAAAGTGGCCATTCCCATCCACCATCGGGCAGACGGGTGTACTGGCAGTCTTCGTCTACTACTTCTTCGGCCGACCATCCGTTGATGCCCATGCTCAGCAAGGGCAGAAAACCTGTTTCATTGATGTAGTCAATCAGTTCTGGACAAGAATGCAGAAGTTCTTTTTTCATTTCCAGATTCTCCTTATTCTAAGATATTTTTTATACAAACTTTCTTCAAAGGTATAAGTTTCATTTGTTTTTATGATAATAGCCTCGTCATTTTTTTCATTGTAGGTATTTTATATGTAAATATATTGGATGTAGTGTTCAGGTTTCATAATTCGGTTGATTTTTATTCCTTTGATATTCTATGCTTCATTTGTCTGTTTTACTTATTGGATTTGTATGAAGTTTGCAAATATTTATTCTTGGTTAATTGTTTTTTTTAACTTTGTGA
>ENA-OUQP01002012-OUQP01002012.1-human-gut-metagenome-genome-assembly--contig:-NODE-2012-length-11950-cov-3.934847_pt1 | contig 11950 bp, 9 predicted proteins | sample MGYA00237951_ERZ548836 | MGnify/ENA primary metagenome ERZ548836 (study PRJEB26490, sample SAMN05194702) | human gut metagenome | biome: terrestrial biome; feature: human-associated habitat; material...
AGGAGAGGTCCTTGTTGGGCATCAGGATCATCTGACCGTTGGCGGTCTCCAGCTTCGTGTGGTTCAGACCGATTTCGCGGACAGTACCGGAGGTGCCGCCGGCTTCGATGAAGTCCCCCAGAGCGAAGGGGTGGGAGGAGAGGATCACCAGCCCCCCAGCCACGTTGCCCAGAATGTCCTCCGCCGCAAGGGTGATGCCCAGAGTCAGGACGGACAGCAGCGCCGTCAGGGAGGAGGTATTGACGCCCAGTGCTTCCGCGGTGATGATGACCGTCAGCACATAGAGAAGGGCCTTTATACTGGTATGAATGATCTTTTGCAGCCGCTCGTTGACCTTCTGCATCCGGCTCAGCAGCCGGGTGACGATCTTCATAATGAGCCGCACGGCGATGAGGCAGACCAGCAGCGTCACCAGAGCGGAGAGGATCTTGCTGAGACTGTATCCCCCTACGGCGGTGTTCAGAATTTGCTTAATATTCATGCAATCGTATCTCCGTTACCGTCCGGCCTTCCGGTCGGCCTCAATGAGCCGCTTCAGACCCTCCACGGCCACCTTTACGGAGGCGGAGGTGTCCTCGCTCATTTTCTGGTCCAGACCTGCGGCCTCCCGCTCCTGATTCCAGATCACATGGAAGCAGGAGCCGCAGCGGCAGCCCAGCGCATCCGCCACCACGAACAGGGCAGCGGACTCCATCTCGCTGGCCTTGACGCCCAGACGCTTCCACGCCTCCCACTTGTTCAGCAGTTCATAGGACACCGGCATCCTGGCGGGGCTGTGCTGACCGTAGAAGGCATCCTTGCACTGCACCACGCCCACCTGCGTCCGCTTGCCCAGCGCACGGGACGCCTCCACCAGCGCTGTGGTCACCTCGAAGTTGGCCACGGCGGGGTACTCGATGGGCGCATACTCCCGGCTGGTGTGCTCGAAGCGGATGGCGCCGGTGGCCACCACCACGTCGCCGGAGCGGACATCCAGATCGATGCCGCCGCAGGTACCCACCCGGATAAAGGTGTCGGCGCCGATATTGTGCAGCTCCTCCATGGCGATGGCGGCCGAAGGGCCGCCGATGCCGGTGGAGCAGACGGAGACCTTCTCCCCCAGCAGGGTGCCGGTGTAGATGGTGTACTCCCGATTCTGGGCCACGAAGTGTGCGTTGTCAAACAGGGCGGCGATCTTTTCGCAGCGGCCGGGGTCGCCGGGCAGGATCACATACCGGCCCACGTCGCCCTCCACACAGTGGATATGAAATTGTTTCTCCAGTTTTTGCATGAGAAATGCCTCCTGTCATTTTTTCATGGAACTCTCTTTGATTATACTTCATTCTGCGGCACGGCGCAACCGTTTTGTCCGTAGGAGGGGAACAGTCACCACACCTCCACGGTGTACTTCTTCAGCTGCGTCACCGGGTGCAGATCCCTCTTGGCCTTCCGCAGGCCCAGATCCCCCATGTCCTCCTCCCGGTTCACATACGCAAGACCGCCGGCATAGGCGGTGCAGAACTGACGGCACAGCATCTGATAGGCGCCGGGGTAGTCCCGATCCGCCTTCTCGATGTGGATGTACAGGGTGTCCCGCAGCACCTCCCCCAGCGTGAAGCCCACGATGGCCCCGTCGGCCCGGAGGACGCCGCCCACCAGACCGTACTGATCCAGATGCTCCAGCACCTCCTGCACCTTATGGTTTTCCTCCGCCGCCTCGCCGGGGGTGTAGTTGAGCTTCTTGTTCAGGGTGTGAAAAAAAGTCTCCACCTCCGCTGCGTCGGTGTTGTCCAGCGGCTCGAAGCTCCAGCTCTGGCAGGTGCGGAGGAAGCGGCTGATGTGGTTGCGCTGGCCGCTGAACTTCTTGCCGGACAGCCGGATCATCTCCTCAGCGGAGTACAGATAGTCGGCAAAATTCTCCTCCTCCGTGATCTCCACCCGACCCGGCAGCGCCCGGAACAGGGGCAGCTCCGCCTCCGGGATGGTGCAGAACCGCACCGGCCGCTCCGGGTGGCGGGCCAGACACTGCCGCAGTCCGGCGGGGATATCCTCCCCCAGGGGCAGGTTGTAGTAGAGATTTCCGTCCTCACCGGTGAGGGTGGAGTACAGCACGCCGTCCTTCACCTGCCACGTCATATGGAAGTAGTCCCGCCACATGAACATCCCGCCCACGGTGAAGTCGCAGGTGTTGGTGGTGACGAAGCGGAAATATGGGGCGATCACCGGAATATCATCGATGGTCATTTTCTGAAAAGGCATATGGTATCACTCGCTTTCTGGCCTCTCCGCCGGGGAAAAATCCCAAATATTATACCAGACCCCGCCGCCGGAATCAAGGGGAAGCTCCTGTCGTGGCTGCGGCTCATTCTTCTGTCATTACAAGGCCGCTTTGCAAATGTGTCGTATTTTGTCTCCGGCCAGTGGCTTTTTCTTTTTGCCTCCGGCGGGTAACTTTCTGCCAATAGCAGCAGAAAGATTCACCGTCGGAGACAAAAGAAGAACGAACTGCCCTACATCTGCCCTCAGGACAAGCCTCCTCCCCCCCCACACATCAAATTTTTACAAATTCTTCATATTTCTCCGGCTTTGTCAAAATTTCTTGATAGAAAATGCTGGCGTCCGGATGCGAAATCAAATATTTTTGACAAAATGGAACTCATTGCTTTTACCGCCCCCAAAAATCCCCGAAAAATCGCCGTTTCTCAGACTGGCACGTCACTTGCTATTACTATGGGCAGACGGTCCACAGACCGCAGAATTTATGTTTCACTCTTCGAGTGAGGAAAGGACGACATATGGAGTTTTCACCTACCCTATTGGCCATCGTTCCCCCTCTGCTGGCCATCCTCCTGGCGGTCATCACACGCCAGGTCGTGCTGTCTCTGTTCATTGCCGTGTTCGTCGGCGCCGTGATGCTGTGCGGCGGTAATCTGTGGGAGGGCTTTTACAGCACCTTCTTCGATTACATCCTCCCCGGCTTCGAGGATACCGACCACCAGCGCATCCTGGCGCTGACCACCTTCTGCGGCGGTTTGTCGCTGCTGCTGGAAAAGAACGGAGGTGCCCAAGCCTTCGCCAATGCCGTCAGCCACGGCGCAGGCAAGACCCGCCGGGGCGCTCAGGTGCTGACTTGGCTGGGCGGCGTGTTCGTCTGGTTCTCCGATTCCACCAACCCCGTGCTGGTGGGCCCCATCTGCCGCAGCTTTACCGATAAGGTAAAGGTCTCCCGTGAGAAGCTGGCCTACATCGTGGACTCCACCACGGCGGCCGTCCCCACTCTGTTCCCCATCTCTGCCTGGGGCGCTTACATCATCGGCCTCATCGCCACCTTCTACACCTCCACCGGCTATAACGGCAATCCTCAGGTAGACTTCGCGGCCGGTATCCCCTATCAGTACTACACCATCGGCTCCATCCTCATGGTGCTCATCATCGCCGTCACCGGCTGGGACTACGGCCCCATGAAGAAGGCCGAGGACCGTGCGCTGCTCACCGGCAAGCTGTACCGTGACGGCGCCGAGATCCGCCGTGAGATCGAGCAGGAGGATCTGCCGGAAGGTGCCAAGCCCTCCATCTGGAATATGCTGGTTCCCGTCATCGTGCTGCTGGTGTTCATCTTCGTGGGCCTGTTCTACACCGGTGACATCAAGACCAATGGCTTCTTTGGTGCGCTGGCCAACGGCAGCTCCCTGCGTGCGCTGGATACCGCCTTCATTCTGGCTTCCATCGCCGCCATCATCATGGGCATGATCAGCAAGGTCTGGAACTTCAAGAAGGCCCTGAGCACCTTCATTGAGGGCTGCACGGGCATGATGGAGGTCCTGATGATCCTCATGCTGGCCTGGGGCATCGGCAGCATCTGCTCCGCCTGCGGCACTTCCACTTGGATCGTCAGCACCTGCGAGAGCTTCCTGACCCCCACCTCTATGTGCGCTATCATCTTCATCGCTACCTGCCTGACCTCCTTCTCCACCGGCAGCTCCTGGAGCGTATTCGCCATCTTCATCCCCATCGCCGTGCCTCTGGCCATCTCCATCGGTGCCCCCGTAGGCATGGCCATCGGCGTGGTGCTGTCCGGCGGTATCTTCGGCGACCACTGCTCCCCCATCTCCGACACCACCGTTATGTCCTCCATGGGCTCCTCCTGCGACCACATCGACCACGTGCGCACGCAGCTGCCCTATGCCCTGACGGTTGCCGGATCGTCTCTGGTTGGCTATATCGTCAGCGGCCTGATGAAGGGCGGTGCCTTCGTGGGACTTGCCATCACGCTGGTGCTCATCTGCCTGGTGTCCTTCCTGCTGAATAAGCACGTGGGCCGTGGTAAGGATGCCAAGGCCCCTCAGGACGCCGCCTGATCCCATCCAAATTCTGGACACGAATAGGAGGATATAACCGTGAAAATTATCGACGCTAAGCTGCAGGTGGTGGAAGTCCCCCTGCCCCATCCCTTCCCCTCCACCTGGAACCCCGGCAATCCGGAGACCAAGCTGTTCGTTACCATCGCTGAGATCATCACCGACGACGGTATCCACGGCTATGGTGCCGCCTGCGACTCCTCCCAGCTGCTGGCGGGTATCTGGGACACCCACATCCGCCCGCTGGTCATTGGCAAGGAGATCACGCAGGTAGAGGCCATCAACACCGGCCTCGTCAACGCCTCCCTGTACGCCTATCGCCCCTGGTGCGTGGAGGTAGCCGTGTGGGATGCACTGGGCAAATACGCCAACCTCCCCATCTATAAGATGCTGGGCGGCGTGCAGGACAAGGTTCTGGCCTACGCCAGCACCGGCTCCCTGAAGTCCGTGGAGGAGCGTGTGGAGGACGCCGAGCGGTTTATTGCCGAGGGCTTCAAGATGATGAAGCTCCGTGCTCACCACGACGATCCCTTTGAGGACGTCCGTATCATCGCCGAGATCAAAAAGCGGGTAGGCGACAAGCTGAAGATCGCCGTGGACGCCAATCAGGGCTGGTTCTTCACCGGCAAGCGGGCCGTGGCCAAGTGGGATCTGAAGAAGGCCCTGAACGTGTGCCGTGCCTTCGAGGAGATCGGCATCGAGTGGATCGAGGAGCCGCTGTACGGCTACGACTTCGAGGGTCTGGCAGAACTGCGCAAGCGCACCACCCTCCATGTGGCCGGCGGCGAGCTGAACGCTCAGGTCCACGAGTACCGTGACCTCATCAAGCACAACTGCTTCGACATCTATCAGATGGACGTGGTGCTCTCCGGCGGCTTCGTGCAGAACCGGAAGGTAGCGGCCATGGCGGAGGCGGAGAACAAGATCTACACCCCCCACACCTGGACTCATGGTATGGGTATGGCCGCCGCACTGCATATGGCGGGCGCTGTCAGCAACTGCCCCTTCATCGAGTACTGCTACGATCCTCCCTACTGGCCCTACGAGGTGCGTGACATGATGCTCACGGAGCCTCTGGTGGTGGATAAGGACGGCTACATCGCCGTGCCTCAGAAGCCGGGCCTCGGCGTGGAGATCAACCACGAGCTTATGGACAAGTACACCGTGCTGCGGAAGTGATCCAATCCCACTCCCACAGGTGAAAGCAGCAGCGGGGAGCCGAATGCCTCCCCGCTGTTGCTTTCAAAAATAAGCTTATGCTGTTACTCCCGGCGGCCCGCCGTGCCGGGGATGCCCAGCTCCTCCCGGTACTTGGCCACGGTGCGCCGGGACAGGACGCAGCCCTTCTGCTCCAGCAGACACCGCAGCTTTTCATCCGACAGGGGATGAGCCTTGTCCTCCCCGTCGATCAGCTCCCGCAGCTGCAGCAGCACCGCCCGGCGGCTGACATCGCTGCCGTCCGGGGCCGGAGCGGAGAAAAAGTAGCTCAGGGGGAACACCCCCTGCCGGCACTGGAGGTACTTATCCTTCACCGCACGGCTGACGGTGGACAGATGCACGTCCAGCGCCTGTGCCGCCTCCGTCATGTACATGGGCCGCAGGGCACGAGGGCCGTCCCGGAAAAATGCCTGCTGCCCCGCCGCCACGAACCGGGCGCAGCGCAGCATGGTGCTCTCCCGCTGCCGCAGGGCAAACAACACGTTCTCCGCCTGCACCAGCTTCTCCGCCAGATACTTTTTGACCTCCGGATCATCCGTCTGGCGGTACAGATCCTGATAATACCGGTTCAGGTGCAGCATGGGGGCCGGACGCCGGTGGTCGTCGCAGACGAACTCCCCCTCCTGCTCCACCACAAACACATCCGGGTACACCATGGGGGCCGGCTCCGGCGGGCTGAACTGTCGCCCCGGCCGGGGATCCAGCTGCCGGATGCGCTGCTGGGCCCGGCGCACCTCCTCCTGCGAGATGTGCAGGGTCTGTGCGATCTGGTGATAGCGGTTCCTGGCCAGCGCCTCCAGATGATGCAGCACGATCTGGGTGGCGGGGCCGTCATCTCCGATGCGCTGCAGCTGTAGGTACAGGCACTGGCTCAGATCCGCAGCCCCTACCCCCGCCGGCTCCAGCGTCTGCAGCCGTGCGATGCTGCGGCGCAGCTCCTCCTCCGGCACACCAGCCCCGGCGGCCAGCTCCTCCGTCGGCACGGTGAGGTACCCGCTGTCCTCCAGACAGCCCACCAGATAGTAAAGCAGCTGCCGCTGCCTCTCCGGCACCTCCAGTCCGGCGATCTGGCGGCACAGAAAACTCTCCAACGTCTCCGCCAGACCTCCGTCGGTGCCGATGCGGTTCATGGGGGAGTCCTCTTCCTCCTGATTGGGCCGCTCATAGTAGCTGTTCTGGCGGTCGTTTTCCTCCAGCCAGCGCCAGCGGTCCAGCCAGCGCTCGGCCTGTCTGGTCAGGGGCTCCTCCTCGTGGGGCAGCTCCAGCTCCACCGTGGGGTTCTCCTGTGCCACGCTCTCCAGATACTCCCGCATCTCCAGCCGCCCCATTTGCAGCAGCCGCAGGCTGTGCAGCTGCCGCATGGACAGCTGTTGCTCCTGCCTCAGCTCCAGCTCCACTGTGCTTCCCTCCCGAATCTCCCTTCATGGGATCTTTTTTGTTATTATAGTGCATTCCCCGCCCCGGTGCAAGCCGTTTTTTCGCAGGGAGACCGCAGCGGCGCCGTGTTCTGCGTCCGCTGCGGTCTCCTACTTGAGGGGGTGTAGAGAGCAAATTGTAAAAATATTTTTACTCCGTATCAGTTTTCACTGACTTTCCTGTAAAAAAAACTTGCATCTTCCCTTAGTATCTCTTACAATAGGGGCAAGTACCTTAGAACTTCACGAAGGGCGAGAAGTCGAAGGGCTTGGCCTCCGGCAGCTCCGTCTCCGCCCGCAGCAGGGAGTTGATGATGTGAATGGCGTGACCGAACTTGGGCGGGCCCAGCTTCACTGCCGCCGCTCCGCCGGCGATGCCCATGTCCGCAACAGGGTCGTCGCTGACGCCGCCCGCCCGGATGGAGGGGATGGAGAACATTCCGTGATCCACGGCATACCGCTGGGCCTCCATGGCCTCCGTAACGGTCCCCACCTGATTGGGCTTAAAGACGAAGGCCCCGCAGGCCCCCATGTCCAGCGCCTTGCGAAGATAGTTGATGTTGGTAACGGTGAGGTCATCGCCGCAGAGGGTGGTACGATTCAGCGCCTTGGCGGCCTTCACCCAGCCCTCCCAGTCGTTCTCGTCCACCGGATCCTCGATGTAGAGGAAGTTATACTTCTCCGTGGCCTGCTTCAGGATGCCGATGATCTCGTCCAGATCCACCTCCCGGCCGCAGTAGTGATAGGTTCCCCGCTTGGCGTCGTAGATCTCGCTGAAAGCGCAGTCCATATGGAAGGCGATCTTCTCCTCGCAGTGGCAGCGCTTGGCCGTCTCATAGAGGATATCCAGGCAGTCCATGAAATCGGTGCTGGGGGCCATATACTCCGACATGGCGCCGATCTCCGGACGGCGGCCCCCCTGAAACTCCCGGATGACCTCCGGCAGCTTCTTATAGACCTTGCAGAGGATCTCCGTAGCCTCAGCGATGGAGGATGCCTTATAGGGAACAATGGTGGTCTCCTGCACCGGCATGGTGTCGTCCTCATAGCTGCCTCCGGCAAACATATCCGAGGTGGGCAGAGGGATGGTGCGGATGTCACCGGGGTTCAGATAGCGGTACTGGGACACATGGCGCAGCTGGCATCCGGCTCGCATGACCGCCAGCGACGTGCTGTACGTGACATTGCCCCCCAGACGGGACTTATTGGTGGTGCCGTCCAGCTCCATGAGACGGCGGTCCAGCGCCTGCTGGTCCAGCACGTCCATGCCCTGGATGGCAGGCAGGACCACCTTCTCCGCCATCTCCACGGCCTTGCGGACGCCGTTGCCATCATAACGGCTCTGGTCACCGTCCCGCAGCACCATAGCCTCGTGTTCCCCGGCGGAGATACCAGAGGGGGACGCTGCCCGGCCCATGGTGCCGTCCTCGGTGATGATATCCACCTCCAGCAGAGGCTTTCCCTTGCAGTCGATGATCTCTCTGGCCCGCAGATCCTGAATTTTCATAATAGTTCCTCCTTACTCCTGTGTACCGATATACAGCACATTAAAATCGCACAAATTGGTTCCCGTGTTCCCGGTGAGCACCGTATCCCCCAGCGGCTCCAGTGCCTCATAGGCGGCGTGCTCCCGCAGCGCCTTCCGCAGGTCGATGCCCCGCTCTGCGGCAGCAGTCCCGGTGGTGCCGTCGGTCAGGCCGCCTGCCACCGGGGTGGTGCCGTCGGTACCCTCGCTGTCCATGGACAGCAGGCACACATTCTTCAACCCCTCCGCTGCCACGGCAAAGGCCGCCGTCATTTCCTGTGACGGGCCGCCATGGCCCCGGATGAGGCTGCTGTCAGGAATGGCGGTGGTCGTCTCCCCGGCGGAAAGCAGGAAGCAGGGCGCCCGGAAGGGCCGTTCGTTCTTCACCACCTCATGGGCCAGCGAGGCCATAAAGGTGCCGTAGTCCCGGCTCTCCCCCTCGGCGTAGGTGGTCAGCACATGGGCGGGTATTCCCATCTCCTCCGCCGCCTCCAGCGCCGCCTGGCAGGAGTCCGGCAGGGTATTGACGATATAGTAATCCACATCGTTGGTCATGGTCTGGGGCGTTTCCTGCGCCGGGTCATAGTCCAGCAGATACCGGGCCACATTGCGGGGCAGCTTGTCCTCGATGTGGTATTTGCGGAGGATGGCACCGATGTCCTCGAAGGTCACGGTGTCGTAGCCCACAGGGGTTCCCATAATGGGTACCGGCTCCGTGTAATCGGTGATATCATCCAGCCCCACGGCGTCCCAGATCTCGAAGCAGAGGATCTTGGCCCCGTGGATGTGCTGCCCCAGCCTTCCCCGGCTCATGCGGGACAGATGCCCCCGGATGTCGTTGATGTCCATGACCCACATCCCGGCCTTCAGCATCACATCCGTGGCCTCCTGCAGATCCTCCAGTGTGGTTCCCTCCACCGGGTAGCCCATCAGCGCCGAGCACCCGCCGGTAAGGCCCAGCAGCAGCAGGTCGTCCGGCCCCATCTGCTCTGCGATGTCGATCATCCGCTGGCAGCCCCGGATGCCCTCCTCATTGGGCAGGGGATGCCCTCCTACATAGACCTCCGTCTTTCGATAGACGTCCTCCTCATCCCGGATCTTGATGATGGTGACGCCCAGCGTCAGATACTCCCCCAGCAGATCCTCGAAGGCTCGTGCCATGTGATTGCCCGCCTTGCCGGAGGAAAAAGCGTACACATGACGGTACCGGCTCAGATCATGGCGGCGGCTGCCGATGACCAGCTCGCTGCCCTCCCGGTGCATCATCTCATGGAGCCGCTTCCGGGCATCCAGTCGGTGCAGCACCCGCTCCGTCAGCTCCAGCACCTGTGCCTTGGCCCCGGCGTCGCCGTGGGACAGCAGGGCCTCCCTATTCTTGATTTTTTGATCGCTCATGGTATCTCCTCACATATCAGGTTGATGCCAAACTAAATAGCAACTCCCGTGCCAGCATGACAGCTTCCACGGTTATTCCGCAAGTTTCGCTCCTCGTCCAGCGGTTTTCACAAGATTTTTCCGGAAAACTCGGCGTTTTCGCCAAATAGTCACCCGATCCGGCAGTGCAGACACCTTTCGCTTCCGTCCTTGCTCTGCGCCGTGTCAAGATTTTTTGTCTCGCCCCTTCCCCATTCTTTTTCTCAGGAGGGATGAACTATGAACAAGAACTTTGAACAAATGCTCCGTCTGGTGGACTATGTGGACGGCCTGATGGTGGTGGACAAAAACTGCATCATCCGCCACTACTACACCGCCTACCCCGAACTGGTGAATCTGCGGCAGGACGAACCCCTGAACCGCAGTCTCTTTGAAATTTACCCCTCCCTGAAGCGGGAGGACAGCTACATCTGCCGGGCACTGGAGACGGGAGAGGGCTTCATCAACTACGAGCAGACCTATATCAACTACAAGGGGGACTCCATGGAGGCCAACTGCAGCGCCGTCCCCATCAAGGAGCACGGCGAAGTGGTGGGCGTCATCGACATGGTCATCTACAAGGACGCCCACGTCACCGAGCGGCGGCTGAGCTTCGACATCAGTCTCATCAGCGCCCTCACCAAAAGCTACAACACCTCCGACCAGTCGCTGGAGGACATCGTCACGCAGGATGGCGAGATGATCCGTATCAAGGAGAAGATCTTGCAGACCGCCGACAGCGATGCCCATGTGCTGGTCTACGGCAAGACCGGCACCGGCAAGGAGCTCATCGTCAACGCCATCCAGAAAACCAGCCGCCGCAAGGATGCCCCCTTCATCAAGCAGAACTGCGCCTCCATCCCCAGCACCCTGCTGGAGAGCATCCTCTTCGGCACCACCAAGGGCAGCTACACCGGGGCTAAGGATACGCCGGGTCTGTTCGAGCTGGCCGACGGCGGCACTCTGTTCCTCGACGAGATCAACTCCATGGAACTGACGGCGCAGGCCAAGCTGCTGCGGGTGCTGGAGGACAACTGCATCCGCCGCATCGGTGCCAAGGAGGAAAAGCAGGTAAACGTGCGGATCATCGCCGCCGTCAACGAGGACCCGGAGGGCTGCGTAGAGCGGAATAAGATCCGGGAGGATATCTTCTACCGCCTGTGCGTGCTGCGGTACGATATCCCGGAGCTGTACCGGCGGAAGGGGGATATCCCCCTGCTGATGGAATATTTCCGCAAGCACTACAACAAGAAATTCCACAAGCAGATCATGGCATACAGCAGCGAGGTACAGGATATCTTTCTGGCCTATAACTGGCCCGGCAACGTCCGGGAGCTGAAAAACGTCATCGAATCCGCCTTCCACAACAATCACACCGCCATCCTCACCCGCAACGATATCCCCAACTACATTCTCTCCCGGCTGGCGGTGGACACCATGCACGCCGAGGACGTCCGAGGCCTGCCCCTCCATGAGATGCTGGCTCGGTACGAGGTCCTCCTCATCGAGGACGCCTACCGCCGCAACGGCGGCAGCCTCACCAAAACGGCGGCGGAGCTGCAGGTCAGCAAGCAGAACCTCGCCTATAAGATGAAAAAGTACAATATCCGGTGAAAAACGTGTGCTGTCGAAGGGCGGCGCACGCTATCAGGGCATAGCAGCAGGAAGGACACCGGGTGTCCTTCCTCCCTCTGGCTGCCCATAGCTTTTGCTGTCCCTGCGATCAGCGGTATGTGACCGAGACCCAAGGGTATTTCTCCTGAAGGTCACTGAAAATCTCCTGCATCGGAGCGGCGTACGCCCGCAGCCCCTGCGGCATGGCGTCAAAGCCCTCCACCACAATGTGCCTTTGCACCGGCTGCAAAAACACATCCGTCAGGCAATCCCACATGGCATCCCAGTTTTCCCCGTAATAGTCGGGAAATCCAAATGCCTTGCGGATACGCTGATGTAATGTGCCCCAGTCCCTGCAGCTGTTCAGGCGCAGTAAAACGGGGTCGGCTGTAATGGGCGTATATGCGTTGCGACTCATAACAAAGCTC
>ENA-OUQP01002024-OUQP01002024.1-human-gut-metagenome-genome-assembly--contig:-NODE-2024-length-11888-cov-2.932730_pt1 | contig 11888 bp, 7 predicted proteins | sample MGYA00237951_ERZ548836 | MGnify/ENA primary metagenome ERZ548836 (study PRJEB26490, sample SAMN05194702) | human gut metagenome | biome: terrestrial biome; feature: human-associated habitat; material...
ATCCATATAAGAACGTCCAACGTAGATATCATCTTCAAATAAATATCCTTCTACCATGACTTTGATCGTTTTACCGACTAACTGCTGGGTATGTTCATAGGAAATCTCCTGCTGAAGACTCATCAGTTCATCTCTTCGTTCTTCTTTGACTTCTTCATCGATCTGATCCTCAAATGTTGCTGCCAGTGTATCTTCTTCCGGTGAATAAGTAAAGACTCCTAAACGATCAAATTGACATTCTTCTACAAAATTCATTAATCCTTCATGATCTTCTTGGCTTTCTCCTGGAAATCCAGTGATCAGTGTTGTACGGATCGTGATATCAGGAATCTCTTTACGAAGTTTCTTGATCACTGCTACAAGATCTTCTCTTGATGTTCTTCTTCCCATTCTCTGTAAGATACGATTCTCACTATGCTGAATCGGCATGTCAATGTAATTGCAGACTTTCTCTTCTGTCTTGATCACTTTGATCAGCTCATCTGTGATCTCTTCTGGGTAGCAGTATAACAGGCGGATCCATTCAATCCCTTCGATCTTACAAAGTTCATGAAGTAATAACGGAAGCTGTTTTTCTCCTGTCAGGTCTTTGCCATACAGTGTTGTTTCCTGAGCTACCAGTACTAATTCTTTCACTCCTTCAGATGCTAAACGCTTTGCCTCATTCAACAGTTCTTGCATTGGAACACTTCTGAAACGTCCGCGGATCTTTGGAATGATACAATAACTGCATCGCTTGTCACAACCTTCAGCAATTTTTAAATATGCCATGTGATTTCCTGTTGTTACAACACGTTCTACTTCAGAATTATCTGGAAGATAATCAATACTTTCGTAATGTTCAAAATGTTCCCCTGTATTTTCTTCTAATGCGGTATTCACTGCTTCTACAATAGAATCATAACTTGTTGTTCCAAGAACCGCATCAATCTCTGGAATCTCTTTTAAGATCTCGTCTTTATAACGTTCTGCGAGGCATCCAGCAACAACCAATGCCTTCAGATTCTGTTCTTTGTACTGTGCCATCTCTAAGATCGTATTGATACTTTCTTCTTTGGCATCATGGATGAAACAGCATGTATTAATTACAATAACATCTGCCTGTGTCTCATCATCGGTCAAAGTGTAGCCATGCTTGGTCAAAAGGCCAAGCATAACTTCACTGTCTACTAAGTTTTTATCACATCCAAGCGAAATAAATAATATCTTCATTTCTCTTACTCTCCAAACAATTTCTTAGATTCTACACAGTTTTTCATTAACATTGCGATCGTCATTGGTCCAACTCCACCTGGAACTGGTGTGATCGCAGATGTCTTTGGTGCAACTTTGTCATAATCTACGTCACCACAAAGTTTGTTATTTTCATTTCTGTGGATTCCAACATCAATGACAACTGCTCCATCTTTTACATAAGAATCATCAATAAATTTTGGTTTACCAATTGCTACAACCAAGATATCTGCACGTTTGCAGACTTCTTTTAAGTCTTTTGTATGAGAATGGCAGACAGTCACTGTTCCGTTCTCACGTAATAATAACATTGCCATAGGTTTTCCTACAATGTTACTTCTTCCGACTACCACACATTCTTTCCCATCAATTTCGACACCAGAACGTTTTAATAACTGGATCACTCCGGCTGGTGTGCATGGTAAGAATCCTTTTTATCCGATCACCATATTTCCAACACTGACTGGATGGAATCCATCAACATCCTTTGCTGGAGAGATTGCCTGAATAATCTCTTTCTCGTCCATATGTGCAGGCACTGGAAGCTGTACAAGAATACCATTCACATGATCATCCTTATTCAGACGGCTAATTAAACTAAGCAGTTCTTCCTGTGTTGTCTCTTCTGGAAGCTCATAGCTTACAGACTCGATTCCTACATACTCGCAGGCACGTTTTTTATTGCGTACGTAAACACTTGATGCAGGATCTGCTCCTACCTGAATAACAGCAAGCGCAATATCTTTTCCCTCTGCTTTCAGCTGCGCTACTTCTTCTTTTACTTCATCTTTGATTTCCTGAGAAATCTTCTTTCCATCAATAATCTGCATTGTATTTCCTCGTCATTTCTTTTAAGTATATATTGGCTTTATTTTTGTTGATTAGAATAATCCTGTGATAACTCCATCGTCATTTACATCGATTCCTTCTGCTGCTGGTTTCTTTGGAAGTCCAGGCATTGTCATGACATCACCTGTCAAGGCTACTAAGAATCCTGCACCTGCATTGACATAGATCTCACGGATCGTAATATCAAATCCTTCTGGGCGTCCAAGCTTCTTAGGATCATCAGATAAAGAATACTGGTTCTTCGCCATACAGATTGGAAGATTTCCATACCCAAGTTCAGTCAGTCTCTTCTTCTGACGTGCTGCAGCTGCTGTGTATACAACTTTATCTGCTCCATAAATCTTAGTTGCGATCGTTTCGATCTTTTCTTCTATCGTTGTATCATCATATGTATATAATGGTTTGTAATTGCTTTCTTTATTATCTAATGTACGAAGGATTGCTTTGGCAAGTTCGATTCCACCTTCTCCACCTTTTTCCCATACCTGAGATAATGCAAAATCACAATCTCTTTCTTCGCAGAAATTCTTGATAAATGTAAGTTCTGCCTCTGTATCTGTTGCAAACTGGTTTAATGTTACAACAACAGGAACTCCAAACAATTTTAAGTTCTCGATATGTTTTTCAAGATTTACGATACCTTTGCTTAACGCATCGATATTTTCTTCTGCCAGATTGTCTTTTGGAACTCCACCATTGTATTTTAAAGCACGTACAGTTGCTACTAATACAACTGCATCTGGGTGAAGATCAGCCATCTGACACTTAATATCCATAAATTTCTCTGCACCAAGGTCAGCACCGAATCCTGCTTCTGTAATTGCGATATCTGCTAATTTTAACGCTAATTTTGTAGCCTGTACGCTATTACATCCATGTGCGATATTGGCAAATGGTCCACCATGTACGAATGCTGGTGTATGCTCTAATGTCTGGATCATATTTGGTTTAATAGCATCTTTTAATAATGCCGCCATAGCTCCAACTGCATTCAAGTCTTTGGCTGTGACTGGTTCACGGTCCATGTTGTATGCAACGATGATCTTTCCTAAACGTTCTTTTAAATCTGCCATATCATTTGCAAGGCAAAGAATTGCCATGATCTCAGATGCTACTGTGATGACAAAATGATCCTCACGGACAACACCATCCACACGACGTCCAAGTCCGATGACTGTATTTCTTAATGCACGGTCATTCATATCAATACATCTCTTCCATACAACATCTCTTGTATCGATATTTAATTTGTTTCCCTGCTGAATGTGATTATCAAGCATTGCTGCTAATAAGTTGTTTGCAGATGTGATCGCATGAAAATCCCCTGTAAAATGAAGGTTTAAATCTTCCATTGGTACAACCTGTGCATATCCACCACCGGCTGCTCCACCTTTGATACCAAAGCATGGTCCAAGAGATGGCTCACGAAGAGCACAGATTGTTTTCTTTCCAAGTTTGTTTAACGCCTGGGATACTCCGACACTTGTTGTTGTCTTTCCTTCACCTGCTGGAGTTGGGTTGATCGCTGTCACAAGAACAAGTTTCCCATCTTCGTTATTCTTAACTTCATCCATGAAATGAGAATCAAATTTGGCCTTGTATTTTCCATATAATTCAAGGTCGTCTTCTTTGATCCCGATATTCGCTGCAACTTCTTTGATCGGTAATAATGTGGCTTCCTGTGCGATTTCAATATCTGTTTTCATAATAGTTTCCTTTCTATAGATAATCTTCTTTGTATTGTTCAAATTGTTCTTCGCTCATAAGAACTTTCCTTGGCTTGGTTCCTTCTTCTTCTCCGACGATTCCCGCTTCGCATAACTGATCCATTAGTCTTGCTGCACGGTTAAATCCAATCTTAAAGACTCTTTGAAGACTTGCAATCGAAGCCTTGTCTTTGTCAATAATAAACTCAGCTGCTTTTTCAAAATATTCATCCCTTTCTTGCGATGTTGCTGCTTTGACCGCAGCTGTCTGAATCTTTTCCTGAATGTCTGCACCATAGCTGTCTTCGGCATTATTTTCTTCCTTTAAGAATTCTACAACCTTGCTGACTTCTTCATCACTGACAAATGCACCTTGTACACGGATTGGTTTCTGATATCCAGATGGATAGAACAGCATATCACCTTTTCCTAATAACTTTTCTGCACCATTCATATCGATAATTGTTCTTGAATCGACTCCTGATGATACTGAAAATGCAATTCTTGAAGGTACATTCGCTTTGATCAGGCCTGTAATGACGTTAACAGATGGTCTCTGTGTTGCGATCACCAGATGAATTCCTGCTGCCCTGGCAAGCTGTGACAGGCGCACGATCGCATCTTCTACTTCACCCGGTGCAACCATCATAAGGTCTGCAAGCTCATCTACAATGATAACGATCTGCGGAAGTTTCTTAAAATCTTCCCCTTCCATACCATTCTTGATCGATTCCTCGACCTTCTCATTATATCCAGTTAAGTTTCTTACATTCACTTCTGCAAACTTCTTATATCGCTCTCCCATCTCCATCACAGCCCAGTTTAACGCACTGGATGCCTGCTTCGGATCTGTAACGACCGGAATCAGTAAGTGTGGAATTCCCTGATATGCACTTAATTCTACGACCTTTGGATCGATCATGATCAGTTTCACTTCATCTGGCGTTGCCTTGTATAAAATACTCATGATCAATGTATTAATACAAACTGACTTACCAGAACCTGTTGCTCCTGCGATCAAAAGATGCGGCATCTTGGCAATATCTGACACGATCACCTGTCCAGCAAGGTTCTTTCCTACTGCAAATGCAATCTTTGATCTTGCCTGTGCAAATTCCTGATTCTCGATCAGTTCCCTGAACATTACCATCTGGTTTGTCTTATTCGGAACTTCGATTCCAATTGCTGATTTACCTGGAATCGGTGCTTCAATTCGAATATCTGCTGCTGCAAGGTTTAACTTAATATCATCCGCAAGATTTACGATCTTGCTGACTTTCACACCTTGTTCTGGATGTAATTCAAACTGTGTAACGGATGGTCCACAGCTAATATTGGTAATTGTAACATGAACTCCGAAATCTTCCAATGTTTTTTGCAGTTTTTGTGCAGTCTGACGAAGTTCTTCTTTGTTATTTCCTGCTGTTTTCTTTCCTTTCTCCAATAAAGATACTGGTGGAAACTTATAATCTCCTTCTTTGGTCCGAACCTGCGGAAGAATCTCCACTGGTTTCGATGGTGTATTCTTATCCTTATTCACAAAAGATTTCTTCGATGCATTCGGCTGTACTGGTTCAAATATTTCTTTTGGTTCTTTGTCTGTTTCTTCTTGAACGATCAGATCATCAAAATCCTTCTGTACCGGTGTTTGTTTTGTTTTCTCTTCTGGTTCCATAGGAGGCATTGGACATGCCTGTGATGGTTTCGGTCTTCCAGATCGCAAATCCGGAATATGCATCGATCGTTTCTTTCTCGGTGCTGTTTCTTTATCCTCTTTGGACACCTCTTTTGCTTTTCGTTTCTTCTTCGCTAGTCGTTCTTCTATATCTTCTTCATATCCTTCTACTGTAAAGAAATCAACTGCTTTCTTAAGGAAAGAAAGTAAGGATCTCTCTGTTACAAGGATCAATGAGATTACAGAAATCAATAAAACAACCAAAACACTTCCTGCCCCTCCCAGTTCCTTATAAAGGATTGAACAGATCAATGCACCCAGATACCCGCCTCCTCTGTGGGTTCTTCCACTAAATACAAAGGCTGAATAAGCATCTCTTACTTCTATATTATATATCATCTGAAAAATTGTGGATACCATACATAACAGCAGGATTGCAAAACATGTCTTCTTCACTGCAAGACTGCTGTAATCATTGGAAATCAATAAAATTGCCAGAATAAAGCTTACCGCCGGAATGATGTAATGAGTCGTTCCAAACGCTCCAAAGAAAAATGTACTGATGCTGTTTCCTATGTATCCGCATATTCCAAAATTACTTAAAAATAAAAAAATGAAAAGAGCAAAAACAACTAATACTGCAATCTCTTTATAAAACGGTGCAAAATCTTTTTGTCTTGTGCGTGTCCGTTTCTTTGCAGAAGATGTCTTCCTCTTTCTTGTCTTCTTTGCTGCCATAGAAATTGTTACCTCTCTTTGTATACATTTTGTATACATAATCTGCGTATTTTCTTATTTTACAATTAATTATCAAAATACGCAAGTCCCACCGTGAAAAAGGGAAATGTATTTATCTCCCATACATTTCCCTTTTCTTTTAACATCTTAATATTGTGCAGTTTCTGGAGGTACAAAATCTTCCGCTTCTTTTACAAATTTCTTAACCTGAATTTGTGCTTTCATAACTGGTATATTGGTTCCAGCTCCTGCAACACATCCACCTGGACATCCCATTCCTTCGATCAGATAGCCTTTTTTCTTTCCTGCTTTCGCCTGTAAAAGCATTTTCTTACAATCTGCAAGACCTTCCACATGATCGATCTTTACTTCTGTTCCAGGATAGTATTCATCAATACATGCCTTGATCGCTCCAGCTACTCCACTTGCAACTGCATATCCACGTCCGGCTCCAAAGGCATCATTTAACTCTTCTTCTTTTTCATATGTGTTAAAATCAATTTCTTTCGCATCAAACATTCCAGCCAATTCTTCAAATGTGATCACAAAATCGACCTCACTTCGCACTGTCCGTCTGGATGCTTCTAACTTTTTGGCAACACATGGCCCTACAAAAACAATTTTTGCATTTGGAGATGCAATCCTTGCCGCTCTTGCCGTTGCTACCATTGGTGTTAGTGCATTAGAAATTTCATCAATCACCTCTGGAAAATATTTCTTTCCAAGCATAGACCATGATGGGCAGCATGATGTCAGCAAGAATGGCAGTTTCCCTGTAGCCACACTTTGAACATAATGCTTTGCCTCTTCTAAGGCCCCTGCATCTGCTCCAACTGCAACTTCCCACACATCTGCAAACCCAATATCAAGAAGTGCAGCTTTTATCTTATTTGGCGTTGCTTTTGGTCCAAATTGTCCGACAAATGCAGGTGCTAAGATCGCGATCACTTCCGCACCTTCATTCATTGCCTTGATCAACTGGTAAATCTGAGATTTATCTGCAATTGCTCCAAACGGACAATTTACCATACACATACCACAAGAAACACATTTATCTGGATTGATCTTAGCTCTTCCTGCATAATCTGTTTCGATTGCTCCAACCCCACAGGCATTTGCACAAGGACGTTTTCTTTCATAAATCGCACCATATGGACAGACCTTTTTACATTGTCCACATTTGATACATTTTTCCTGGTCGATATAAGAATATCCATCCTTAAAACTAATTGCCTTCTTCGGACAAACTTCCATACACGGATGGGCCATACATCCCTGGCACTGCTCTCCTACAATAAATGCCTTCTCCTTACACTCATTGCATGCAGATGGAATTACCTGAAGAAGTGGCGGCTCATAATACTTCTCTGAAATATTACTCTCATCAATTCCTTTCGTAATTCTTGTTGGTTTATCCGCTGGATTTAATGACATTCCCATGGCAAGCCTCAATCTCTCACCTACGATCGCTCGTTCTCTGTAAATACTATCTCGATATTTTGCAACTTCTCCAGGTATGATCTCATATGGAAGATCTTCAAGATCCTGTAAGTTTCTTTGTTCGTAACCAAACTTTGCGATCTCTTTGAAAATTCTTCTTCTCACATTCCGAACTGGTGTCTGTATTCCTCTCATGATATTCCCTCCTCTAATGATACCTTAAGATAGTTTGTGTTTTTTTTAACATACTTGTTATTCTTATCATATACCAAAACAGGAATATTATAAAGGTATTATCTGTTTTTTATTCAAATTTTCTATTTATTTTCAGACTGATTAATTATTTCAATCAATCTGTCTGTTGCTTCTTTTATTCCACCCATCTCATCGATCAATCCTTCTTTTACTGCTTTCTCCCCTGAAAGGATCATACCAACATCTTTTACCTGCTGTCCAATATGAAGCATCAATTCTTCAACTCTTTCTTTTTTCATTTTAGAATGATCACTGATAAATGTCGTAATCCGATCTTGAATCTTTTCAATATTACGATAACTTTGAATAACTCCGATAAATGTTCCAGAACTCCTCACTGGATGGATCATCATTGTTGCACTTTTCACAATAAAAGAATGATCTGCTGCCACAGCAAGCGGTACTCCGATCGAATGACTTCCTCCAAGAACAAGCGATACGGTTGGTTTACTTAGAGATGCGATAAGCTCTGCGATCGCAAGTCCACATTCCACATCTCCACCGATCGTATTGATCAAAATTAAGATTCCTTTTATACTTTCATCCTGCTCAACCTTTGCCAAAGTTGGTATCATATGTTCATATTTTGTTGTCTTTGCATTTTGTGCAGATAACTGATGCCCTTCGATCTCACCAATAATGGTCATTGTAAAAATCCCATTTTCCTGCAACTGTCCAAATTTTTCTATTTCCTGTCTCTCATTATCTTTCATACCAAAATCTTACCTTCCTGTATCATATTTTTTATCTTTATTATTTAGAACGATGCTCTGCAATTTGCACTAAAAAAAGAAGGAAGCATCTTCTTACTTCCTTCTTTAGTATGAAATCTAATTCAATTTCTATTCATCAATTTCAAAAGAGATTAACAGATCTTCCTGATTTACCTGTTCTCCTTCTTTGACATAGATCTTATCAACCTTACCATTGACCGTAGAAACAACAGTTGTCTCCATCTTCATAGCTTCAACTGTCATCAGCGGCATATTCACTGTGACCTCATCACCTTCATTGACAAGAACTTTACCAACTGTTCCTGGAATTGTAGATCCAAGATGTGCAGGATTAGATTTATCTGCTTTAACTCTTCGGTCTGTCTTAACCTCTAAATTCTTATCAAGAACTTTGATCTCACGGATAGATCCATTTACTTCAAAGTCTAACAGTCGGTATCCATCTTCATCAGGCTCTGTCATATCAATAAATTTGATGATTAGATATTTACCTTCATCTAATTTCAGTGTTGTCTCTTCACCTTTTCTTAATCCATAGAAATATACGTGACTTTCAAGTCCTGTTACATCATTGTAAGCCTCAAAATGTCTACAGTAATCTTCATATACTTTTGGATATAACGCATAACTTAATGTCTTCTGACTTAAGATATCTGGATCTTCCATATTCTCTGTATAGAAGTTTTCTTTTAATCCTTTTGCAATATAATCAAAATCTTCATCTGGTAATAAACTTCCTGGACGCACATCGATCGGTTTCTTATCTTTTAATACGATCTTCTGTAATTCTTCTGGGAATCCACCTTCTGGCTGTCCGATCATACCTTCAAAATATTCTACAACAGAATCTGGATAAGATAAATCTTTACCAACTTCTAAGATATTCTCTTTTGTTAATCCATTCTTGAACATAAAGATCGCAAAGTCTCCAACAACTTTAGATGATGGTGTTACTTTAACGATATTTCCAAGTAGCTGGTTCGCATCTTTATATAAACCTTTGATCTCTTCAAAGTCTTCCGCCGCACCCATTTCTTTTACCTGTGCTAACAGATTAGAGTACTGTCCCCCTGGAATCTCATATTTGTAAATCTCTGTATTCGGTGCATCCATTCCGCTCTCAAACTGTTTATAGATTGGACGTATTCTTGCATAGTACTGACTCAATTCTGTTAATTCATCTGGATCAAGTCCTGTGTCTCGCTCTGTTCCTTTTAATGCTTCTACTAATGAATTCATACATGGGTTACTTGTCATAGAACTCATAGAACCGATCGCACAGTCAGCGATATCTAGTCCTGCTTCAGATGCCATTAATAATGTGCTGACACCATTTCCAGTAGAATCATGTGTATGAAGATTAACTGGAATATTTAATTCTTCTTTTAATGCACTGATAAGTTTCTTCGCTGCATATGGTTTTACAAGACCTGCCATATCTTTGATCGTAAAGATATGGACACCTAAGCTTTCTAATTCTTTGGCTTTCTTTACATAGTAATCTAATGTATATTTTGTCTCGTTTGGATCTGTGATATCTCCTGTGTAGCAGATCGTTCCTTCTACGATCTTACCTGTCTTTAATGCTGTCTCAATCGGCATCTTCATATTCTCAACCCAGTTTAAGCTGTCGAAAATACGGAACACATCTACACCTTTTTGTGATGCTTCTTCGATGAATTTCTTAACAACATTATCTGGATAGTTGCTATATCCTACAGCATTAGATGCTCGAAGTAACATCTGGATCAATGTATTTGGCATATGTTGTCTTAATAATTTTAATCTCTTCCATGGAGACTCTTTTAAGAAACGATAAGCTGTATCATAAGTAGCTCCACCCCATGCCTCTACAGAGAATGCATTCTCCATAAATGCGTTTGTCGCATCAGATGCTCCGATCAAATCTTTTGTTCTCATACGTGTTGCCATTAAAGACTGCTGTGCATCACGCATTGTTGTATCTGTGATCAGTAATCTCTTCTCGTTTAACAGACTCTGTGTGAAGTCTTTGGCTCCCATCTCTAAGAACTTGTCTCTGGAACCATAAATCTTCTTCTCTGTATCATACTTTGGAAGAGTTCTTGCTTCAAAATCTGGTTTGTCAAGAACGGCTTTCTGCACGTTCACCATCTTATTTCCTAAAAATTCCAGGATCTTTGTTGCTCTGTCCTGACTTTCTGGAAGTAAGAATAATTCTGGCGTTTCTTCAATAAATGTTGTATAGCATTTTCCCTCACGGAATGTCTCATTATTTAATACATTGATCAAGAATGGGATATTTGTCTTAACTCCACGAATACGAATCTCTTTTAATACACGGATAGATTTGTCAACCGCTCTTCCAAATGTACGATCATGAGAGATCGCTTTTACCAATAAGCTGTCATAGTATGGTGTAATCTCTGCTCCTGCATATGCGTTACCACCATCTAATCGAATACCGTTACCAGCTCCAGAACGATATACCGTGATCTTACCTGTGTCTGGCAGGAAGTTATTCATTGGATCTTCTGTTGTGATACGTGTCTGAATAGAGTATCCATTACATGACACTTCCTCCTGAGATCCAATACCGATCTCTTCAGAATCTAAAGAATATCCTTCTGCTACAAGAATCTGTGTCTGTACGATATCGATTCCTGTTACCATCTCTGTGATCGTATGTTCTACCTGTACACGAGGGTTCATCTCGATAAAATATGCATTGTTATCTGCATCTACCAGAAACTCTAATGTTCCGGCATTCTTATATCCTACATGTTTTGCAAGACGGATAGATGCATCAAAGATCTGCTGTCTTACTTCTTCTGGCACGCTGAATGCTGGTGCATATTCTACAACCTTCTGATGTCTTCTCTGTACAGAACAGTCACGGTCATATAAATGAACAACATGTCCATACTGGTCACCAATGATCTGAACCTCGATATGTTTTGGACTCTTTAAGTATTTTTCAACGAAAATCTGATCGTCTCCAAATGCTTTCTTGGATTCATCTCTTGCTTCTGCATATTCTTTTGGCATCTCTTCGGCTGAATGAACGATACGCATTCCACGTCCTCCACCACCATTGGAAGCCTTTAACATTACAGGATATCCAACTTGGTTCGCAATCTTAGTCACTTCTTCCAGTCCGTGAACCGCATGGTCTACACCAGGAATGATCGGAACATCAGCTTCAATTGCCATCTGTTTGGAAGCTGTCTCTTATACACATCTGACGCTGCCGACGAGCGATCTAGTGGAGATCTCGGT
>ENA-OUQP01002041-OUQP01002041.1-human-gut-metagenome-genome-assembly--contig:-NODE-2041-length-11828-cov-63.357938_pt1 | contig 11828 bp, 9 predicted proteins | sample MGYA00237951_ERZ548836 | MGnify/ENA primary metagenome ERZ548836 (study PRJEB26490, sample SAMN05194702) | human gut metagenome | biome: terrestrial biome; feature: human-associated habitat; material...
CATCGCCTATTGAGGTAATACCAGCAGGAAGGGTTAAACTCGTTAATCCGCTACAGGAAGAGAATGCGTAAGAGCTTATCTCGGTAATACCAGCAGGAAGGGTTAAACTCGTTAATCCGCTACAGCCAAAGAATGCGCTACTGCCTATCTCGGTAATACCATCAGGAAGGGTTAAACTCGTTAATCCGCTACAATATTCGAATGCCTCATCGCCTATCTCGGTAATACCAGCAGGAAGGGTTAAACTCGTTAATCCGCTACAGCCCTTGAATGCGCACTTGCCTATTACATCATTAGAAGTATAACAATTTTTATAATAATAAACATCATTTTCATAATAATAATACTTATTATAATAATAACCACCTTCTACAATCTTTGCCTCGGACAAATCTAATACAGAGAGTTTTCCTTCAGTAGATTTACCATCATAACCACTTCCAGCCATCTCACGGATAAAACACCAATCAGTACCATTAACTTCACCAACAATCTTCAACTTGGTAATCAGATTCTTCTTACTACTTCCAATCTTGTCTGGTAAAGTACCTGCCTTATCCAACTTGATGGTGATTTGCCTTGTAATCAAGTCGTCATCAGCAGCTTGGATTGATAAACAACCAAGCAACATAAATACCGCAGTTAAAAACAGCCCTTTAAACGTAAATGTTCTCATAAATTTTAATTTTATATTCTTTCTCCTATTATAATATTATAATACTTGTTAGCCCAGTTACTATAGGCTCTCCTTCATCACCTTTGCTTAATTCGCAATTGCAGGTAAAAAAGAAGTTGTCTTCTAGAACTCCATCCTCCTTTTCAATACCCAATTTAACACGACCACTTACATTCCAATGTGAGTCGGTCTCAGAAGGTAGTTGGATACTTCCCGGTTCTAAAATTGCACTCTTTACCTTTAACCCTTTCGCATTCCCCAAGAATGAAATTGAAGAAACATGTGTACGGACATAGTCAGCTATCGCTTTCATTTTATCCGCTTTAACATCAAATGATAACTTTGGTCGTACCATAATCGTACTTTTTAATGTGAAACAAACTGTTAACTACACAATAAAAAGAAAGCGTGAACTTGCCCGTTGCTCGCTTCATGAACAGAGGCCCTGGCAAGCCCATCTTATCGAAACGAACAACTTCGAAGCCCACGCCGATATGATACACTTATCCCTATACCGAATTGGACACCCTACTTTCGTAGGGTGCCACATCAGTACAGAGATGTGAATATACACATCCCGAGAGCATCTACCGTTGCATAGTCTTTGATAAGATTCTGAAACTGCCAGGTTTCTGTTCATCAAGAACTAAGCGCATAGTAAACGCACTTTAATATTATGTATGATACCTCTACCCTCCCAAGTCCTCGTCTCACCCATCTCCCCTTTAAAAAGGAAGAAAAGCATCAACTCGGCGTGAGCGAACGGGTATCTGCGTGCAAAGGTAATGAAAATAATCGGATAGTCGTATCATTTCCGATTATTTTTTTCAAGAAACATAAAGATTCTGTTGTGTGAAGGCACACAAACAGCCACAAAAGCCCTTTATCTATTCTACTTTGAACAAATCATCCAGTACCACTTCGTTCTGAATGTTTTGCCAGCCAGCATTATGCTCCACACCATACGAAGTTATCATCGTTAGATGGAGGGTCTTTTTCGTTCCTGTTGCCTGCTTGAACAACTCCCTGCGCTTGATTAACCAAGCCGCATAATCGGGAATAATGGAATAAGTACACAAGTAAAAATACAAAAGTCTACTACGCTAACCCCTAAAAAAATGGCGTTAGCGTAGTAGACTTTTGATATTTAAGAAGAGAAGGTACAGAAAAACAGCTGTTAACTGTTAACTCTGATAACCCCTATTTCAAATTCTTATCCAGAAACTCCAGCATTTTCTCCTGCGCTTTCAAACCGCAGGAATGAGGGATTTCCCAAAGCTCTGTATCCAGCAGATTATCTGCTCCCTGACTCTTCCAAACCTTATGCATTTCGGCGAAAGCATCTTTTACGCCAGGCACTGGGAAGAGCTTGTCTTTTGTACCACTGATGAAGAGCATCGGTTTCGGACAGGCGAGGGAGGCGATGTGAGGTTTGTCGATAAGAAATCTATCTTTCTGTTTATAAGATTAGTTATAGTTTGCAAAATTAAGAAATTATCCGCAAAAAGAGCCCAATAATCTCGATATTTTTGCGTACCTTTGCCTAAACATCTATAAATAACGGATAAAACATTCATAAACAACAGATAAAACATTATCAAATAGAAAAATAAGACATGAAAATAGCAGTTTTTTGTTCAGCAAATAAGAATATCGACCCCGACTTCTTCACGATGACTGAAGAGATGGGAAAGTGGATGGCAGAGAACGGCCACGACCTGGTTTTCGGCGGCTGCAACTCTGGTCTGATGGATTGCATCGGCAAGGCAGTGAAGGCGAATGGCGGCAGAACCATCGGTGTGGTTCCTACGCTTGTAGAGCGAGGTGGCAGAACCTTTCCAGACCTCGACATCGAGATTCCGTGTGATAATCTCAGCGACCGCAAGGACCTGATGCTTGCGCAGAGCGACATCTTCGTAGCCCTTCCTGGCGGCGTCGGCACCCTGGATGAAATATTCACCATCGCCGCCGCCCACACCATCGGCTACCACCACAAGATGGTGATTCTCTACAACATGAAAGGCTTCTGGAACTCCGCCATCGCCCTGTTGGATGACATGGCAGAGAAAAGCATGATTCGTGGCAATTGGCGAGATGTGATTGAAGTGGCGGATAACCTGGAAGAGTTAAAGGCGATAGTTGAAAATTCCCATTAATATGATTTTTCGGCAAAACACCTCTTTCAAGCAAATGCTTGCAGAAGATGTTGAAGAGAAGGAAGGATTTACCACAACGGCGAATGCCGGTGATAATCTTTATCATCCCATTGCCTTCTGCCGAGATGAGTTCTTTCAAGTATGCTTTACGTTCAAAATACATAATTCCATGACGTTTTTTTGTGTCAAGACACGGTTTTCTGTCGCAAATATACGCTTTTTACACAACTTCACCAAGTTTTATCGTAATTTACACGAAATATTTAAAGGTATTTAAACAAAGAAAGAGCGGAAAAACAACTGTTTACTGTTAACTCTGTTAACCCCCAGTTGTTCTTCCGCCCTTAAACTTTTATTCCGCCAGCAGCTTCTCAGCCATCGCCTTACCCAGCGCCTCGCACTGCGCCTTTACCTCTGGAGTAATCGCCTGCTTCATATCCACCGGCTCACCCACTGGCTCGTAGTGGAGCTTGGTGTCGTTCCACTCCTGAATCTTAGCCACAGCCTTGCTTGCCCAGCAATGAGAACCATACCAACCAAGGAGGTGGTTCTTGATGTCCTTATTGGCAAGCTCGGAGAGGAGAACCTCCATCTCGTGATAAAGACCGGCATTGTAGGTTGGAGCACCCACGATGAGACCCTTGTAGCGGAAGATGTCGCGCAGGATGTAGCTGTGGTGAGTCTTCGAGATATTATACATTACGATGTTCTTCACGCCAGCCTTGCTTGCCGCACGGGCGATGATTTCAGCCATGCGCTCGGTGTTGCCGTACATGGTGCCGTAGCAGATGACCAAGCCTGGCTCCGTCTCATACTTCGACATCTTATCATACATGCCGATAACCTTCTCGATGTGCTCGTGCCAAACAGGACCATGGGTTGAGCAGATGTAATCCAGCTCCACGCCAGCCAACTTCTTCAAGGCATTCTGAACAGGGATTCCATACTTACCCACAATGTTTGAGTAGTAGCGAACCATCTCCAGCCAGAAAGTCTCGCAGTTAATTTCCGTATCGATGATTCCGCCGTTCAGCGCGCCGAAGCAACCGAACGCATCGCCCGAGAAGAGCACCTTGTTCTTTGCATCGAGGGTTACCATGGTTTCTGGCCAGTGAACCATAGGGATGAGAACAAAACTCAGATCGTGGTTGCCCAGAGAAAGGGTTTCGCCATTCTTCACCTCTACCACATCGTCGGTAACGCCATAGAAGCCTTTCAGCATTCCCAGCGTCTTCTTGTTGCCCACAATCTTGATGTTAGGGTAATATTTCTTGATGAGGGCGATAGAGCCGCTGTGGTCAGGTTCCATGTGGTTGATGATGAGGTAATCGATTTCGCGGTCACCAATCACCTCGTGAATGTTCTCGAGGAACTGGGTGAAGAAATCTACCTCTACAGTATCTACCAGTGCTACCTTCTCATCGTCAATGATATACGAGTTGTAGCTCACTCCGTTAGGCAAAGGCCAGAGGCCCTCGAAACGATGCTTGTTGCGGTCGTTAACGCCTACGTAATAAATCTTGTTTGTAATTTCTGTCATATCCTTATATTTTTATAATTCCTTCTTCTTTTGCTCTCCGAAATCCTTGGAAACATAATTGTAGATGTCCTTGCAGCATTCGGTAGAGAATTCCTGGGCACTCTTCAGCAGGCTATCCCATTGCGTCTCAGATAATCCACGGTCGATATCCTCGCGGGTGATCCCATCCTTGATCAGTCCGAATACGAAACCGGCATTGAAGTTATCGCCGGCTCCGATGGTGCTCACCGGCTTCATCTTCTCCGAAGGATAACTCTTGGCAAAGCCGTTCTCGGCTCTCACCTCTACAGGCTCAGCGCCCTGGGTGCAGATAAACTTCTTGCAGTAGAAACTGATTTCGGCATTATACACCTTATCCGCCTCCGGCTTCTTGTAGAGGATTCCGAAGTCCTCATGGCTTCCGCGCACAAAATCAGCATACTCCAGGTTCTCTATCAGATTAGGCGTAATCTTCATAATCTCATTCTGATGAGAAGCACGGAAGTTGATGTCGTAATAGAGGATGGCTCCGTGATTCTTGGCGTACTCTAGAAAACCGGCCACCTGAGGACGAACCACCGGATTCAGGGCGAAGAACGAACCGAAGAGCACGATGTCGCCAGGATTGATTTCGGGAGTGGCAAACTCCAGCTGGTCGTGAGGATGATCCTTGTAGAAGATGTAGTCGGCATTGTTGTTCTCGTCGAGGAACGCCAGCGAGAGCGGCGACTTTGATTCCGGGAAGATGCTCACGTTGTCGGCATTCACCCCATTATCTCTCAGAAACTGAATCACATACTCACCGATACGGTCGTTGCCCGCCTCGCTGATAAACGAAGCGTTCACGCCCGAACGTCCCAACGAGATGACTGCATTGAACGATGAGCCACCCGGTACAGCCTCTATCGGCTTGCCGTTCTTGAAGATGATATCAAGCACGGTCTCTCCTATTCCTATAACCTTACGCATTGTTTTATGTCTCTATTTATATTTTTTTGGGGACAAAGATAATTCTTTTTAGCGATAATGCAAAATAAATGCCCAATATTTTGGATAAATTACATTTTCAATGTAACTTTGCACCTTGAAATGAAATACAATACTTATACATTAGACAACGGACTCCGCATCATCCACCTGCCATCGGACAGCAAGGTAGTGTATTGCGGCTATCAGATAAATGCCGGCACCCGCAACGAGGAGCCGGGCGAGGAGGGCTTGGCTCACTTCTGCGAGCACGTCACCTTCAAGGGCACCGAGCGCAGAAAAGCGTGGCACATTCTCAACTGTCTGGAGAGCGTGGGCGGCGACCTGAATGCTTACACCAACAAGGAGGGCACGGTGTATTACTCCGCCATCCTGAAGGAGCACATCGCAAGGGCCGTGGACCTGCTTTCCGACATTGTCTTCCACTCGGTTTATCCGCAGGCGGAGATAGATAAGGAGGTGGAGGTAATCTGCGATGAGATAGAGAGCTATAACGATTCGCCTGCCGAACTGATTTACGATGAATTCGAGAATATCCTCTTCAAGGGTTCGCCGCTGGGGCATAATATCCTGGGCACAGCCGAGCAGGTTCGGGCTTTCAAGACGGAGGATGCGCTACGCTTCACAAGGAAACTTTACCGACCGGATAATGCGATATTCTTCGCTTATGGGGATATCGATTTCAAGAAGCTGGTGAAGCTTTTGAAGACTTTGAATTTTGAACATGGAACTTTGAACTTTATGAATAGCAAAACTTCCGAAACGCCAGCGGCAGAAATGGAAGCAGGCGATGCAAATCATAAAGTTCAAAGCTCAAAGTTCAATGTTCAAAGTAAAGAAGTTCAAAGCTCAAAGTTCAAAGTTCAAAGTAAAGTTGCTGGCCAGACAATCGTAATGCAGAAGAATACCCATCAGGCTCATGTGATGATTGGAACCCAGGCTTACGATGTGAACGACGACCGACGAATGCCGCTCTATCTGCTCAACAATATGCTGGGCGGACCGGGTATGAACGCCAAGCTGAACCTCGCCCTCAGAGAGCACAACGGCTTGGTTTACACCGTAGAAAGCACGATGGTGGCTTATGGCGACACGGGCACCTGGAGCATCTATTTCGGCTGCGATGAGCACGATGTGAAGCGCTGCCTCCGTCTGGTTCGCAAGGAACTGGATAAGTTCATGCAGAAGCCATTGAGCGATGCGCAGCTCAAGGCTGCCAAGAAACAGATTAAGGGCCAGATAGGCGTGGCTTGCGACAACCGCGAGAACTTCGCCCTCGACTTCGGCAAGAGCTTCCTGCACTATGGCTGGGAGAAGAACGTTGACCGCCTCTACGAGCAGGTGGATGAGATTACCGCCGCCCAGATTCAAGCCGTGGCTCAGGAGCTGTTCGATAAAGACAGGCTCACCACCCTGATTTTCAAGTAGTTTCTTGTTGATCACACGAACCACAACAAGGATGTTCCTGCCCTCAATGCCCTGATCAAGGACATCGCAAACCGACGTGGCTTGACCTACATCGACCTCTTCTCTGAATTCGTGACCCCCTGGAACTCAGGAAATGAACCCGGATTACACCAACGACGGCTTGCATCTGCTCGGAAAAGGCTACCAGAACTGGGTTAGAATCCTGAAGCCTTATCTTGGGAAATAAAGAGAAACAAAGAAAATCGGGCAGTTAACTGTTAACCTGTTAACTGCCCGATTTCTTTTTCCTTAAAAAACACTCAAAAAAAGCGATCCTACGCTGCCATTCCCGGCGTTCCGTAATGACCATACTTGGCGATGAACTTAGCCGTCTTGGAGAAGGTGCCGTCCTCGTTCTTCACGATGAAACCACGCTTCTTCCAGGTGCACAGGAGGACGGCAAGCTTCGTCTTGGTGCCATGAACCAGACAGACATTCTGAATCTCAGCCTTATCAAAAGTATCATGAACAAAGAGCAGAAGATTGCTCACACCGGATGCATGATAGATAGAACGGGTGTCTGCATCTATCGCCTCCTGCATCTGATTGCCGAAGAAACGCATCTTGCACCACAAATCATACTTCACGCTCCATACGATGAAATCCTCTATCGCCTTCTCCCACTTCTCGCCATTCGCCAGATAAAGCACCATCGCCCTGCGGAAACCATTCGCCAGACTGCGCTTGGCAAACTCGGCGTAAGGCTTGTTGTAAGCCAGCTGAGCCAGTTCCATAAGCTCACTTCCCAGGCGCTCGATAAGCTGGCGCACCTTCCTGCACTCCTTGGAACCGCTGGCGGCATTCAACTGATGGATGTAAGGAGCCAGCTGCGACTTGAACTGCGCATCATAATTCCCCACAACCGGACAAGGAGCGAACTCGGGAAGGAAGATAGTGGCAAGCGACAATCGGCTCACGGCTCCATCAGCCACCTCTCGAACCGAGAAGAACTTCTGTGTGACGGCGATGGTACTCGAAGCATTCCAGTTGAAACGGGTCTTTACACGGGCGGTTACGCTCTTGGTGCCCACACGCTCCTGACCATCCTCAGAATTATCCCAGCAGAGACGAATCAGCTGGCTAGGGTCGTTGAACTTCTTGAGCATGTCCACCTCGTCCATCTTGCAGTAGAGATAAGCATCGCCAGCCTTCTGCGCATCGTCCAGACGCTGGATGTAGGCAGCACGGGTAAGATCGGGCGAAACGATGCGGATGCAGATGTCTTCCGGGCGCACCGGCTTCTTCTTGTTATCGCCCATGGTGTTCACCTCGTCCTTCCATTCCTGCTCTTTCTGACGGTTCACCTTATCCATCTGCACCAGGTCTTCGATGATGCTGTCGATAGGTCCGTTTACTGCCGATTTGCCAGACGACATCGGTGCTACGAGCAGATTCATCATTGCTGCCTCATGTACCTGATTATCGATGTAGCGGAAGTTGACGCCCTTGAGATGAGCGGCAAGCGGAGGAAAGACCGCCATCGCCACAGGCGCCTTGAAATCGGCTGGCACCTTGCTGGTGAGCAGCTTGATGAGCTTAGGCAAACGGGCAGGCATCTGAGGGGGAACATCAGCGTAGATTCCCGCCTTCTCTGTGGCCTGCTTGGCGAGATAATTCTTGCGGGCAAGTTCCACAGCCTGCTTCACGAGCTGGGGCATTTCCGAGGACTGAGCCACCTTGCAGGCGCTCTCTACCGAGGCGAACGCCTTCGCCTCGTCTTCGCCGAAGATTTCGATTACCTGCTTAATCCAAGCCGCCTCGCTATTGCAGATGTATCTGAGCAGGCAGGCTTCCCGATAGATGAAGTTGTTGCGGTTGCCATGGGCAGGAGCGCCGCCCATCAGATCCACCAGCGCCTTGGTAATCTCCTCGTAAGGAACGCCATCGTATGTCTGCTCATACTGCACGGCATTGGCAGCCCTTCTCGCCTTCTCCTCCTCGCTCTCGACAGGCTGGAAATCTACGGTTGGAGAAGAGGATGAAGAGCTCTGAGAAGAGGAATTCTGGGATGCTCTTACCTGGGCAGAATCTACATCCAACGGACGACCGTCAATATCCAATCCTCTCTTTCTATAAGCCTCACGATATTCTGCCACGGCTTCCTCATCCAGTCGCTTGTACCAGTCGTTGGCAGTATAGATCTGGCTCACGGCATCGGTGATGAAGATGATGCGCTCGGGCGTAACGCAGCTTGGGTCCTCGGTGGCATGGATGAGCTTGCAGAAGGCACTCTGAGCCTCAGCGATGGTCATTCCGACAGGGATACGGATGTCGATGTGCGCCTTGTTGCGAGCCGAACGTTCCACGTGAAGCACTTTTCCCTTCCAAAGCTCGATGTCATCGGCAGAGAAAAGCTTCTCTCTGAAAAGCTTCTCCTCTGCATCATCAAACATTCCGTTCAGCAGCAGGGCATTCTTCACCGCCGTCTCCACCTCCTCCGGGTTGTCGATGTCAACGGTGGTTTGGAAGGTGAAAGCCTCCGGGTCGATGGTCTTCTGGGCGCGATGGTCATCGAGGAAATGGAAGTAGTGAGGAGAGCGGAATGGCAGCTGCTTCTTGAGGACGGAAATCTGCTTGTCGAGCTGCTTGAAGGTCTCGCCTGCCTTCACCTCCTCCTGCTTCTTGATGATGGCGAAGGCAAGGTCATCCTCGTTCTGATACTGCGCAGCATCCACAGCCTCAGCCGCCTGCTGCAGCATCTGCTTCTGCTTGGCGGTGAGGTCGCGAATCTGACCTACGAGGGTGCAGAGCCAAGACTGCTTGGTAAGCTCGGTGTAGTAATCGAGAAGATAAGAGGAAATCTTACCCATGTTCGCATTGCGGTTAGGGTTCATGGCGATGAGACGACGGCTCATCTGCTTGCACTCCTCAAAAGAAAGATTGTTGTTTACCATTTGAATATTATTTAGATTATACAATGACTGGATTACTGAAAACCAGCCACTTCTCTTCCGAAAAGCGATGCAAAGATAAACAAAAAAATAGCCGTTTACAAGTTTTTCTTGAAATAAAAAAGCAGGGGTATAAAGAGGGTATAAAACAAGGTATAAAGAATCATCAAAGGGTATAGGAGGGGTATAAGCGAGGTATTAATATACCCCGCTAGCTACCATCTTCCGCCGTCATCTCGTCATCATTCTTGGTGTCCGAGTCTGGCACTTCCTTATCCACCTGTTTCGGCAAGATTTCCTTCAAGTCCACATTCTCCAAAAAGGCTGTTGCGCCCAAAATCTTCTTGAAAACATTCACAATATCGCAATAATGATTGAATCTTTCTAAGCTTACCGAGCCCAACTTATCTGAACTAAGTTTCCACCATTCCAGAGCCGCATATTCGAATGGGTCAGATTTCACCTGCGCAAGATCCTTCCATTTGCAGAGCGGAGCACGCTCCGTATTCTCCGGAGGTAGTTTTTCATACAGGTGGGCCAGATGTTTGCAGAAGGCTGTAGGAGTTTCCATATTGAATAGCCCCCACCCGCTTAAGAGGCGGAACACAGGAAACCAGTCGGATTGCCTTTTCACCAGCACTTCAGGACAGCCTTTTTTCTTATAAACCGCTATCTTCGGAATTACCAAATCAACCAGTTCCATGAATTTCTCTTTCTTCACTTCGTTCGAAGGCTTGGCACCCACCGCCTTCATCGCCTTCATCGCCAGCAGCGCCTCCTCGTTGCCGTGCTTGCCCCACTGCTTCACATCGCTCACCCTGCCGTTCATAATCATCAGTACGATGCCCGAGAGCAGCTGGAGCATCATCTTGCGGGGCACACGCTTATAGAATACCTGGCGGAGGAAATCTACCGGGTCGGCCTTGAACGTGGGATAGAGCGAATATGGGAAGGCATAGAGCTGCTTTTCTATGGCGTCCAGCTGGTCTTTATAGTCGTAGGCACCCGTCTGCTTCTGCTTGAGGGCGATAGGCGCATCTACGAAGAACGACTGGGCTGCCCGTTCACGATAAGCGGAACTGGTAATGAATCCCATCTCCGTATACAGTTGCTCGCCCATGCGATGGATTTCCTCATCGTCTATGAGGTCGAGGTTGTTGAGAATGCGGTTTCTCGTCTGCGTCATCTCGCGCGAATAATCGCTTCGCTGTATTTCCATGAAGCTGCTGAGTCGCTCCCTAGCCTCTTCCAGGTTGTCGCGCAGCTCTGCCTCCAGCGCCGCCTGGGAATCGGCATCAAGGGGATTCTTATCGGCATCTGCGGAATCTGAATCACGAGAAGAATCTGAATCCCGTGAGAGTTGCTCCTGGATGCTGATGAGGTCGTTGATGACGCCTTCCAGCATCATGGTGCAATCGCTGAAACGGGTCAGCTTGTCGATGGGCAGAATGGGTCCGGAATAGTGCCAGTCGTCATAGATTCTGTCATCATAGATTTCCCTGCGCGCCTGCTCTATCTCCTGCTCGGATACGTCCACGCGCGCCTCCACTATCAGCTGGAGTCCCGACTTCTCATCGGCTCCCTCCTTGCTGTTGCTTCCCAGGCATCGGGTGCGCAGGTTCCTGCCCTTCCGGGCGATGATGAGGGCTCTTACGTCCTCGCCTTCCAGGGCTGAGACATAGCCGATGAAAAGCTGCTTGTCGTAAGCCTTCACTGCCAGCATATCAAAGGGATTGGCGTCATCGGGCACAAGACAGATGGTTCTGCCCTCTGCCTCCCTGGCGTATTCTACCTCACGACCTTTCACGTCGTTGTGGGTAAGACCTACTATATGGAATTTCAGTTTCTTCATTTTATGTTGTTATTATTGTTTTTATGTTGTATTTTGTTTGATGTTGCTGTATTTTGTTTGATGTTGTTATAGTCGGGTACAAAAGTACGGCTTTTTGATGAACCCACCAAGCATACTTGTTTAAATTTCCTAAAAGAGCATCTGGGAGCAGCAGGGGTTAACAGGTTAACAGTTAACAGCTGTTTTTTCCTACCTCCCCCTTGCGTACCTTATTATATTAAATATATAAGTAAGTGATCTAAATTATTTATATATATCAGTACTAATATGGTTCATTTTC
>ENA-OUQP01002042-OUQP01002042.1-human-gut-metagenome-genome-assembly--contig:-NODE-2042-length-11815-cov-10.996599_pt1 | contig 11815 bp, 9 predicted proteins | sample MGYA00237951_ERZ548836 | MGnify/ENA primary metagenome ERZ548836 (study PRJEB26490, sample SAMN05194702) | human gut metagenome | biome: terrestrial biome; feature: human-associated habitat; material...
AGAACACTGCCATCAGTGAAATTGTAACAATTTTTATTATCATCGTGTACCTCCAAATTCCAATTTACTGGGTTAAGCCGAGTATACCACACTCCTCCATGAAAGAACACCCCGATATAGTGAAATTTTGCCATTTTTCTGCGTACGTGCGTACACGCTCCGCAGGGATTCTAATGGGCTTGGCCCCTTGGCACACAGACTTTGGCACAAAGTCTAGTGTGTTACACCTTGTCAGAGGTGTACAGGCTCCCGGTACGCACGTACACAGCGATTGCCCCCAATGCGTCATATAGGGTGACGACCAAGTTCGCACAAAGCGAACTTGATTCCTCAAAGCAAAAGGCAGGATACCACCGCCATGGTGATACCCTGCCTTTGCTCGTTTACCGTTCCGAGTAGTCCTTCCGCAGAACCTCCGATAAACAAAAAACGTACCCGAACCCTTTTTCATAAAGAATCGGGTTCGAGTACGAACTGAATGGTGGGCCAGGCAGGACTTGAACCCGCGACCAAGCGGTTATGAGCCGCCAGCTCTGACCAGCTGAGCTACTGGCCCGCAGAGGCACCCGGCGAAAAAGCAGGGTGCAACAGATAGTATAGCAAAAAACTGCGAAAATGAAAAGCGTTTTCGGACAAAATTATTTTGTGCGGTGGGCCTGGAGCTTCTGCATCATAAAAGTGTCCAGCATTTCCTGCGGGAAAAGCGGCTCTTTGTAGCCGAAGGATTCCCGGATGAAGATGAGGGTCACGATGGTCTGACGGCCGGGGTCGAGGCGGAGGGTGTAGAGGGTATCCAGCGGCTGCTGGGTGGGCTGATGGAGCGTGAGGTGGAGCAGGAAGCCGCCATCATTTTCGCGGCGGCACTCGTAAGCGAACTCGTCAGTCTTGCAGTGGAGGTCGAGCCGGTCGAAGCACTCGTCCAGCGGCAGGTCGGTGCGGAACTCGCTCAGGCCGGCGGGGCCGTACTGGCTGCGGCGGGTGTTCTCGCGCCGGGTGAGCAGCAGAACGATGGCGCCCAGCGCCACCGCCAGCAGGATGATGGAAATGACAGCGTTCATGGAGCCCTCCTGAATGGTTTTTTGATCAGAGTTTTCCTTATTGTAACACAACCCGCAGGAAATTGTGTTATAATATTGGAAAAATTCTAAAATTTGCGGTCGCCCATGCCGTCTCATGGGCGGGGAGGCTCACAATGAAACTGAAATTCACCCACAAGACCTGGTACTTTTTCCTGCTGTGTGCAGCGGCGGCATCCATGCTGAACGGCTTTGCCGTGCTGGGCGGGATGGACTTCTCCTTCTTGGAGATGGCGGCATTCTGCATCACCGGCATCACCCTGCTGTTTCTGGCGGCGGAAAAAGGAAACCCGGCCAAAGACAAGCGCAATTACTTCGGCCTCTTCGTGGTGCTGATGCTCAGCTACATGGGCCGCGGCTGGGCGGCATACATCTGCTCGGCGCTGGTCTGGCCCGGCCTGCTGGGCTACGAATACCAGAAGGGCAGACCCATTCAGCGGCAGCTGCAGCTGGTGGGCGCGGCAGAGGTGCTCCATCTGCTCTTTGTTCTGCTGACAGTCTACGGCGGCATGGCGGGCCTGAGCTTCTGGGCGAACCTGCTCTGGGTGTTGCTGGCCTGCGCCCGCGGCTGGGCCGCACTGAGCCTGTATAAGATGCAGGAGGACGCATGAGCCCGCAGCGGCGCGCACCGCGCAGGAAGAAAAAGATCGGCCGCCGACGGTTCCTGGCGGGGCTGGGCTGTGCTGCCGGAGCGTATTTTCTGTACCGTTCTGTCCGGAACGTAGAAAAAATAGACCCGCCCGCAGTGCTGCAGCCGGATGAGACGCCGAACCCGGCCCTGCCCTCCGGTGAGTGGCGGGCGGTCTGGGTGAGCTATCTGGAATGGGCGCGGATGAATTTTTCGTCCGAGGCAGCGTTCCGGGCGGACATCGCCGCGCTGATGGACAACTGCGCCGCTCTGGGGCTGAACACCGTCCTCGCGCAGGTGCGGCCCTTCGGGGATGCGCTGTATGAGAGCGGTCTGTTCCCGTGGAGCCATCTCTGCACCGGTGCGCAGGGGCAGGCACCCGGTTTCGACCCGCTGGATGTGCTCATCACCGAGGCACACGCGCGGGGGCTTTCGCTGGAAGCCTGGATCAACCCATACCGGCTGAAAAGCTCTGCGGCCATGCCGCCCAGCATCGGGGAGACGAATCTGATGCACACCCATCCGGAGTGGTGCTGCACGGTGGGCGAGGGGATCTACCTGAACCCGGCCATCCCGGAGGTCGCTGCGTATGTGGTGCAGGGGGTGGCTGAGCTTGTGGAGCGCTACGCCGTGGATGGCATCCACTTCGACGATTATTTTTATCCCACGACCGAAGCCTCTCTCGACGCGGCGCAGTTTGCGGCCAGCGGTGAGAAGGATCTGGCATCCTGGCGGCAGCAGAACGTGACGAGCCTGGTCAAGGCTGCGCACGATGCCGTGAAGGCAGCAGACCCGACCCTGCGGTTCGGCGTCAGTCCGCAGGGGAATCCGGAGAACGATCTTGCCACCCAGTACAGCGACATCTACACCTGGCTGACGGCCAGCGGGGCCGACGCCGTGGTGGATTACCTCTGCCCGCAGGTGTACTGGGGCTATGGATACCAGCTGCAATCGGGCAGCACCCGCTTTGCCTTTGAGAACATCGTGCCGGAGTGGCTGGGCATGGCCCGCGCCGGGGATGTGGCGCTGTATTTCGGGCTGGGGGCCTACCGCATCGGCGTGGGTGACGGCGGGGCCAACGCCGACAGCACGAGCCAGTGGGCCACCGGTTCCGCGCTGGCCCGGCAGACGGCCGATCTGCGCAGCCGGGGCGCGCAGGGCTGGGCGCTCTACCGGTACGATTCGCTCTTCGGCCCGGCCCGGAACGACCTTGCCGCCGCCGAATGCGCGGCCCTGACGGCACAGAATGGGGAAACGCGCTGAAGTGTCTTGTATGCAGGAAAAAAATGCGGTATACTATATCCGTATCATGCCTTGCAAAAGTACACTTTTCTGCGATTTTTGAGGATAAAAAACCATGAAGAAAACAAAACGGATCTTTGCCTTTGCGCTGGCGCTGCTTCTGGCTGCGCTGATGCTCACCGGCTGCAAAAGCACACTGACGTCCATCGCCCACAAGCTGACCGGCGCGTCGGACGAGGTACAGGAGGAGGACACCACCCAGTGGGCGGCCCCCAGCAGCGACCCGCTGATGATCGAGGGCATCGCCGACACCTCCGCCAAATACGCCACGGCTGTGGCCAACGGCTCGCTGAACATCGTCTTCAACGGCATCTGGAGCCGCCAGACCGACTATTTTACCGTGCCGAACGGGCTGCTCTCCGTCTACGGCTGCGGCACGGCGGAGGGCGTGCAGAAGTTCAAGATCTCGCTGTGGAAGAAGGTCGATGGCGGCGCACAGTATGTGGACAACACCACCTACTACTTCGTCACCGACGGCCAGAACTACCACTGCGACATCGGCGATCTGGACCCCAACGCCAGCTACCGGCTGACCATCTCCTATGATTCGAGCAAGTATTACCTCTACGGACTGCTCAAGGTGGAGGGGATCGGCGGATGAATACGCAGACTCGGCACTCCCTGATGCTGATGCTCTGCGCCCTGATCTGGGGCACGGCCTTTGTGGCCCAGAGCGCAGGCTCCGGCATGGGGGCCTATTCCTTTCTGGCCGGGCGGAGCTGGCTGGCCGTGCTGGTGCTCCTGCCCACCGTTTACGCCTTTGACGCCCTTCGCCGCCGCCGGGGCGAACCCACCGGCAGGCCGCAGACCGCTGCCGACCGCAAAACGCTGGGAACAGCGGGCTTTGTCTGCGGCACCTTTCTGTTTGCGGCCAGCGCGGCCCAGCAGATCGGCATTACGCTGAACCCTTCCACGGCCAAGGCCGCGTTCCTGACGGCGATGTACGTCGTGATGGTGCCGGTGTTCGGGCTGTTCGTGGGGCGGCGGGGCAGTGCCCGGCTCTGGCTGAGCATGGTCATCGCCGTGGGCGGGCTGTATCTGCTCTGCATGAAGAACGGCTTTGGCGGCATCGAATCCAGCGACTGGGTCCTGCTCAGCTGCGCCGTGCTCTTCAGCTTCCAGATCATGTCCATCGACCACTTCTCCCCGCTGGTGGACGGCGTCCGGCTGAGTCTGGTGCAGTTCGTTGTGGTGGCGGTGGAGAGCACCGCCGCCGCCTTCCTGTTTGAAACGCCCACCCTCGCCGAGTTCGGCACCAACTGGCTGCCCATCGTCTACTGCGGTGTGCTGTCCAGCGGCGTCGGCTATACGCTACAGATTCTGGGGCAGAAAGAGCTGAACCCCGCCGTCGCGAGCCTCATCATGTGCCTGGAAAGCGTGTTCAGCGCTCTGGGCGGCTGGCTCATCCTGCACCAGAACCTCTCGGTGCGGGAGGCCTCCGGCTGTGTGCTCATCTTTGCAGCGGTGGTGCTGGCCCAGCTGCCGGTGGAGGAGTGGCGGAAATGCCGAAGCGCAAGCCGGAAGTGACCCTGCGCACGGCGGGCGGCATCCTCTACAAGGCCACCCGCCGGAAGGTGAAGAACCTGAACATCCGGGTGCATCCGGACGGCACCGTGGCCGTCAGCATCCCGTTCTGCTCCTCGTGGGAGGAGGCCGACCGCTTTGTGCTGCGGCATCGGGACTGGGTGCAGGAGGCTCAGAGGGACCTGGCCGACCGCGAGGCCCGAACCTACTGGCGGCCCCTGCCCGAAAAGGACGTGGCGCTGGCCCATTTTGCGGTCATGAGCGACAAGGTCTACCCGGCCTTTGCCGAGGTGCTGGGCGGGCAGAAGCCCATCCTGAAGGTGCGGAGCATGACGAGCCGCTGGGGCGTCTGCACGCCGGGCAAGCGGCAGATCACGCTGGCATTGGAGCTTTACAACATGCCCGAAGCGGCACAGATCTATGTGGTAGTACATGAGTACTGCCACTTTCTTGTGCTGGATCACAGCCCGAAGTTCTGGGCGGAAGTGGAAAAGATCCTCCCGGACTGGAAGGCCCGGCGGGAGCTGCTGAAATAACCCTCGCAGTTTCGTATTAGGATAGTACAGGAGTTGAAAAACGTGGCAAACGAAAAAAGCTCCGGCGGCGACAAGTATTCCAAGCTGGCCGGAAATACCATCATTTTTGCGATCTCAAGTTTTTCGTCGAAGCTGCTGACCCTGCTGGTCCAGCCGTTTCTGACCTATGCCATGGCGGAGATCTCCGACCTTGGCCTTTCGAAGATCCTGAGCCAGTACGCCAATCTGCTCATCCCGTTTGTGTCGATGGGCATGTCCAACGCCATCATCCGGTTCGGCCTGGACAAGGGCAACAGTGAAAAGCAGGTGTTCACCAACGGTCTGCTGACCATCCTGGGCGGTTTCGGCATTCTGGTGCTCTGCTGGCCCATCGCGCAGTTTTTGCCCGATATGGCGCAGTACGGCCTGCTCATCTACATCTATGTCCTCATGAGCTGTCTGCGCACCCTGTGCACCCAGTTCGTGCGCAGCCGCCAGTGGAACAAACTGGTGGCCGTGGACGGTGTGCTCTGCACGGTGGCGACCATGGCGTTCTACGCGCTGTATCTGGTGGGGTTCCGCTGGGGTGCCAACGGCTACCTGCTGGCCATCATCAGCGGCGACCTGGTCAGTGTGCTCTTCCTCTGCCTGACCGGAAAGCTCTGGAACTTTGTGGAGCTGAAGGGCCTGAACAAAGACCTGTGGAAGCAGATGCTCCGCTTCTCGCTGCCCATGATCCCGGCCCAGATCAGCTTCTGGGTCATCAATGCGTCGGACCTGTTCTTCGTGCGTGAGATGTGCAGCGGGCTGGACGGCCACAGCGGCGACGCCTGGAGCGGCCTGCTCTCCACCGGCTACTTCCTGCCCACCATCCTCACCACGCTGGGCCTCATCTTCTACGATGCCTGGCAGCTCTCCGCCGTGACGGAAGAGGACGGGCGCGCCCGGTTCTTCACCAAGATCTTCCGCACCTATTCCAGTGTGCTGTTCTGCTGCGCGGCGGGCATCATCTGGCTCTGCCGCCCGGTCATGCACATCATGAAGGCGAACTATTATTACGCCTGGCACTTCGTGCCCTTCCTGACGCTGGCATCCACGTGCAGCTGCTACAACCAGTTTTTGAACAGCGTCTATGTCGTCAACAAGAAATCCAGCCACAGCCTGTGGACCATGCTCTCCGGTGCAGTGAGCAACTGCATCATGAACTACTTCTTCATCAAGTGGTGGGGCCCCATCGGCGCGACGTATGCGTCCTTCCTGGGATTGGGTCTGGTGTTCACCCTCCGTGCGCTGGATGCCCATCACATGATCGGGATGTCCATCCATCCGGTGCGGGTGGCGGTCAACTTTGGCGCGTTGGCGGCAGAAGCCTTCGTCCTGCTGGCGGATGTCCCGCTCTACGGCCTGTGGACCGGGCTCATCACGGCAGCGGTCATCCTGTACAACTTTGCAGGGGTCTGGGCCATGGCCCGCATGCTGCTGCCCAAGCTCTTCGGCCGCCGCGGCCGGGCGCTCGTGAGCGCCGTGGACGGCTGGGCCGGTCATCGCAAGTGACCGCCGGTAAAAAAGCATAAAACAAAGGCGTCTGCATCGACCGGGTGCAGACGCCTTTGTTCGTTTCAGGGAATGGTCAGTTCGAGCTTGCGGCCGCGATCTTCCGGGCCGGGAGCTTTCCCATGGCGGAGCTGTCCAGGCTGTGCTGCATGGAGGCACCATAGGCAGCCAGCGCATCCTGCAGCTCGTCGCTCTTCATGTCGGCCAGGACCTGTGCGCGGACATCGTCCAGCGCTGCCCCGTCCAGCGGGTCGAGACGGACGGCCAGCATCATGGAGAGGGAGGAATACTGCACGGCGGCGGCCTGACCGAAGGACAGGCTGCGGATGGTGTCGGCAGAGCCTTCGGTGGAGAACGCCGAGTCGAGGGTGCTGCTGCTCAGCAGCTCGGTCTGCAGGGAGGCGGTGTCGTCGGTGGGGACGGTGGAGTCCAGCACGGCGTAGATGCCGCTCAGAGCCGCAGAGGACACCTCATGGAAGGCGGTGAACTGGCTGACCGCATCTGCCGGAGCGGAGGCGTTGTAGCTGTCCGCAGCAGCCTGTGCCAGGCGGAGCATCGTGTCCTTCTGGTCGTCATCGGCGAAGGCGTAGGTGCTGGAGTTGTAGAGCGGGATGCTGTAATAGGCCAGCTTGTACATCTGGTTCTCCAGATGGCTGGTCAGGTCGGCGTCAGAAACCGGGGTCTCGCCGTTGGTGCCGTACACGAGGTCGAGCAGGTCGGTGCTCTTGAGCAGGATGCGCTCGAAGCGCTGCAGCGTTTCCAGACCGATGCCGTTGGCCTTGTAGGTGTCGCCATACTGGTCCATCAGCTGGGAAGCGTAGCTGTCGGCCTGGGCCTCCTCGGCTTCGGTCAGCTGGCCGCCCAGCTCGTCGAAGCGGGTCTCGACGGCGGCGTACAGCTCCAGATTCTCCTGGGTCTTCTGGGCGACATAGTCGCTGACGGCTGCGGTCTCGCCGGAGTCCGCGTCGGTGGTGATGGTCTCCTTCAGAAAGCTCTTGACGTTGGTGGAATCCTGGTCGGAGGAAGCGAGCTTTGCGGCGGACTGGTAGGCGTTGTACTGCGCCAGCAGATAGAGGCCGGAGGAGATCTCCACATTGCCGATGGAACCGACCGTGTCCGGCGTGGAAAGGACGCAGCCAGCCAGACCGAAGGCCAGTGCCGCCGCGCAGAGAAGGGCAAGAAGTTTGTGTTTCATAAAAGTGTACTCCTGATGTTTTGTGTTACGACCTCTCCGGCATCGCGGAGGGGGTTATTTTGTTCCTAAAATCTCGGCCATCGCCTTGAGGATGCTTTGCAGCAGGTCCAGCGGCTTTTCGTCGGGCTGCAAGGTGACGGAAAGATAGGGTTTGCTGCCGGCACCGGCGGTGACGCGGCCGTTGAAGGCCACGAGCAGGCCGCGGATCATCGGGACATCCAGCGTCTCGACCTGCAGGACGAGGGTGTTCTTTTTCTGGGTGACCTCGTACACGCCCACGGCGGTGGCCTGCACCCGGACCAGCGAGACGTTAACCAGGTCGCTGACCGAGGGCGGCGGGTCGCCGTAGCGGTCGATGAGTTCATCCAGCACGTCGGCGGCGTCTTCGGGGGTCTGGATGGCCGCGATGCGCTTGTAGGCTTCGATGCGGCCGGGGCCGTCGGCGATGTAGGATTCGGGGATGTAGGCGTCCACCCGCAGGTCCACAAGGCACTCGCTCTTGTCGCGCTGGATGGGCTCGCCCTTGGCCTGTGCGATGGCCTGCCCCAGCATTTTCACGTACAGGTCGTAGCCGACGGCCTCCATGTGGCCGTGCTGGCTGTGGCCCAGCAGACTGCCTGCGCCGCGGATCTGCAGATCGCGCATGGCGATGCGGAAGCCGGAGCCGAAGGCCGTGAACTCCCGGATGGCGGAAAGCCGCTTCTGGGCGATGTCGGTGAGGGTCTTGTCCCGCCGGAAGGTGAAGTAGGCGTAGGCTTTCCGGCCCGAGCGGCCCACGCGGCCCCGGATCTGGTACAGCTGGGCCAGACCCATCCGGTCGGCGTCCTCGATGATGAGGGTGTTGCAGTTGCGCACGTCGATGCCGGTCTCGATGAGGGTGGTGCAGACGAGGATGTCGATCTCGCCGTTGAGCAGGTGCTGCCAGACGGGGTTCAGCTCCTCCTCGGTCATCTTGCCGTGGGCAATGCCCACCCGGGCACCGGGAACCAGCTGGCTGACATGGGCGGCGGTGGACTCGATGTTGTCCACCCGGTTGTGCAGGTAGTACACCTGACCGCCCCGGGCCAGCTCCTTCTTCATGGCTTCGGCAAGGATGACATCGTTGTACTCCAGCACAAAGGTCTCCACGGGCTGGCGCTCGATGGGCGGCTGCTCGATGGTGGACAGGTCGCGGATGCCGCTCATGGCCATGTTCAGGGTGCGGGGGATGGGCGTGGCCGAGAGGGTCAGCATATCCACGCCGATGAAGTTTTCCTTCAGCTTCTCCTTGTGTTTCACGCCGAACCGCTGCTCCTCATCGATGATGACAAGGCCCAGGTCGTGGAAACGCACATCCTTGGAGAGCAGGCGGTGGGTGCCCACCACGATGTCCACGCTGCCGGACTGCAGGCCCCGCAGGGTCTCCTTTTGCTGTTTCGCGGTGCGGAAGCGGGAGAGCATCCCGATCTTCACCGGGAAGGCCTCCATCCGGGAGAGGATGGTGTTGTAGTGCTGCCAGGCCAGCAGGGTGGTGGGGGCCAGAAGGGCGCACTGCTTGCCGCCCATCACGCACTTGAAGGCCGCGCGCAGGGCAACCTCGGTCTTGCCCACGCCCACGTCGCCGCAGAGCAGGCGGTCCATCGGGTAGGGCTTTTCCATGTCCTGCTTGATCTCGGCGGTGGCGTGGAGCTGGTCGTCGGTCTCATCGTACTCAAAGCGGGTTTCGAAATCGTTCTGCCAGTCGCCGTCGGGCGGGAAGGCGTATCCCTGGGCCTGCCTGCGCCGGGCGTACAGCTCAATGAGCTCCTGGGCCATCTCCTCGGTGGCCTTTTTCACCTTGGCGCGGGTGCGCTGCCATTCGGTGCCGCCCAGCTTGGCCAGCTTCACCTTTTCCTCGTCGCCGGGGGCGGTGTAGCGGCTGAGCAGGTCCAGCTGGGTCACCGGCACATAGAGCACATCGGAGCCGGAATACTGGATCTTCAGGTAATCCTTGATGGCACCCTGCACTTCCAGCCGCTGGATGCCCGCGTACATGCCGATGCCGTGGCTCTGGTGCACCACATAGTCCCCGGGCTTGATGTCCGAAAGGCTGGACAGGGCGTTTTTGTTCTTTTTGCGCTTTTTGTTCTCGGCGGCGGCTTCTTCATCCAGCCCGTGCCGCCGGGAGGAGATGACCGCCGCGTGGGCAAAGGGGAAGGTGCAGCCTGCGGTCAGGTGGCCGGGCAGCACCTGCACGATGCCCTTGGCCGGGCGCACGTCACGGCTCATGCTCACGGAGTAGCCCTTGTCCGTCAGGTCCCGGGTCAGGGCGGCGGCACCCTTGGGGGTGCCGGAGAAGAGGGTGACGGCATAGCCCTGGGCGATCAGCGGGTCAAGATCCTCCCGCAGAGAGGCCAGGTCGCCGCCCCAGTTGGGGGCCGCAAAGGCCTCCACGTTGATGAGGTCTTTCAGCTTGAATTCGTTCATCCCCCGCAGGAAGTTCTCACACAGCAGGGTGCTCTGTTTCTGGGCCGCAATGGCAAGGTCGTCCATGGTCTGGTAGAGCACGTCCAGCCCGGGGCAGAGCACGCCCTCCTCCAGCAGGCCGGTCAGCTCCTCGCCCCGGCGGTACTCGGTGGCCTTCTGGGCATCCCGGATGCCGCCCACCTCGTCCAGCACGAAGATAGGGCTGTCCAGATGGTCCAGCAGGGTGGCGGGCTGCGGGTAGCGGATGCCGTAATACTTGTCCATGGCTTCGGGCATCAGGCCGGAATCCAGCTGAGCAAGGTCGGCCTCTGTGGCCTTTTCCATGGCGGTGCGTTTTTTGCCCCGCGCCTTTTTGATGGCTTCGCGCAGAGCCTCGGCCGTCTCGGCGGTGTTGCCGAACAGCACCTCGCGGGCGGGGGAGAGGTAGATCTTTTCCAGACTGCCGTCCCGGCGCTGGGTCAGCAGGTCGAAGGAGGCCAGCGAATCGATCTCATCGTCCCAGTATTCCACCCGGGCAGGCTGATGCATGTCCGGCGCGTAGATATCCACGATATCGCCGCGTACACTGAACTGGCCCGGGCCGTCCACCTGACTGCGCCGGACGTACCCGGCGGCAAAGAGCCGCGCCACCAGCGCTTCCCGGTTGTAGACCATGCCGGGCTTGAGGGTGAGGGTGTTCCGCAGGAACTCATCCCGGGGCACAGTGTATTGCAGCAGCGCCTCGGCGGGCACGCAGACGGCGTTCAGCCGCCCGCCCGCCAGCGCGCCCAGCACTGACAGGCGGCGGTACTCGTACTCGCGGCCCGCGCCCTCCACTGGCCGCAGCATGAAGTCACGGGGCGGGAACACCGCCGCGGTCAGGCCCAGCGCCTTGAGGTCGTCTGCAAAGTGGGTGGCCTCGGCCTCGCCGGGGGTCACGATGCACAGCACCCGGTCAAGGTCCTTTTGCAGGGCGGCGTACAGCAGGGCACGGCCCGCAGGCGGCAGGCCGAACAGCGCCGCCGGGCCCGGGGTGTGCAGGCTCTCCGCGATCTTCTGATATTCCGGTGTGCTTTTCAGCAGCGCTTCGTACATCGTAGACCTCCTCTCGTCTAAACCTCTCAGCCTTCGCTGGCGCTCGGCAGCTCCCCTGATAGGGGAGCCCTTGGCATATCGTCGTGTTTTCGAGCTCCAGCGCTTCGCTCCTGTTTGCCCGCCGGCAGATGTTCGTTTTGGAGCCGCAGGCGATCATATCGAAAAATAAACCCTATGCCAAGGCCTCTCCTACTAGGAGAGGTGGCATTGCGCAGCAATGACGGAGAGGTTTATTCTCCCTCACCCATTATACTTGCTCTGTGCCAGCCCCAGCTTACCGTCCATGATGAGCTTGGCCGCTGCCTCCAGGTCGGGGTAGCGGTCGGCCATGGCCTTGGCGTCCTCCGGCGGGAACTTGCCCAGCACCCAGTCGGCAAGGTCATAGTCCGGGCGGGGCTTGGCACCCACGCCGATGCGGATGCGGGGAAAGTTCTCCCCGCCCAGCCGGGCAATGATACTCTTCAGGCCGTTGTGCCCGCCTGCCGAGCCGGAGGGCCGGATG
>ENA-OUQP01002046-OUQP01002046.1-human-gut-metagenome-genome-assembly--contig:-NODE-2046-length-11813-cov-6.420820_pt1 | contig 11813 bp, 6 predicted proteins | sample MGYA00237951_ERZ548836 | MGnify/ENA primary metagenome ERZ548836 (study PRJEB26490, sample SAMN05194702) | human gut metagenome | biome: terrestrial biome; feature: human-associated habitat; material...
GAACCCCCGACCCACGGCTTAGAAGGCCGTTGCTCTATCCAGCTGAGCTACAGACTCATATTCATTTTGCGATTCTGACCGTTTTATCCGGCACTGTAACCATTCCCGCACCTGACCTCTCAGCCAACTGCTTATCTGTCTCATCGACAGCAAAGATAGTATATAACATTTGAAAAAGAATGTCAACAGGAAATTTCATATTTTTTAAAATAATTTCAAAAATTCATTTCTTTTGACTTTCCCCCTATTTTTCCCCCTCTTCCTGCTCGTATGACAGGAAGTCCGCCAGAAATCCCTTTTCCCGCAGCGCTGCCTCGATCTCGTCAAGAATCTCCTCCTGATCGGCAGCCACGTGATGGAAATGATAGCCCGATGTCACGTTTAAAAGCGGCGTGGAACGCCCAGTCCGGATATTTTCCACAAATGCCTCAACATCGCGGCGGCTGCGGATATTTAACGGCGCCGATACCTTTCCATAGATGCGGTGGTTGACCATGACATCCAGCACCTCGCCGCCCAGATCAACAATCGTATTCAGCTCTTCGCGCGTCTGCTCGGTCGTATGGCACATTTTAAAGAGGCGTTCCGTCTGGTGCGGCACCTCCAGCACATAACCGCGGGCAGTCGCAAGGACAGGGTGTCCCTCGGTACGCAGAAGCGCGATATCCTGCACCACCACCTGACGGCTCACGCCGACTGCCCGCCCCAGCGCCCCGCCGGAAAGCGGTGTGGATGACTGTCCCAGCATTTCCAGTATTTTCTTTCTCCGCTGTACTCCTGTCATCGTTGTTTCCATCCTGTTTTCCCTGTCCTTTCTTAGTTTTTAAATTTTTATAATGCCCGCAGATGTTTGAGGCTCAGATCCAGAATTGGTGCCGAGTGCGTCAGCGCGCCGCTGGACACATAATCTACGCCTAATTTCGTGATCGTTGCAATATTTTCCTTCGTCATATTTCCGGAACACTCCGTCTCGGCGCGTCCGTCGATGATGCGGATCGCCTCCGCCATCTCGTCCGGGTTCATATTATCCAGCATGATAATATCAGCGCCCGCTTCCACTGCCTCGCGCACCATATCGAGATTTTCCGTCTCCACCTCGATCTTGCGGACAAATGGGGCATATTTCTTCGCCGCCTCAACCGCCGCCTTAACTCCGCCGGCTGCGTCGATATGGTTATCCTTGAGCATCACGCCGTCCGATAAGTTGTAACGGTGGTTGCTGCCGCCGCCAACCTTGACCGCATATTTTTCAAATACACGCATACACGGGGTCGTCTTGCGCGTATCTAAAAGCGTCGTCTTCGTTCCTTCTAAAAGCTTCGCCACCTGATTTGTATAGGTCGCAATGCCGCTCATCCGCTGTAAATAGTTGAGCGCCGTCCGCTCGCCGGAAAGAAGCACCCGGATGTCGCCGGTGATCACACCTAAAAACTGCCCTTTTGTGACGGTATCCCCGTCTTTTACCTCAAATTTTGTCTCGGTCGCCTCGTCCAGAAGTTTAAACACGCGCTCAAACACCTGTAAACCGGCGATAATACCATCTGCCTTGGCTAAGAGCTGTACCTCTCCCTTGCGGTATTCCGGCATGACCGCGTTCGTCGAAACGTCCTCGCTGTTGATATCTTCCTTTAACGCCATGCGGATATACTCATCCGCAACAAGCTGCATCGTAATTGGATTCATACTCTTCGTCCTCCCGTCCGGCGATCTTGCCTGCCGCTCTCTCTGCAAATACAAGGCTTTCCAGCAGACTGTTGCTGGCAAGCCGGTTCTTTCCGTGTACGCCGTTGCAGCTCGTCTCACCAACCGCATACAGGTGGTCCATCGTCGTCTCGGAGAAATGATCGACATAGATACCGCCCATAAAATAATGCTGCGCCGGTACGACCGGAGCCGGTTCCTTCGTGATATCGTAGCCCTCTTTTAAGCACTCCTCATAAATGTGCGGAAAATGGTTCCGGATCGTCTCCTCCGGAACTGCCTTAAACGACAGCCATACATGATCGCTGCCCTCTTTTTCCATCTCCTTCTCGATCGCCTGCGTCACCACATCACGCGGCAGAAGCTCATCGACAAAGCGCTCGCCCTTTCCATTTAACAGAACTGCTCCCTCGCCGCGGGTCGATTCTGAAATCAGGAAGCTGCGTCCCGGCTTCTTGCTGTACAGGCTGGTCGGATGAATCTGGACATAATCGAGATTTTCCAGACGCACGCCGTTTTTCTTTGCCACATCCAGCCCATCACCTGTCAGGCTCGGGAAGTTCGTCGAATGCTTGTAAAGCCCACCGATACCGCCGGTCGCCAGAACCGTGTCTTTCGCATGAATCTTTAAAATATCGCCGTCAGCATTCTTTGCCAGAATACCGGTGCAGATGCCCTTTTCTACCAAAATATCCGTCATAACAGTATATTCCCGGATTTCTACATTCGGAAGTTCTTTTACACGCGTCTGCAGGGTCGTCGTGATCTCTTTTCCCGTGATGTCCTCATGGAAACAGATACGCGGCTGCGAATGCGCGCCCTCCTTTGTATATTTTAAACTGCCATCTGGATTTTTGTCAAACCCTACGCCTAATTTCAGCAGATTATTTATCACATCCCGGCTGGAGTGGATCATGATATCCACACTCTCCTTGCGGTTCTCGTAGTGTCCCGCGCGCATCGTGTCCTCAAAATACGCATCATAATCCGTCTCGTCCCGCAGCACGCAGATACCTCCCTGCGCCAGCATGGAATCACAGCTCTCTATATCTTCCTTGCAAATCATTAAGATCCGGTCTTCCGACGGCAGGTTTAAAGCGGTGTACAGACCGCCTACGCCACACCCGACGATGACCACATCATAATTTTCCTCCCGGACCATTTTGTTGCCTTCCTTTCTATACCATACGTTTGCACTTATCTTTTATCCCGCAGATGGTTCAGCCTTCAAATCGCAGAATACTATCTGCCACTCTATGCTCCTATCGCAAACAGAGTTTTCTTTCAATTCAAAACTTCATTTGTGCATCCGCACCAGTATAGCACATATCATTTCATGTGACAAGACATATGTAATGATATTTTGGGCGATTCTGCAAAAACATATTACTATTCACGCATACGTGCCCAGTAACCAAAAAACTCCAGTTTCATTGACAGCCCACCATAAATCCATTAAAATACCTACTATAATAAGGTATTTTACCGAATTAAATTTAAGCATACAAAGAGAAGGTATTTTCATGAAAATCAATCACGTACACGCAGTCTATTTCAGCCCGACCGGCAACGCGAAAAAGGTTGTTACCACGCTGGCGCAGGCGATCGCTGACACACTCGGCGTCCCGATGGATTCCTATGGTTTCACGCTGCCGGAAAGCCGCGAAAAAGTTCATACATACGGGGCAGACGATCTGCTCGTTATCGGTACCCCGGTCTACGCGGGACGCATCCCGAACAAGATGCTTCCATTTGTACAGACCCATTTTGAGGGAAATGGCGCGCTCGCCGTTCCGGTGGCTGTCTTCGGAAACCGCAACTTCGACAATGGGCTCATCGAGCTTCGCAATGAATTAGAGGCGCACGGTTTCCACACCATTGCGGGTGCCGGTATCCCGACCGAGCACGTATTCAGCGACAAGCTGGCAACCGGACGTCCAGATGCGGATGATCTCGCACAGATCCACGCGTTCGGCATCAAGGCGGCTGAAAAGATCGCTTCCCTGACCGAAATCCCGGCTCCGATTGCCGTGCGCGGCGATGATCCGGTCGGACCATATTACACCCCGCTCGGCACCGACGGAAAACCGGCTGTCTTCCTGAAAGCCAAACCAGTCACCGATCCGGAAAAATGTACTGGCTGCGGCATCTGTGCAACGGTCTGTCCGATGGGCTCTATCCCGGCAGATGCACCGGACACCTGCACCGGTATCTGCATTAAATGTCAGGCGTGCATCAAGATCTGCCCGGCTGGCGCCAAATACTTCGACAATGAGGCCTTTCTGTCCCACGTCGCGATGCTGGAGCAGAACTATACGCGCAGAAGTGAGGCGGAGTATTTTATTTAAAAAATATATTTTGACAAACGGCAGCTGCCAAACAGGAAGAGATACTTACTGTATCCACCTGTTTAACAGCTGCCGTTTGATTTATATCTGTTCGATTTATACCTGTTTACAACGTTTCTGCGTCTTTATCATCACCGTTTTCTTTTAGTTTTTACGGTTCTCTTCTTCCTCCCGTCTGCCGCTCATCCATACATAAGCAGATGCGATCAGTCCGAGTGTCAGCATCAGAGCCGATGTATTTACTCCGTCCTCTCCTGTCTTCGGAAGTCCCTGTGCAGGAATATTTTCAATCGGCACTTCCGCCGGCTGTTCCGGAAGCACCGGTTCTTCGGTGACTGTCCCCGGTCCCGCAGAGGTTGTCTTCTTTCCGCCAGAACTGGAACCGCCGCCTCCATGACCGCCGTGGCTTCCGCCACCCCCATGATCCGGGGTTGGATCTGGCTTCGGAGCTGTCTTTCCGTTGACAAAGTTTACTTTCAGAGTTTCGCCGCCTTTGATTGCGCCCATATAAACCACAGCGCTCTCCACGCCGGTGGCCGGGTTAATCACACTGCTTACCCCTTTTTCGGCTGTCATCTGCTGATACGATTCTTCATCACAGATCACATAAATATTGGAATCCACCTTATATCCATCTGGCGCCGCCTTTTCCTGAAGGTAATAGACCACTCCCTCTAAAAGTGCATAATCAATATTCAGGGTTCCGTTGGTCGTCGAGACGGTATAATTTAACTCTTTGTTGTCCGGATCGTACTCAACCCAGCCATAATATCCATCTTTTACCAGTTTCTGGCTCTTCGTCCCATCTTCATTTTCTACCGTTTCGTAGACCGGATCCACATAAACACAATATTTTGTCACATCCGTTGTCTTCTGATTTCCCTGTTCATCTGTCTCCGTCTTGCTGTCTATATACCAGAGATAGAACGAAGTCTGCCCCTCGCCCTCGTCATCTCCGAGCTGGCTGCCATCCGTATCTACCTTGGTCAGGTTGAAGGTGCCATCCTGCTGTTTGAGAACCATGGAACTGTACCAGTTCCAGGCGGTATTCTGATAATCATTATCCGCACGCGGACTATCAATATTGGTTGCCATGGTAAATGCCACCCAGGTGGCTTCTTCCGATGAGACGCCCGATTTTAAGAGTGCATTAAAATATGCATTTGCCTTATCCCATGCACCATCCGTTTCATTTAACTTATCCGCCATATAATCGCCGATCGTCATCTCACACCCATCCGTCGCCCAATTTCCATGACCATGACCGTGACCCAGATTTTCATTTTCCAGGAATTTTTTCATATCCTCCTGGCTGCCGACATTGAAGCTGAAAATATTCTGATAAAAATTATCATACTGACTGCTGGAATGAAGCAGCATCGGATCCAACGATTTCAGGGATGCATTATCAGCCGCCCCCGATTTCGTCAGTTCATCCATAGCCGTCTCATTTTTCGAAAGCAGCTCCTCGATGGTCGCATAAGAAGTACCGTCTTTCTCGTTATAATATTTCAGGACCTCCTGTGCAAGCGTTGTATTATTTTTAGACAGATAATTTTTTACCGCCATCTGAATCCTCGAAGCAGATGGCTTGAGCGCATTTACCTCACTTCCGCGCACATAAGGCGCATAATAGTTACTTCCATCTGCCTTGATGGCATAATTATTCTTTCCAGATGACGGAACCAATTTTACTACGTATTTTCCAGATCCTTTCGGATTCTCCTCTACCTGCGCCTGATTAAACTCTCCATAATAGCAATCATATTTTTCTGAATATAAATAATATTTATTGCGAATCTTATAAACCGGCGTTCCGATTTTAATATCGTTCTTTGTCAGTTTCTGTGAATGGGAGGTTGTCAAATTTCCATCTTTGTCGATTCCATACTGCCACTGGGACTGCGTATCCTGAAGTGCCTTATCGACTAAATCTTCAATTACTCCGGTTGTACTCGCATTCTCAATGTCATACTTCGGTGAAAGAAAGCCTTTTGTATAATCTTCCGGCAGCTCCTGACCGTCAAATCCAGTCACACCTGTGTAATCCGAATTGCTCATATCCGGAGTCGATACCGTAAAGCTGTTATTTTTATACACGTAGGTGTGTTTGGAGCCATTTGTAAGATAGACATCAAACACGGTCGTACAGCCCGGTTCTTCATAGAGACTCGCTGTACCATTTACCGGATTATAAATGTATTCAACGCCGCCGAATGACTGGCGAATCGTTGAACCATAAAACTGTGCATCATCCAGTTCCTTCGCGCCTTCTTCTGTCTTAAACCACTCATCAAACTGCTTCTTGCCAGCCGCATTGATCTCTTCCATCACCTTGCTCAGTTCAACCGTCTGATCGCCCTTGGCATCTTCTTTGATGTGAAACGTGATCTTAAATTTTCCTGCTTCCTTGTCGTATATATAATCATAATTTTTCTCTTCCGCCGGAAGCGGTTTTACCTCGGTTTCCTGACCTCCCTCCGGCTGATTTTCGGATTCACCCTCTTTTTCCTGTTCATTCTGGTCATTCAACTCTCCTGCCGCCCCTGACTCCGGATTCGAGCCTTCGGCAGTATCAGCCTTTGTATCCGTTTTTGTGTCAGTTCCGGCATCCGATTCCTTATCTTTCGAATCCGACGGTGCACCCGGAATCATTTCTATGGTATCCGACTGGGCCGGACGTTCGATGGAATCATACGGATTGTCTGTCTTTCCATCGTCATTTCCGCCTTCATTGTCATTTCCAGTTTCTTTTCCCTCATTAGCTGCATTTGCAGAAGCATCCTTTGTAACCGAAACACCATCCGTCTGTTTTCCGCTGTCTAAAATCGTCTTTTCGGTCCATTTCTCTGACTCCACCTTTTCCGGCTGACTTTCCGTTTTCGAGCCCTCCGCGGCATCCGCATAAGCAGTCGCCGTACCGAAGGAACTAAACGACAGCATCAGCGCCAGCAATACTGCTATCGAACGGCACATCTGATTTTTATACTTCCGTCTCCGGCTCCTTCCCTTGATTTTTCTCTCTTCCATCCCTTTACCTCCCTTGATAGATCTATTTCCAGATGCAGTAGCGTATAAACATTTCTTTCCGGTCCGTTTCCATGTTATGTCTTTCTGTCTATCCAGTTACTGCATCATGGTAACGCATTTTGTTTTTCCACATCTGGAACATTCCCCATCTTATTCTGCGTTACTGTTCACGCATACGTGCCCAGTAACGGAATTTGCCGTGGCTTCGCATTTAAATACGGCAAATTCCTGCTGCCACCACGTTTTCTTACGGCACTTTCGGTTCCAAAAGTGCCTACCCGTGAACCGTTACTATTCTGCCGCCTCATACGCATATAGAATTGTCCGGGCATTGTTAAATTCATAGCTACATGTCACAAATGAATACAAACGCACGATCGTCTCCTCGATCGGCGCGGACGCGCTCGCGCCCGCTGTCATCTGCTGAATATATGACGCAAATTCTTCTCCCGATACAAACTCCGTTTTCCGTCGGATCGCATCCGGCGATGTGCAGACAGCCGCCAGGGCTTTTAAATGAATCTCCCGCTCCGGCGTATAAAGAATGATTTCTGAATGCTGATCGAAATAGCCCTGATCCTTGTATCTGGAAATGTCCTTAAACATACTTCCATTCTTCATGTGATGGCCGTACAGCACGTTATGCAGGGACGAAAAATCTGCCCGATCGGCATAGTCCAGAAAAATCGTGCCCGCCGTGCTCTTCTGTCCATTCAGGTCACGGTGCAGGTAATAATCATTGTCCTTCCCCTGAACCACTGGATAATTGATCTGAGTTCCCGGAATCTGAATCCAGGCAACGACGTCCGGATTCTGGGAATCCAGCACTGCGAAATCAATTACTGACACATATTCTGTCTCCTTTATTGCATTTGTCTCATCTATCTCATTGTCCACTTCTGACACTTTTTTCTCCGGCATTGTTTCTCCTGTCGTCCCTGCTTCCGACATTCCCACAACCTGAGCAGTCAGCTCTTCATGCGCCTTCTCCTGACGCATTTCATTCCATTTATGCATTACCTCCCCCGCTGTACCGAGCGCCAGACAGATGACAGCTATCACAGCCGCTGCTTTCCGTGTCCACTTTTGCATCGATCCCTCCATCTTTGCCCGTGAAACGTTCTGCGCCTTTATTTATTAAGCAAATTATATATTTTTATAAATAATATATTAATTTGCATACAAAACGAAACAGATAACCGCATAGTTTTAGGACAGCGCCATTATTTCTGGCGCCGCCCTAAAAACCTGCTCTTATAACCGGGCAATTTTTATTTTTCTATGTCTCGTCTTACTCTTCCGTCTTTTTTCTGCCCGTCATTAATACATAAGCTGCTGCCATCATTCCAATTGCCAGCAGAGCCATCGGCACATCCATCCGATCCGTATCCCCGGTCTTCGGAAGTCCTTCTGCCGGTACAACCGGCTGAGGTTCTGGTACAACCGGCGTAACCGGTTCCGTCGGCTGTGCTGCCGGTCCCGACGCGGTTGTGGTCGAAGACTTTTTACTGCCAGAACTACTTCCGCCTCCGTGACCGCCGTGGCTTCCGCCTCCGTTATTGCCTGGATTCGGGGTCGGGGTAGGATCAGATCCCGGTTCCTGGCTTCCATGTTCTACCACATATGATACGGTCGGCTTCGGGAATTCTTCTGGCCGATACTCATTTCCACGGCTGTCTACCGGATACAGGACCGCCTCCTGATTGGTATAGAGCCCTTCATAGTGCTGGCTGCCGTCCCGGTCATATTTTCCATAGGTTCCATCCGCCGTCTTTGGGTTTATCAGTTTTACGGTATAGGTCAGTTGCACCGGTGCAAAGTTTGAAACTGGTTCATTTATATACCAGGTAAACATCTCTGTCTCTGCCTTATTTCCCGCGTCATATACCACTTTAAAACGATAATTCTGCGGTCCCGGTTCTCCGTCTCCAAAATACCAGGTGTTGCCCTCCTGATACATAGAAAGCGCTTTTCCCCCTACTGTCAGCTGGTCTAAGTGATCGAAATCAAAGTTATAATCCTCTTTCACATAGCCCATATAATCTTTCACAACAGAACCTTTATCAACGGCATACAAAATATCATTTTCTATACTGTCAAATGAAACCTGCTTTCCATTCGCGAGGTACCGCATGAAATTCATTCCCCACTCATAGTTACTTGCCGTTCCGGGCGGCGTAATCGGCATCGCATAGCAGTGATATCCTTCCGAAGCTGCCTGTGCGTACGCCTCGTACGAAAGATATAATGCCTTATCGATCGAATTCACATAATTTCCTGCTTTCTCCACCGGTGTAATAAGCGATGCATCCGGTTCCGTTCCATATGGATAGTCGTGTGTATCCTTCTGCTCTGAAAGTCTGGCTCCTATGCCGGTCAGCCATGCATTCCAGTCCGTCGGTGCCTGATTATTTCCATACTTGGATTTCCAGTTATCCGGTCCTGCAAAATGTTTCGGAGAATCTGCCATAAATCCCCAGGCAACCGCCGTCGGATTCTCATTAAACATATAGGTAATACCATCACTGACAACTACCAGTGTCTTGCGTTCATCTGCCACTCCTGTATCCTGGTCTAACATCGATTTACCCGCTAAAATACCTGCGTGAAGATTGGTTCCACTCTTAATCTCCTGACAAATGGCTGCTTCAATCGCCTCATATTGGGTCTCCAAATCCATAAATCCATCCGTATGGGCTTCCTTGTTAAAGAGCACTACTCCCACTTTGACCTTTGCTCCCTTTTCCTGCACTTCTTTCTTGAGGTTCTGAAGCATTTCCAATGCCTGCTCTTTCAGTCCCGTGCTGGTTGATTTATCTAAGACAAGCACCACATCACTTACCAGCTGCTCCTCCGCTGACGGCAAGGACAAAGCCACTTGAGACTTAAAATTTTCATCCAGCTGTTCCGCTGTCTTCGATTTAGAAGTTCCTCCCTCTGGAATCGTCGGAAGTTCTCCTCCCGGAATCGTATATGATACAGTCGGTTTCGAAAATACTTCCGTTTTTCCTTTTTCCTGATCGCTTCCAACCGGATGCAGCACTGCTTTCTGGTTCGTATAAAGTCCATCATACTCTTCGCTTCCGTCTTCATCGTACCGTCCATACGATTCTCCTGGATTGTTCTTCGGATTTACCAGTTTTACCGTATAGGTCAGCTGCACCGGTTCATTATTTTTTACCGCCTCATTCATCGTCCAGATGAAATGTTCTCCTCCTTCCTTATCCGACGGATCGTATTCCACCTTAAAACGATATTGAGCTGCATTCACGTCTTCATTTCCAAAATAAACGGTATTTCCATCTTTCCATTTAGAAAGCTCCCTGCCGCCAACAGTCAGACGGTCGATGCTCTTTAAGTCAAAATTGTAGTCATCCTTGACCCAACCCATATAATCTTCCACAGTCGAGTCCCGATCGACGGCATAAAGGATATCATTTTTGATATCTTCAAAACTTACCGTTTTTCCGTCTGCCAGATATTTCACAAAGCTCGGTCCCCATGGATAGCTTTCACCAGCAGATGAACCAATCGGCATCGCATAGCAGTGATACTGTTCCTTCGCCGCTTCCAGATATGCCTCATAGGAAAGATAGAGCGCTTTATCAACGCTATTGGCATATTTTTTTCCTTCATCAGGTGGGGTACATGGCGTTAAATCTCCTGGCTCATATGAATGGTCAAATTCATCGCCCTGATTATCCATCTGCGCTTTGATTGTACCCAGGCGCTCGTTCCACTCATCCTCCGATAATGCTTTATTATTCCCATATTTAAGAATCCAGTTATCCGGTCCCGCCCAGGAATGTTCTGAACCATCATTCTCAAATCCCCAGGCAACCGCCGTCGGTTTTTCCCCAAAAATATAGGTAATGCCATCGCTTAAAAGCACCAGGCTCTTTCTTCCTGCTGCCACCTGCGTATCCTCATCCAGCATTTTCTTGCCTGCAAGGATTCCAGCCGAAAGATTCGTTCCGCTGCTAATATTCTCACGGATCGCTGCCGCAATCGCATCATACTGGGTTCCCAAATCCATAAAGTCAGACTTGTGCGCTTCTTTATTGAAAATAACGACTCCAACCTTTACTTTTGCGCCATTTTCCTTTGCCTGCGCCTGCAGCTCCTTAAGCATCTCTAACGCCTCATTTTCCAGCTGCACGCTGGTAGATTTATCCAGCACAAACACAATGTCATTTTCCAGTTTTTCCTCCGCTGACGGAAGGGAAAGTGTTACCTGGGATTCAAAATTTTCGTCCAGATTGGTAGCTTTTTTAGACTTCGAAATCTGCCAGTGTGGAATTTCTTCCACTTCCACTGCCGACAAAACAGCTACGTCTGTCAGACCAAGCTCCATCGCGGAAGTTACAAATGCGGCTGCGGATGCATTCTTAATGCCTACCGTTTCATATGAATCCCCCAGAATGCGTTCGAAATTGTCTTCTTCTGCTTCGTCGCCTATAATCGCCTTATTTTTTTCGTTTTCATCGTTCTCGTTCTCTTCTTCTTTTGCATCAGACGGAGATGCCATTGCAGCTGAAGTTAAAAACATCGAAAAATGAGCCGAACGTGATACCTGAACTGAATCTTCGTCCTGGGCGCTGTCATTTTCTGAATCCGATGTATCTGCATCGGACGCATCCATGTCTGCTTTTTCATTCTCGTTCTCAGAATCCAGCTCCGATAAATCTTTCTTGTCATCCGCTGCTTCCGGTTCTTCTTTTATATCCGAGGTAT
>ENA-OUQP01002055-OUQP01002055.1-human-gut-metagenome-genome-assembly--contig:-NODE-2055-length-11780-cov-5.928785_pt1 | contig 11780 bp, 10 predicted proteins | sample MGYA00237951_ERZ548836 | MGnify/ENA primary metagenome ERZ548836 (study PRJEB26490, sample SAMN05194702) | human gut metagenome | biome: terrestrial biome; feature: human-associated habitat; material...
GTGCCGCAGCCGCCGGAGCGGTGCTTGAGCCGTTAGGCGGGAATTGTGCGGTGATGCCCCAAAAATAAAATGCCGTCCCTGCCAAAACAGGGGCGGCATTTGGTTGATATTGGCGGTGTTGACGGGATTACTCTTCCGCACCGTCCAGGTAGCCATAGGGCACAATGTCAAAAGCTTCGGCAATATGGTCGCGCATCCACATTTCGGCGTCCAGGCGCAGGCTGTAGCCACAGCCGGGGTCGGTCATCCATTCCTCCGGCTTGTGCTGCGGCAAAACGTGGTTGGCCATCATGTTCATGATCACGCCGCCGTGGGTGATGCAGGCAGCTTCCTCGGTATGGGTGCGCAGCTGGTATTCAAACAGCTTCATCAGCATCACGTTGGTGCGGTCGTAGAAGGCTTTGCGGTCCTCGGCACCATCGGGGTTGGTGCGGCTGGTGGGGTCCATCCACTGGGCAAACTCCGGGTTCTTGACCAGTTCAGTGATGGGGCGGTTTTCAAACTTGCCAAAGTTCATCTCCCGCAGGTCCTGCAAAATCGTGAGCTTGGCGTTGGGGAACAGCACTTCCGCTGTTTGCTGGGCGCGCAGCATGGGGGAGCAGAACACAAGCGGAACATCCGGATACTGGAACTTGGCTTTCAGCTCCTCCAGCTGGGCGCGGCCCTCCGCGCACAAGGGCAGGTCTGTGCCGCTGCCGATATAGCGGCCATCCAGGTTGCCCTGGGTCAGGCCGTGGCGGATCAGATGCAGTTTATAATATTTCAAAAACAAAACCTCCTGACGGATATATGTTGCAAAAAAAGATTACAAAATGGTTACAAAATAAGAACGGATGAAGAAAGATACACAATATTTGTACAGGAAAACACGCGAAATGTCAATATCTAGTTTGTTTGGCCCGCTTTGAAGGAAATACCGAAAAAATTGACAAAAAATTGGCGAATTTGATGTTTACAAATCGTTTTTTGGCAGATATAATTTACACCATGTAGAATGCAGTAGAGCCCGCATTTGTGCCGCAGCCAAAAGCAGCGCACAAAAGCGCGGTTCCTGCCAATAGGATGCCTACCCGGCCCAACGCGGCGCAGCGAACCCTTAAGCTACATTCCGGTGTGCTTTGGGGATTTCTGCGCATTTTGGGGTCTTTATCTGCCGCAAGCCCGGCAGGGTGTAAGGCGGCAGGCAGCGGTGCAAACCCGCAAGGCGGAAAACAGAACGGCGGGGGCGTGCCGGCCCCTAAGGTGCTGCAGGAACCGGCGGAATGTCCGGCCCCTGCACCCTGGCGATGCAGCGCAAACCCTGTGCGGCCTTTGCGCGCTGCGTTCTGGTAAAGTGTGAAGGATGGCAACAAGATGGCAATGGAATTTAACCGCATCATTACCCTGCTGCGCAAAGAGCGGGGCATTACCCAAAAACAGGCGGCGCAGGAGCTTGGCATCAGCCAGGCGCAGCTTTCCCATTATGAGAAAGGCATCCGGGAATGCGGCCTTGAATTTGTGGTGCAGATTGCGGATTACTATAATGTTTCCTGTGACTACCTTTTGGGGCGCAGTGCAGAGCGCAGCGGCCAGACCATCAAGGTGGAAGAACTGCCCGATGCCGGCGGCGCAACCTCCGGCAGCATTTACCGCGGCAGCGTGCTGCCCACCATGTATAAAAAACTGATTGAAAATTCGCTGGACATTTTGTTTGACCGGTTGGATCAGTGCAGGGATAAGCGGGTGGTTACCTCCGTCAGCAATTATCTGATGCTGGCCGTCTACCGCATGTTCCGCCGCCTGTACCAGGCTGCGCCGGGCAATGTGGCCAGCATGTTCCGCGTAACGCCCGCCCGCTGGGAGCGTGACGCCGACGCCGCCATGTTCTTGCAGGAAGGTGAGCTTTCGGCCACCATGGCAGGGGAGAACGGCGCATGCCCCGACCCCGCTGCCTTTGAGATGAACACCGAGACTCTGGCCAGGGATTATCCGCGCCACGCCACCAGCCTGATGAACCTGATCAAGAACAGTGAGGAAGTCATCCGCAAGCACAATGCCTGAACCGGATGCCGCTGCAAAATAACAAAAATTCTGCCTGCCCCAAGGGATTGGGACAGGCAGTGTTTGTATAAGGGTGAACGGTGCGGCAGAGCTTACAGTTTGGCAAGCTCCTTGCGGCAGGCTGCACAGATGCGCTTGCCGCGGAAAAGAATGCTATCCCCGGTTACTTCACCACACAGGTCACAGCAGCCGTCTGCGCGGTACTTGCGCAGCAGGATGGTATTACCATCGGTAAAGATTTCAAGGGGAGTATCAGTGGTGATACCAAACGAATCTCGCAGTTCCTTGGGCAGAACAAAACGGCCTAAGCTGTCAACACTGCGGATGATTCCAGTAGATTTCATAGGCTAACCTCTTTCATATGTAGTACATCACCCGGAAAAAGCGACACCAACGCTTTTTGTATACACAGTATACCTTTAATTTCCACTGATGTCAATATTTGGAAATCGAAAAAATGAAATTTTCCGGCGTTTTTGACAAAAAAAGAAAAATAACGTTTTACCGTGTATAAAAATTGCAATTTATGTACGTTTTGGTCATCTTTTGCTACAACTTTGATACCAGTACAGGATATGATACAGATAACGATGGTAGATTTGGAAAGGCTGGTGTGCAGGATGACAAGATACAAACAGGAAAGCGCAAAATATCGCAAAATAGTTGCGGTGGTCCTGATATTGTTGGCAGTGCTGGCGGCCGTTTGGCTGGCGGGAAGATGGTATACCAGGCATAAAACATCGGCGGCTGCAGCGGGTGTAAACCCCATCGGCCAGCTGCTGACCGGCCAGCCCGACCCGGCGGAGCCTTATACAGGTACCATCAGCCTGGTGGTGGCCGGGTATGACCGTTCGGCGGAGGACGGCGAAGAAGAGATCGGCCTGACGGATATGATCCTGTATCTGCAGTGGGACTGTGACCGGAACAAGCTGGAGGTGCTGCAGGTTCCGCCCAGCCTGTATGTGGGGTGGAGCACCGGCCAGGCGGAAGCAGGCGAGGGGGAAGAAAACGCCGCAAACCCCACCGGCCAGGGCAGCACAACGGGGCGTATCAATGCCGTAGCCAGGGAGACAGGCAGTCTGCAGGGACTTTGCGATGAAATCACCGCCATGATCGGCCTGCCGGTGGATGGTTACCTTGGCATGGACCTGAACGGCCTGGGCGATATTGTGGAGTACATCGGCGGGGTAGAAGTGGATATTCCGCAGGAAATAGAGAACGGCGGTTTCCTACCTGCCCAAAGGCAGGTACCTGTTGGACCGCAGCTCGGTGGAGTTCCTGGTGCGGGAACGCCGCAGTTATGCGTATGGTGATATGGATCGCCAGCGCGTGCTGCGCAGCGTGTTTGCCGGATTGCTGCGGTATGCCCAAAGCTGTACCCTGGTGGATGCCGCCAAGCTGGTGCCGGTCATTATGCCCTATATGCAGACCAATTTGGATATGGATACCCTGATGCAACTTGCCGCCAGCGCGGAGAGCCTGCAGGCAGAACAGGTGGTGTTTACCATCCCCAGTGCTTACGCGGTGCAGACGAACAGCGTCGGCGCGATTGTGTGGGACCCAGAGATTATGGCGCCGCTGCTGCGGGTGCGCTTTGGGCTGGACTGTGACCCGCAGGACCTGAACCTGCCCGCCCCCGCGCTGGAAGCCAGCGAAGCGGACACGGGGGAGAGTTATGCCTATTCTGATTATATCGAAGGCAGCGTGCAGAACCTGAGCGAGCTGGCAGGCGGCGAAGAATGAATCTCCAGAGTCAATAGGAAAAAAAATTCCGCACAAAAGTTGTAACAAAACGCAGAGCTGCATCGTTTTATTGAGTGGAACCAGGAACGAGAACATTTCCCCTGCATCACAGGCAGGGGCAGATTAAAGATAAGGCAGAACCGCATCCGGCGGGGCAGCACACAAACCGCCAGGCGGATGCGGGGGCGCCATAGAGTTGTAAGGAAGAAAAGATGGCAGTTTACAGAAAAAAGCAGCCTGCCCGCCGTCCGGTGCGGCGCGGCTGGAAGCGGCACGCGCGCACAGGGATGTTCCTCTTCGCGTTTGCGCTGGTGGCCGTTACTGTGGGGGTGATTTTGCCCCACGCGGGGGTGATGAGCGCTGCGGCAGAGGGCAGCACGCTGACAGAGAAGATTTTTACCACCGTGCAGAACAAGAACCTGCCGGTAATCGCAATCGACCCCGGCCACGGCGGCACTGACCCCGGCAGCGAGGGCAACGGCCTGTGGGAGTACGAGATGACCTGGCAGGTGGCCAACGAGCTGGTAAACCTGCTGGAGCAGGATGGCCGCTATGCCCCGGTGCTGACCATTACCGAGGAAGAAAGCCAGAACAGCGATATGCCGCGCGTGGAACCGGCGGAACGCGCCCAGCGCGCGAATGACGCGGGTGCAGTGCTGCTGTTTTCTATCCATGGCAATTCCGATCCGAGCGGAACGGCCAGCGGCTTTGAATGTTACGCCATTCCGCCGGGGCAGCAATACCATGACGAGAGCGTGGCCCTGGCCCGCCTGACCGCCCAGAAGATCACCCAGACCGGCCAGCCCCTGCGCGGGCAGGACGGTGTGCGGTACATTTATTTTGATACATACGATAACCGCATGGTGTATGAATCCAGCGACGAGACCCCGCGCAATGAACCGACCTTCCGCCTTTTGGCGGACGCCGACTGCCCGGCGGTGCTGGTAGAACAGTGCTTTTTGACCAACCCCCAGGATGCCGCCCGCCTTGCCACCCCCAGCGGCGCTAAACAGGCCGCAAAGGCGTATTATGAAGCAATATGCGAATGGATGGAAGGCAGGTAAAAGGCAGAAAGTAGGAGTTGAAGGTAATTAGGAATTAGAAATGAGAAATTATGCGGTATTGCCCTAATTTCTCATTTCTCATTACTAATTAGCAAAAAAGAACCGGTGCAGTTGCACCGGTTTTTTTTTTGCTATAATCAGGCTTCTTCTTCCGCAAAGTTCCCAAGGGCTTTGGCCTGCTCGATGACTTTGGCTTCCAGCATCTGGGGCAGGGTTTCGTAACGGACAAAATCAAAGGTAAACCAGCCGCGGCCCTGGGTCAGCTGACGCAGGAAGGTGGTAAAGTCCTGCATTTCACTCATGGGCACTTCGGCTTCCACAACCTGCTCGCCGTCCTCGTCCGGGTTCATGCCCAGCACGCGGCCGCGGCGCTTGGTTACTTCGCCCATGATATCGCCGGTGTTGTCGGCGGGTACATGGGCTTTCAGGGTGCCGATGGGCTCCAGCAGAACGGGGCCGGCTTCGGGGATGGCGGCCTTGTAGCTCAGCTTGGCGGCCATGATGAACGCCATTTCGCTGGAGTCTACCGGGTGATAGCTGCCGTCCAGCAGGGTGGCTTTCAGGCCAACCATGGGGTACCCGGCCAGAACGCCGTGCTGGGCTGCCTGACGCACACCCTTTTCCACAGCGGGGAAGAAGTTCTTCGGCACGCTGCCGCCGAACACGTTTTCGGCAAACTCAACGTCCTCACCCGGGATGGGCTCGAACTGGATCCACACATCGCCAAACTGGCCGTGGCCGCCGGTCTGCTTCTTGTGGCGGCCCTGAGCCTTGCAGCTCTTGCGGATGGATTCGCGGTAGGGTACGCGCGGAACTTCCAGCGTGATCTCAACGCCAAACTTGTTCTTCAGCTTGGCAACGGCAACTTCCAGGTGCTGGGTGCCCAGGCCGCTGATGATCTGCTGCTTGGTTTCGGGGTCAACGGTAAAGGAAATGGCCGGATCTTCTTCGATCAGGCGGGCCAGCGCGCCGGAAACCTTGCCCTCATCGCCCTTTTTGGCAACCCTGACAGCCATGCGGTAGCAGGCAACGGGGTAGCTGGGGGCGGGCAGGGTGACAACACGGGCAGGATCGCATAGGGTATCGCCGGTCTTGGCGGTGGCCAGTTTGGCAACTGCGCCAATATCACCGGCCACAATGGCGGGGGTGTCGGTCTGTTTTTTGCCGCATACGGTCAATGTTTTGCCCAGGCGCTCCGGCTGGCCGGTGCGGGCATTGATGACGTTGCTGGTTGCGCTCAGCTTGCCGGACAGGACCTTGATAAAGCTCAGCTTGCCCACAAACGGGTCGGCAACGGTCTTGAACACATAAGCGCAGGTGGGGGCGGTGTCGTCCACGGTGATTTCAACCGGCTCACTGTCAGCGTTTTCGCCAACAACAGCGGCGGTTGCGGCGCTGGGCAGCAACTCCTTCATGTTGTACAGCAGCATATCCAATGCCTGCAGGTTGACGGCACTGCCGCAGAACACGGGGGTGATCTGGCCGGTGCGCACGCCTGCGGCCATGCCGGTAACGATCTCTTCGGTGGTGAACGGCTCGCCCTCAAAGAACTTTTCCATCAGGGTCTCGTCCGTTTCGGCAATGGCTTCGTACATAGCCTGGATCAGGCCCTCAAAGCGGTGGCCGATATCGGGCAGGTCGATCTGCACCTGTTTGCCGCTTTCGTACTTGAATGCCTTCTGGCTGAACAGGTTGATGTAAGCCACGGTGCCATCGTCCAGGCGGGCAGGCACAACACAGGGGCAGATAGAAGGGCCGAACTTGATTTTCAGCTGTTCCAGAATCTTGAAGTAGTCAGAATTTTCAAGGTCAGATTTGGTCACGAACACCATGCGGGCCTTGTTGTTTTTCAGTGCCAGTTTATAGGCCTTTTCTGCGCCGACGGTAACGCCGGAACGGCCAGAAACACAGATCAGGACACTTTCCGCAGCGGTGATGCCCTCGGCAGCGCCGGTTTCAAAATCAAACAGGCCGGGAACATCAATCAGGTTGAACTTGGTGCCGTTACTTTCCACGGGAATCACGCTGGAATTCAGCGATGCTTTGCGGCGTGCTTCTTCGGGGTCAAAATCGCTGGCGGTGGTGCCGTCCTCAACACGGCCCATGCGCTCAGTTGCACCGCTCAAATACAGCAGGGATTCGGTCAAAGTCGTTTTGCCGCAGCCTGCGTGGCCGGCCACAAGAATGTTGCGAATGTCCTTACTGGCGTATTCCATTGTCTTACAAACCTCTTTTCGCGCCGGGATAAGCTCTCCCCACCCGGCATATGTATTTATTGTGATGTGGTATGCTCCACATTTGGCATGTTTTTACTTTACCACACTTTTTGCCTAAAATAAACAGTTTTTTTGAATATTTTTGAAAATATTTGTGAACGAATAATGGGCGAGCAGGCACGGCGCAAAATTGGTGCGTTGGTGCGTGCAATGGCAGGGCGCTGCCGCCGCCGTGATTTTGCCATAGCAGGAATAGAAATCCGTTCCAAGGGGTACCGCACAATTCCTGCGCTGTTTGGAATGATGCAGGTTTGCTGTCAGCTTTTCTGCCGTTCCAGCCGCACAATGGCCACGGTGATATCATCCTGGCGCGCCCCACTGCGGCGCACAGCGCTGGCGGCAACGGCTTCGGCGGTTTGCTGCGGGCTTTGGCCCAGCCGGGTGCTCAGGGTCAGCTGGTCACATAGCCAGGCGGAGCCATCACACAAAGCACCGTCGCTGACCATCATCACGGTGTCGCCCACATCCAGCGTTAAGGCGGTGGAACGGCCCGTTACAGTGGGCAGCACCCCCATGGGCAGGCTGGCACCATCCAGCGTGCGCACAACGCCTGCCCGGCATAAAAAGCTGGGGGCCGCCCCCGCTTTGAACAGTCCGGCCCGCCCGGTGTACAGGTCCAGCGTCAGCAGGTCCAGCGTTGCACCGCTTTCCTGCCCTGCGTTTTTCAGGCCCAGTGCCACGTTGACCAGCCGGGCAGCGCTTTCGGCGGCAAACCCGGCCTGCAGCAGCTGGGCCGTCAGTTTGGCGGCCATCTGGCCGTCCACGGCGGCGGGCTTGCCGGTGCCCATACCGTCACACAGCAGCATCTGGGCGCGGCCTGCACTGTCGCAGAATTGACGGCAGGCATCCCCGCTCACGGTTTCCGGTGGGGTAGGGCGGCTGGCCAGGCCGAACACGGCGCGGTAGAGCGGGCGTTCGCCAAAATGCAGCATGGTCACGGTGCGGCGGTTGGTTACTTCCGGCGGATCAAAGTCCCGGCGGCAGATGCGGCCCATTTCCTCGGCCAGGGCGCGGCATTCGCCGGGGGTAAAACTGGTCCGGGGCAGGGTAACGGCGGCGGTAACCCGCCCGGCCAAATCAGTCAGGACGGTACATTCCAGTGGTTCCAGCCCAAGAGAAGCAAACAACTGGGTGGTGCGGGCTTCGCGCCGGGGGTCCGGCAGGCCAGCCCGGCCCAGGCGGGCGGCCATTTGGGCTAAAGCTGTGGCCATGGCGCTGTACTGCTCGGTCAGGGCGGTGCGCAGCAATTCGGCGCGGGCGCGGGTCTGGCGGCGGCTGCACCATAGCCGGTAACCGTGGCTGACGGTGGCACACAGGTCCGCCGGGTGGACGCAGGCGGAAAGCTGCCCCGGCAGGTCCTCCAGCTCCACGCGGCCGTTGTGTTCCAGCGCGCCGCGCAGGGCGTACAGCCCATCCATGGCGGTGGAATACCCCTGAACCCAACAGGTATTGCGGCGGGCGCAGTTCTGACACAGGTGCTGGGCGCAGAACTCTACCACATAGTCATAGCTTTCGCCGCGGGGCGGCATCTGGCAGCTGCATACAGCGTTCACTGTTTCGGCAATGTCGGATAAGGTATCTGCCACGCCGGAAAGTTTGCGTGCCGCGCTGGTCAGGCTTTGGGTGCCGACCGGTGGGGCAGGCGGCGGAAACACCGCCCGCAGAGCCTGCTCCGGGCAGAGCAGAAAGCCCAGTAGCCCGGCCCCGGCGGCAAGACCGAGGGTGAGTACGCCGGTCAGGTTGGGGGCGGCCAGCGCCCCCAGCGCACACCCGGCAGCAAATACGGCGGCCCCGCTGCGGCGCTCGCCGGGGCAAAAGACCGCTGTCCCCAGCCCGCCCGCAGCCACGGCCAGCGCGGCAAAACAGAGCGCCGGGGCGGCAGCGGTCAGGGCCATGGCAAGCACAAGAGCCAGTACGGCGGTGTGCTCCAGGTTGCCCGCGCAGGCACAGCACAAAATGCAGAACGCCGCCCCCGCCAGCCCCGGTGCAAACCCCGGCAGGGCAGCGCGCTGCAAACAGGCGGCGGCCATGGCGGCCCACAGGCAGGCCCCGAGCGGGGTGCCGATGTGGAGCTTGTGGATGCCCAGCCCCACCAGCACGGCCAGCGCGGCGGAGCACAGCAGGCTGGCCGTATCCGCCGGGCTTGCGCCGCCCACCAGGGTGACAAGCCCCTGTTCCAACAGCAGAACGCCCACCCCGCAGGCCGCGCCGGGCAAAAAGCCGGTCTGGCCCAGCTGGCGGCCCACAATGCGGGCGGTCAGCGCCCCGATGCAGGCCCCCGCCAGCTTCAAGGCGGTATCCAGCGGCTGGAACAATAGCAGCCCGGCCAGGCAGCCCAGCGCGGCGGCGGGGGCATATGTATTGCCGCAGCCCAGCAGCAGGCCAAGGCCAAAGGGCGCGGCCCCGCCGTAAACCTGCCCGGCACTGAGAAGCAGCCCGGTACCGCAGGCGGCAAGCTGCCATAACACGGCGCGGTTCAGCCCGTGCAAAAGCGGGGCGCGGGGCAAGGCGGGCGGTGCCGTTTTGGCGTTGGCGGTGCGCACAGCCTGCCGGATGCGCGGCGCGGTGGATGATGTGGCTGGTGTGTTTTGCATGGTGATCCCTCCCTCAACCATGCTGTGTGCATGGTGTTATTATTGTATCGGAGGGCACCCGCACTTTTTGCCGCTGTGCGCAGAAGCCCCAAAACGCCCGGTAAAGGCGGAAAAACAAGCGGACTTCGACGGCAAAAAAGCATTGCGGACAAGCCCCTGCGCAAAGCAACAGCCCCACCCGTAAAATGCGGGTGGGGCTGTTGGAAATGAGTGCTTTGAATTGCCGGAATGATTATTCGGCGGCCTTTTTGGCGTCGGCTTTTTTCTGGAACTTTTCGTTCTGGATGATAAAGCGCTCGTGGGTGGCGCGGCCAACTTCGCCGGCGTCGTCATACATCACGGCGCTGAAGGTCAGCTTGCGGCCGTCCACGGCGGTCAGTTCACTTTCGCAGCGCACCATCATGCCAACGGGTGTGGGGGCGTTGTGGGCCAGTTCCAGCTTGGTGCCAACGGTGCCGCAGCCGGGGTCCAGCTCCGGGGCAACGCTCTGCCAACAGGCTTTTTCAACCAATGCGGCAAGGGCGGGGGTGGCGAACACATTCAGCTCACCGCTGCCCATGGCGGCAGCGGTATTGGCGGCGGTTACGGCAACGCTGGCGCTGCCTTTGATTCCGGGATTCAGCATAGTACAATACTCCTTTTATCAGCAACAATTTTGCGGTGGGGAATATGCCTTTTATTATACACGCTTTGCTGCCGTTTGAACAGCATATCTGTTTGACGCGACAAAAAAACAGGGGTATAATATCTTTTAATACAAAAGAAGTAAACGCAGCCCGTCAATGCGCTGCGCTGCCCGGCTTTGTGTTTTGATCGAGGAGAATAGAATGGAAGCAGCCAATAAGATCGCCATTATTACCGATACCTGCTGCGATCTGCCGCAGGAATATCTGAAAGAATACCCCATTTTCTGTGTGCCGCTGGTGGTGACAAGCGGGACCGAGAGCTACCGCGATAACATTGATATTACGGTAGAAACGATCTATGCCCGCCAGAAAAACGAGAATTTCAAAACCAGCCTGCCCCGCCCGCAGGATATTGAGGATGTGTACAGCGCGATCGCCCGCCAGGGCTACACCCATGTGATCGTGCTGATGATCGCAGAGTGCCTTTCCAGCGCCAACAACCTGATGCGTCTTGCCGCCGAGGAACACCCGGAGCTGACCGTGAAAGTGTTCGACAGCAAAAGCGCCAGCATCGGTCTGGGTGCACTGGCGGTTCAGGTGGCGCGCTATGCGGTGCGCGGTGTGGCGTTTGACCCGCTGTGCGAACTGACCAAGCGGCTGATCGATGACACGGTGGTGTATTTTTCGCTGGATACGCTGGAGTACCTGCAGCGCGGCGGCCGCATTGGCCGCGCCACAGCGCTGGCGGGGGGACTTTTGCAGATCAAACCGATTTTGACCTTTGACCGCAAGGACGGCATGATCTCCACCGCCGCCAAGGTGCGCGGCCGTCGCGGTGTGCAGCAGCGGCTGATTGAGCTGGCAACGGAGCTGGCAGCCAAACACCCCGGCGAGGAGTATAACCTGGTCGTGTGCGATGGCAATGTGCCGGAAGAGGGCGCAGCGCTGGAAGCAGCTCTGACCCGCGCGCTGCCCAACGCCCACCGTGTGCTGCACGGCAAAATTGACGCCACCCTGGCCGTACACCTGGGGCCGAACCTGCTTGGCGTTGGGGTGCAGTTCCTGAACAGCAAGCTGCCGGCGTAACGTGGCCAGCAAAACAATTTATAAAATAAAAACTGCCTGTACCGGGCGAGCGGATGCTCAATAGTGCAGGCGGTTTTCGTTTTTATAGCGGGAAGAACGGGGAAGATAATAAAAAAAATAAGTAAGGTAGGGAAAGGAACCCGGACGCAGGCTGTGAGATAAAGTGCCCGGAACACCGAGTGCTGCGGCCAGCCCCAACTTTGTTGGGCCCCACTACGCATCATTCCGGGGGCCTTATCCCACAGCCTGCTGGCGAGTGGCGGGGATAGGAGGATGGGAAGGAGACGAAATATATACAGGGCAATACCGCATAATTCTAAGTGCCGATACGGCGAGCGAGGTGCGGCAGAT
>ENA-OUQP01002058-OUQP01002058.1-human-gut-metagenome-genome-assembly--contig:-NODE-2058-length-11759-cov-3.999060_pt1 | contig 11759 bp, 3 predicted proteins | sample MGYA00237951_ERZ548836 | MGnify/ENA primary metagenome ERZ548836 (study PRJEB26490, sample SAMN05194702) | human gut metagenome | biome: terrestrial biome; feature: human-associated habitat; material...
AGGAGACCGGCCAGACCGCCGATCCCCGCATCTGGGCCGGCGGCGACATCGTCACCGGTGCCGCTACGGTCATTCTGGCGATGGGCGCCGGCAAGAAGGCCGCTGCCTCCATCACCAAGAGCCTGCTGGGCGAGTAATCACCCTCAGCGCTAGCCATTAAACGGCAAAGTCCCCGTCGAGCACACGCCCGGCGGGGACTTTTTCTATGTCAGCCAACCGACCGCCACAAAGGGGACATGCACCTTTGTGGCGGTCGGGGACTTGGCCGGTCGTTTTGTCTCAATCTGTAACACCTGGAGCCCGTTGAGCCTTGTAGTTGTTACAGATCGAGATATTGCTCCAACCGCCTCCGCTTTGTCTCAATCTGTAACAGTTAGAGATCAAATACCTCGCTACGTGTTACAGATCGAGACATTAGGTTGGCGAACATCTGCCTGTTCATCTCAATCTGTAACACCTGGAGCCGTTTTGGGCAGCTTGGTGTTACAGATCGAGATTTTGCATAAGCCGAGGATAGGCACCGTCACCAAAACCTAGCGCTTGCGACGCTTGGTCGCGGCGGTGCCGGCGGCGGCTACGGTTGCGCCGGCGATGCCCAGGGCGGCGACCGCCATCGCGGCGGAGTCACCCGTGCTGGCGAGCTCCGTGCCGCTGGACTTCTTGCCGTTCTTGCCCTTACCCTTGGACTTGTTCGTCGTCACCGTGGTCGTCGTCGAAGTCAAACTGCCCGCAGGGACCCCGGCGCCACCAGAGCCATCCGCACCGCCACCCTGCTCGCCGCCGCCAGGCGTCGGCTTGGGCTCGGGCTCCGGCTTGGGCTCGGGTGTCGCCTCATCGGTCACCGTAATCGTAATGTTCAGACGCTCGGAATACTCACTGTACGACATGCCAGGGCGCTGTGCCGCAATGCGCACATACATGTTGCTATCGAGCGCAATAGGCTCGGTGTACTTTACGCGGCCTTCGTCACGGCAGGGGCAGGTGTCGTTAGTCGTGTACCAAATCGTCGTGCCATCCTCGGCCGAAAGCTCCAGCTTCGTGCCCTTGGGCACCGTAATGTAGTTCTCCTTGGGCGACCATGCACCAAACGTCGTCGCACCAAACGTCGCCACCGGTCGCGCCGGTCGCACTGCCTCGGCAGACACGCGAACGTCGACTTGCTTGGATAGCGCCGCGCCGTCCACCGCCGCCGTCAACGTCGTCAAACCGGGCAGAGCACCATGCAGCACAAACGTCGCCGCGCCGTCCTCGCCCGTCACGGCCTGGGTGGCATCGACAGAGCAGATAGCCGAGGACTCCAGCCCAACACTAACCTTGGCGCCCGCAAACGGCTTGCCCGCCTTATCGGTCACATGCGCCACCAGCTCAAAATCACTGCCCTCAAGCATGGTCACAGCCTGCTCCACGTTGAGCTTGAGCTTGTCGGCACGAACGCCCACGACAAGCTCGCCACTTGCCCAGCGCGCCATGGCCGTGCCGGCGTAGTTGCGAGCACCGTCGAGCTCAAACGCCACCGTCGAGCCCGCCTCACACGCATCGGCATAGCGAATACGCAGCACGCGCGACAGCGGCTTGCCATTGGGATCGCCCTGCTTGTCGAGCCACGTATACGTCACGTCGCCCAAGCCCTGCGCGCACAATGCGGCCAGGGCATCGTCGCTCGCATCCATATACTGCGTAAACTCAACCTCGACGCAATCGGTATAGGCATGGGCCGAAGCCACCTCGGGCGCCGCCGTCGACACCAAGCCAATGTTCACCTCAGTCTGAATCGGCGGCACGCGCAGCCAAGCCGAACGCGCCTCCTCATACCCGTCCTTGGTCACGCGCACCTGATACCAGCCGGTCGGCGTATTCCAGTTGTACGCACCGTCCGCACCCGTTGCAAGTGGGTTGTCCTGCTCATACTCCTCGGCATCCCAAAGCGCTGCATTGGTACCGGCCGCATCGTCGGCGCTCCACAGCTCAACCGTTGCGCCCTCGACCGTATTGGACAGCAGGCCCTCGTACACCACGCCCGCAGGGTCGGGTGCAGCCTTGGCAGCCACATTGCGATAACGCGCCTCAAAGATCGACTGCATCTTCTCGTCCGAGATCAAGCCGTCCTTGTTGGCGTTATAGACCTCGGCGTCGGTCAGCTCGCCCCAGTTGACCGTAATACGATTCTGGCATGCGCGCTCCACCTGCTCGCAGGCAACATCGTAGGCGCATTCGGCATTGGTCAGCTTAATCGCGCGCTCCGAACCTACGCTGGTCGAAGCCGCGTCATAGGCAGCGCCCACCACAGTACCCGCCGAACCGGCCGTCAGCACGCCGGCGATTGTCATAATGGAGCCCACCGCCACATCGGTGCTGTCGTGGCAGAGCTGGCGATACAGCAGATCCTCAAACGCACGCGCCTTCTCCATGGCGTCGCGCAGCGCGTAAATGCACTTCCAGTCGTCCTCGGTCTTCTCGGGCTTGGCAAGCAAGCGCGTATGCTGAAGCTCATAGCCCTCGCGCTCGCCCTTCACCTTCTGCATACGAACGTTCACGTTCTCCCAGTTCTTGCCGGCATCGTTCACGCCGTAAATGCCGGTAAAGATGCCGATGCCCTGGGTCGCCGCGGGAAACGCCTGGCCGGCCGCCTTCCACGCATCGGTCTTAAAGACCTGTCCGAACATCTCGCACTCAATCTTATAGCTCTTGAGTGAGCGAATCGTGCGGATGAGCTTCATATGGGCGCTCACGTCGCCGTTGCGCTTCCAAGCCATAAGCCAGCCGCGAATCGTAGAGTTATTGAGGCTATGGACCACATTCCAGTTGTCGTACAGGTTGTCCAGGATGTCGCACTGCATGGCGATCGAGTTAAACAGAAGCGCCTGGTTCTTGTTGTTATTGGAGTTCTCGATAAACTCCGACTCGATATAGGCCGTCTGCTCGCCATCGGGCGCGGCGACCTTAAAGCCCTTGACGGTATCGTCGTCAGCCGCCTTGTAGCTCAGCGAGCTGCCGAGCGCCTGGCCCAAATCGTTAAACCCGCTCGTCGACTGGCCGTTGTACTCGCTGGCCTTAATGCCCGCACACTTGTTGAGCGCCGCAGCGGTTGCGTCATTCCAGCTTCCGTATTGGTTGAGCTGGCCGATACCCATCGACTGACCCACCAGATCCTCGGCCTGCTGGGCAATAAACTCCGCTCGCGACGCATGGTCGACAAGTTCCTTGATGGCCGCCGCGTCCGCCGCATTTGCACCCTGAGCCGACGCGAGCTCCTGGTACCAATCCTCGCCGGTGCCATACGTGTCCTCAAAGATCATCTTGTCCACATTGACGCCGTAGCTGTCGCCCTGCTGGGTTAGCAGCGCCGACGACCCGCCGACCGCGGCCTTGAGCTCGGCGGCAAACTGCGCGGCCTCGTCGTTGCCAGCATCATCACCCTCGCCGTCGCTGGCGGCGGGGGCGCGACGAGCCTTGCGGGCAGCTCCACCTTGGGCTTCGTCCTCTTTACCGCCCTTCTCTTCCTCGGCAAACGCATCGGCGACCATCTGGTCAATCGCGTCGTTAAAGGCCTCGTCGACATCATTAAACGAGTTATCCATCATATACTCGTGCCACTGCTGCACGGCATTCGAGAACTCCTGCTGGCGCTCCTCGGCCGCGGCGGAATGCTTTTTGGCCGAAGCGTTGGCATCAAAACTCAGCATGGTCATAAGCTGGGCATTGGAGATGCGGTAGGTCTGCGGCATAAAGATCTGCTCAAAGTTTCCGCAGTTCACATAGGTCGAGTCATTCGCCTTGTTAAACTCGTCGAGCAGCTTAAGGTAACCCTCGTCCACATACTCCGCTACATAGCGCACACGGGTGCCCTCGCGCGACTTTTGAGTCAGAGGAATCGTCACCGTCTTGCCATCCACGCAGTCCACGTACAGGTCGAGCGTGTCGGCGGCCTCTTCGTTTCCCACCTCGAGCGTGATGTCAAAGGTCCAGTAGGCGTTCTTCTTTTGCGGCAGATGATGGAAGGTCCACAGGCTCTTGCCGGTGTCCTTGCCGTCCTTGACCAGGTTTTGCGTACCGCCACGATACGTCACATCAAAGTTCCAGACCGAAGCGCCCGGAACATAGCGCACATAGTTGCGAGCCGTCACCTCTGCGGCAGCAGCGGCGACGTCGGTCGAGCCCACGCGCGCCTCGAGCGTCACGCGCTCGGCGGCAAGCGTATCCTGCGGCAGGTCGTATTCAATCTTGGCACGGCCGAGTTTATTGGTCTTGCCAGTGTACTTTGCGGCCGAGGCGCCCGCGCCCACGGTAAGCTGCACGCTTTTGCCGGGCGCCGCATAAACGTAGGCCACATTGCCCAGCAGGCTGTGGACGTCGGTGCTGTCGACCTCGATGCGCGATCCGCTAACCTCGAGCGTGGTGCTTCCCAGCGGCAATGTCACCTCGCCCAGCGTAATAAGCGGCGAGATAGCAAAGATGCCCGCGGCCTTAGGCTTAAAGCGCACAAACACATCGGCGCCCATGCCCTTCTTCATATCGAGAACGAGGTTGTCGCCCTCCCACGTCGCGTCAGTCCACCATGTACGGGAGCTATCACCGGGATCGCGAGAGCCTGCGGACACATCCTCGACGGCATCCTTGGCCAGCGGAATCTCAATCTTGGCAGCCTGGCTGTCCTTGAGCTCGTAATGAATGCGCAGCTCGGTCTCCACGCCAACGACCGCGGACGAATCAGCAATAACCGAGCCCGCCGTCAGCCCGCGCTCGGCACGATAGGCCTCCACGTCAAACGTCGGCACGTCGAGCGTCACGTCGAGCTGTTTGCCGTCCTCAATCTTCACCTGCTTTTGCGCGATATGCTTACCCACGGTCAGCCCTAGCCGGCTAAACGTGGAATAGCTCGTCGCTTGAATGTCGTAGCTCGTCTTGTTAAAGGCGACGATGGTGTACGAACCGGCCTTAAGGCGCGGCGTCTCGGCCTTCATGATAGGCGTGGTGCCATCGTCTTCGTAACCCATCAGATAGGTGACGCCGTCGGCGACTAGCTTGCCGTCGGATGTACGGAACACCAGCACGCGGTTGGCTCCCTGGTAGTCGCCCTTGGTCGTGACCGTCGCCGTACCCCAAGGCTTCAAGTCGATATCGACCTTACCGGCCGAGGGCTTCACCGTCGCCGTCGCCCCACCCAGCTTGAGGCTGTCTTTGGGCTCGAGCGTTATCTCCAGATCCTGGTCCGCGTCGGCAATGGCCTGCGACACCACGAGTGCTGTGCCCTGGATACGGAAGTCGTTTTCCTTGTCACCCTTGGCAGGCTTAAGCGTCTTGCCGCCGCTCTTCACCGTCAGATCGATGTTATCGAGACTATCGAGCTCAATGCGCTCGGTCTTATCCTGGCCCACAATCGGTTCAAGATAGCCCACGTTGAGCTCAATCGCACGCGAGGACGGAATCTTGGTAAAGTCCTCCGCCTTAATCTCTCCGATATTCCATGTGCCCGTCATCTGGTCGCCCGGGCGCGCCAGCACCATGTCATAGTAACCGCTGAGCGAAATGCGCAGGGTGGCTGCTGTCTTGGAGAGAGCGTCCGCTGTAAAGCTGCCGTCATCGCCAACCGCCAGCGGCGTGGACTGCCCCGCCTGCACGAGTGTAGCCGTCGCGTTCTGGGGAAGTTTGCCCGTCACCTGGGCCGCCTCGCCCATCCACTCAAACGTGTAGGCAGGCTTCGAGGAATCGACGGAGTCCTTGCGATCGGCCACGGCATCGGCAAGCTTTTTGACCATCGAGGGGTTGCCAGCCGAATCGGTCGCATAGGCATAGATGGTCTGGCCTTCACTAAAGGGAATCGCATACGTTACGCCATCGATTGTCACGCGCTCATTATAGTCGCCCGGATAGCCCGCCTCACCAAACTGAAGATCGGGGTTCATCACGCGCAGGGCAACGGCATTATGGTTCGTCTCGTTTCCGTATCTCGTGTTCTCAAAAGCTCCCCACTCTATCATTTCCACGCTTTTGGGTAGCACAATCTCTTTGCCGACAATCGCAGGATCAAGAGAGGCGAACGCGAGCGCCCCGATAGATTTGACACCATCGCCAATCGTCACCGACGACACAAAGGAGCACCCACAAAATGCATAGTGCCCGATCCGCTCCACCGTGCCCGGCACATTGATCTGCGTAAAGGTGAGTACCGTTGTATCCGAGACATAGAACTGTGGCACGCCACAATAGGCGAATGCAAGATAGTCGATAGTTTTGACCGAAGGCGGCAGCGTTGCCACCACATTGTCGTCAAGTTGTTCACATTCCTTAAAGGCCTGCTCGGGAATCGTGGTAAAGGCCGCGTTGTTGGGCCAGGTTACCGTTTGGAGCGTCTTGCTTTTGTAGAATGCATAGCTCTTGAGCTCCTCGACCGAATCGGGCAGTGCGATCTCTTTGATGCTGCTGCCGCCCAAGCCGCCAACCGAGCGGACATGCGAATTAGGGGCGAAGGTGATCGATGTGAGCGCAGCGTTTCCCATACCCGTAAGGCTCACGACATTTTTGTCGTCGATGGTCGAGGGCACCTCCAACGTGGTAATGCCCGCGTCGCCATACTCGATAGAAATTTCGTTGGTGAGGCTATCAATCGAGAAGTAGTACTGCGCGGGGGTCTGCTCGCCGGCCACGTAGCCATCGTCGTATTCGTCCTTTACGCCCGTGGCGCCCTTCGAGGTTGCCCAGAGTTCAAGTTCCTCGTTCCAGGTCGCCTCGGTGCCGGAAGCCTCCTCTTGCTTTTGCTGCTCGGCGAGCTCCTTGCCCTCGACAAGATCGGTGGCAAGCGTACCCGCAGGTGTGCTCTCGGTCTGTCCGGCGCCCGTCAGGCCCGCCGCCGATGCAATCTCGGAGGCCGGGGGCGTAGGGGTGTCACCGGCCTCGAGCGCTGTGGGGTCGGCAGCGCCGGCATCGGGCGCGGGGTCGGCGGCGTTGGCGGCATCGGCATCGGGCGCGGCGTCGGCGGGGTCGGCGGCGTCTACTTGGTCGACATCCGTCTGCACAAAGGTGCTATCGGTGGTGAGTGCCTCAGCAAACGCGCCCACAGGCAACGAGCCCGTCACCATAGTGAGGGTCACCGCGGCAATGGTCAGGCGGCGGCAAAGCGCTCGAACAGTAGTCCACCTCATGGTCGTTCCTTTCCTGCAAACCAAAAGTCATCCAGCGTAATCGTTGTCTAAAAACAAAGCGAACGGTAGGTTCATATATACGAACCTACCGTTCTACCTGCGCAAACCACCACAAAGGGGACAGGCACCTTTGTGACGGTTCTGGACTTGGCCGGCCAGTTTGTCTCAATCTGTAACAGTTAGAGGTCAAATTCCCCGCTTGGTGTTACGGATCGAGACATTAGATTGGCGACCATTCGGTTCATCTCAATCTGTAACATCTGGAGCCGTTTTGGGCAGTTTGGTGTTACAGATTGAGATTTTACTGAAGCCGAGAACGAGAGCCGTCACCCAGCCCTAATGCTTGCGGCGCTTGGTCGCGGCGATGCCGGCGGCGGCTACGGTTGCACCGGCGATGCCCAGGGCGGTGACCGTCATCGCGGTGGTATCCCCCGTGGTAGCCAGGACAGCATCGCCCTTCTTGGCCTGCGTGGTTTTCTCAACCGTCTTGATCGTGGCGGTTGTCGTGGCCGGCTTGGCCGCGGGCTTGGTCTCGGGCTTCACCTCGGGCTTGGTCTCAGGCTTGACTTCAGGCTGCGGTGCGGGCTTTTCGGGGTCGACCGGAGCCGGCGTAGCTTCGGGCGTAAAGGTCAGATCGGTGTTGAGCCACAGGGTGTAGATCCAGCCGCTGTCCTCATCGGATACGCTATCCGCGACCTGGTAGCCGCACTCCTGGCCGTTGATCACCAGCTTGGTGTCGGGCGTAAAGTAGAAGCCGCGCGCGGACTTGAGGTAGATACCGTAGCGATAGGTCACGCCGGGCTTAAAGACGTCGATGTGATTCGTGATGTTCTGATCCCAGAACTTCTGAGAGTTCACTTCGCTGCCATCGCTGCCCGTCCAGAACTCACACTGAGGAAGGGAGCTGGAACCCGTCGGAACATTCGCCGTAAAGACCGGCTTATCGCCCGCCTTAAAGGTGGTCGTGGCGCCGTTGATCTCGATAACGTCGATGGCCCGCCATTCGTCGATCGGCTGCTCGCACAGCATATTGTCAGCGTTTGGCGCGAAGACGCCGTTGGCGGTCTTTGTGTGGTGCACCCAATGACCGTTGACGTTCATTTCGCAGCCATCAGACACGGTATTGTCGCCCTTGAGCCTCAGCTCAACGGAGTACATGTAGAACTTGCCCTCTTCGAAGTGGTCAATCTTCTTCATGCCCGGCGTGTACTTTGCGGGATCGGAATACCAGAAGGCAACTGGCTTGAGCTTCGCAGGGTCGCTGTCATCCATCTCTTCCCAGCACTCATAGGCGATCTCATACTTATCGGCATCGGCGGCAGGAATCGTCGCGGTCGCACGCGGCGCCTCGCCGGGCGCGTAGTCGGTTTTCACATCGTTGACGTTTAGATTCTCAAGAGCTTCGTTTTCCGACGAAGCAGGCATCGTAATTGTTTTAATAGCAGGGACATACAGGAATTCTCCGCTTAGACTCGACTTTACGGTTTCCCCGTTTACGGTAGCAACGGTTTCATCGCTGAAGGAATATCCGTCTTTTGGCTTCAGCATAAGAGAATACACGTACTCTTTCCCGCTTTTAAACTTTGTAATAGTCGGCAGGGAACCATGTGAGCCGTTATCGGAATACCAGGCAGCAACGGGTTCGTTGTTTTCAAATTCCTGCCAGCATTCATAAGCGATTTCATATTTATCTGCATCGTAGTTAGGGACACCTGCCGTCGCCTGCGGACCAGTATCCAGCTGCCAATTGAAGTTCGTATTCTGAACATTGGCAAAGGAGATGGATTCCGATTCTGATTCCGCTGCCGGGATAACAAGGCACGCCCTCTCGTAGACATGGGTGCGGGTGTAGTAGTCATCCCGGATCTCGTTAATAGTGGGTTTCCCGGTCGCCTCGGTGTCTCCTTTAAAGGCGTCGTCCGGATCACCGATGATGATATTCCCGGGCTCTGTACCCGTATACGTAAGCTTGGATCCATCATAGGTGGTCGTCATCTTGGACTTATTCTCCTTGTACTCCGTAAAGTACTTCTGCTCCTCCTTCTGTCTCTGAATCTTGCTGATATCCAGGGTAAGCGTTGTTTTATTGCTCGCACTGTCATACGCCGCATGGACGATCAAGTCCCCCAGGCCGATAAAAGTCAAAGCGCTACCATCGAGAGCAGACTGGTCTCCATCTACAAGGGCAATCCCCTCCACATACTCAATCGTTTCTTCTTTCTTGATGTCGGTGTAATTGTTCCGCACCGTAATATTGACCCTAACGCCGCTGCCGCCAACAACATCGGTCACACCGCAGGGCATGATGGCGTCATTCGCCGGCGTGGCGGCGTTGTCGCTGGGAGTATTTTGTTCAGCGGGTGCCGCATCGTTGGATTCATCGGTGGCGCCAGTCGGGGCCGTCTGCTGAGGCTCAACGGTGGCTTGCGCCGCCGGAGCAGCATCGGTTGCAGGCGCGGTCGAAGCAGCCGGTGCGGTCGTTGCAGCCGTATCCCCCGCAACCGTCGGCGTCACCGGAGCCGCGGCAACCTCATCCGTCCCAGCGGCGGGATCGGCGCATTCCGTCGCCAGCGCCACGCTCGGCAGCAGCAACTGACCGACCATAAGCGCACACGCGCCGGCGCAAGCTATTTTGGCACCCACACAACGCCAGGTACCATGAACCAGCGAGCAGGTACGCTCACGCTGAGCTTGCTTGTCAAAGTGGCTTACGTTCATAACGGCCTCCTTGGTCGATGGGCCATACCACCACAAAGGTGCCTGTCCCCTTTGTGGTGGTCCTGTACCACCAAGATGTGCCAAATGACTCCGCACGCCTAGGTTCGTAGATGCGAACCTAGGCCTCTAACTGCGGAAATACAAAGAGCCGCCGCGAGGGCATTTGTGCTCGCGCGGCGGCTGAAAATGGCTATGAAAGCTTGCACTAGCGGTTGCGGCGCTTGGATGCGACGAAGCCGGCGCCGATGACGGACGCACCGGCAATGCCGAGGGCTGCCGCCGTCGTCGCGGCGCTATCGCCCGTGGCGGCCAGGGCGCCGGAAGCGTTTTTGGCCCCAGCTGCAGTCTTGGTCGTAACGGTCTTGGTGGTCTTTGCGTCCTTGTCTACGGGCTTGAGGTCAGGCTTCTGCTCGGGATTGGGCATGGGATCGGGCTCCGGAGCCGGCTCGGGGTCCGGCGTTGGGTCCGGCTCCTGCCCGTCTCCAAAATCAATCGCCACATCATGGGCGACCTCGACAGAACCGACGATATCCGAAATCGCAGACGAACCGGCAACACCGATGACCTGCCCGCTCTGGGAACTAGGCCATTGCCCCGTATCGACAACCTTCTTCACATCGCGCACGGCACCGTCCGTCGGAGTCGTAATCATCGCGTTCCCTCGTAAATCGATCATCGCGGCATGGTACAGGGTCGCATTCGCGCCGTTGCGGTTGATCGCATAGATTCCCGCAGTCGCGCCCGAAGCCTCAATCTTCGATTTGAAAATCTGGATACGAGGCGTTTCAAACCTGGTATTTGCCTCTGCCATGATTCCAAAACTTTGATTGCGATCGGCGTCGATGCCGCTTGCGGCAGACAGGCTTCGAGACGTGAGGTTCGACTTCTCGACAAGCATCCACACCGCACCGGCTTGCGAGCGTGCGCTGATACCCGCCGAGAGCGAAGCCGCACTACCAGCCGAAAGCGTGACATCGGCTCCGTTGACGATTTTCATGAGGGTATTCTTCTTGATACCAAACGTATTGATGCACATGGAAGCCCACGAGGCATCGCCAGTCTTAATCGACAGACTGGCGCCATCGACGGTGACATCGCCGCCGTGCTCATAAGCGGAATCCGGCTCTTCCTGCTCGCCTTCCTGGGCAGCGTGTCTGTTTGGAATGTTATCAGCATGGATACCGCAGATGATCTCCAGTGGACGCCAAGATCCTTCAGCCGATTTCGCCTCGATTTTGACATCAGCGCCCTTATCGATTGTCACGCTGCCGGCCGTCGCGCGAATGCCCGCCACGTTTTCCGCTGCACCCGAAGCCGTCGCGTTGACGCTGACGCCGCTGATGGTCACATCGCCGCCGGTCCTGCCGTCTCCCGACGCTGTAATTACATCGTTCTGGGCCGTCGCATTCAGGGTGCCGTCGCCGGTAATGGCAAGGTTGCCGTTCTTGACAGCAACGGCGCTCTGCCCGGCGTCGGCCGTGACGGTGTTGGTGCCCGTCACGCCCATGGTGAGGTTGCCCTTGGCGCCGATGGAGCCGCCGTCGTAGCCGTTGAGCTTCATGTCGTCGGCACCGTTCCAGGACCAGGTTCCCGCCTCGTCGCCGGCAGCGGTGCCCGCGTCGTACTGCGTGCCGCCCACGTTGACCCAGTCGGCGGCGAGCGCCACGCTCGGCAGCAGCAGCTGGCCGGCCATGAGCGCGCAGGCCCCCGCGCAGGCGAGTTTTGCGCCCACGCGGCGCCATGTTCCGTGGGAGAGCGAGCACGCGCGGCCGTGGTCGATTGGGTTGTCATGGATTTGCTTTCGCATGTGAGCCTCCTTGTCGTAAGGGGTGCCTCTGTAACACCATGTTACGGGAAGATATCCGGATCCCGGGGCACAAATTCTCATGTGGCGCACCTGCC
>ENA-OUQP01002059-OUQP01002059.1-human-gut-metagenome-genome-assembly--contig:-NODE-2059-length-11759-cov-3.386364_pt1 | contig 11759 bp, 7 predicted proteins | sample MGYA00237951_ERZ548836 | MGnify/ENA primary metagenome ERZ548836 (study PRJEB26490, sample SAMN05194702) | human gut metagenome | biome: terrestrial biome; feature: human-associated habitat; material...
CATACGAGATCAGCCTCGGTCTCGTGGGCTCGGAGATGTGTATAAGAGACAGCACACTAACTGCCTGCTGATTCAACTGTGTTTCGTTCTGCACCAGGATAGAACGTAAAATCAGCTGCAAGGGAAATTTGGACTCTGTCTGCATATAGAGCAACGCATTAAAATAAGAATTCCAGTGACCAACTCCATAATACAAAACCATAATCGCTGTAATTGCTCCAGATAAAGGCAATGCCACGCTGAAAAAGAATCTTCCATGTCCACAGCCATCCAATTCCGCTGCTTCATAAAGCTCTTCAGAAATATTCTGCTGAAAAAATGTACGTGCGACGATCATGTTGTAAACACTCAATGCGCCCGGTACAATCAGAGCCCACATACTGTCCAGGAGCCCTGTTTTCTGGACTACCAGATAAGTTGGTATCATTCCTCCTCCAATGAACATGGTAATCATATAAAAAATCGTAACCGGTTTCTTCAGGAAAAAGTTTTTTCTGGAAAGTGCATACGCTGTTGGAAGTGTCACTGCAAGATTTAACAGGGTTCCACAAAACGTATACAAAAGTGAGTTAAAAAAACTGCGTATAATCCGGCTGTCTTTAAAAACCTCCGCGTATCCCTTAAAGTTTAAACCAATGGGATAAAAGATTACTTTTCCACCTGCTACTGCTTTGGGATCGGAAACAGAGGAAATAATAATAAAGTAAAGCGGATAAGCAACAATCACAAAGATAAGTGTCAGTATGATAAAAAGCACTATATCAAAAATAACATCTTCTCTGGATCGTCTGATTTTTTTGTTGTTCATAATCCTTTCCCTCCTTTTACCACAGACTGTTTCCAGAAAGCTTATCGGCTATCTTGTTCACGGCAATCAACAAAACGGCATTGACCAGAGAATTGAAAAGCCCGATAGCTGTCGAATAGGAAAGGTTATTATCAACCAGACCCACCTGATAAACATAGGTGGAAATTACCTGAGAGACTCCTTTGTTCAAATCATTCTGAAGCAGAAATACTTTCTCAAAGCCTACAGAAAGAATACTTCCACAGCTCATGATCAAAAGGATTGTTGCTGTTGGCATAATGCTCGGCAGATCAATATAACGAATCAGCTGAAACTTACTTGCGCCATCACAAATTGCTGCTTCATGAAGTTCCGGACTGATTCCAGCCAACGCTGCGAAATAAATGACGGAAGACCACCCCATTCCCTGCCATACGCCAGACCATACATAAATATGACGCCATAGTTTTTCCTCTGCCATAAAGTTTATCGCATTTCCTCCAAGTGCTTTGATCACATGATTGATAATACCAACCGAAGGTGACAGGAAGAGGAGCAGCATACCGCACATAACAACGGTGGAAATAAAGTTTGGTGCATAAGTAACTGTCTGAATAACCTTCCGATATCTCTTATGACGAAAAGAATTCAGCATCAAAGCCAGAATAATCGGGATTGGAAATCCGACAATCAAAGCATACGCACTCAGAATAAACGTATTCTTTATCGTACTCTCAAAATATGGCGATTCAAAAAAACGGATAAAGTGTTTCAGCCCTACCCACTGACTTCCGCTGAATCCAAGCTTCGGATTGTATTTTCTGAACGCAATCTGTACTCCGTACATTGGGATATAACTATAGATAAACGTAATAATCAGTCCCGGAAGTACAAATAGAACCAGTGCGCTGTCACGTTTCAGAAGCTGCCAGAGACTTTTCTTTTTTTTGGTTGCTTTTGTCTTTTTCATAAACATTCCTCCTTCATTTTTCCCTGTTTTCCTCCTTCTTAGAAATTTCACCTTATCTGTTTTTTTCTGTTCAGATTCTGTTAACTCTGTTCAGATGTTGTAACTTTATAATATACGAACAATTGATTTTTTCAAGTAGTTATAGCCATAAAAATCAATTTCATCGTTAATAATAAAATATTTTATGCATTTTGCACAAATTCGTATGAGGTATTATAAGAAGATCCAATTTCATACGGGATTTTTTTACTTATATTTCTTTTTCCTGATGCTTTTCAGATATAGGAAAATACTGCATCCACACAGCAATCAGCGAATTGATCAGCACGATCAGATAAAACGCTGCCAGAGAGAGACCTGTCCCTCTCTCAAGCATCTTCCAGCCCCACAGAAGCGTTCCTCCAAACCCGGAAAGTAAGGTTATCAGATAAGCGCTCTTGTAGCAAAAAGCCAGCTGAAGGCAGGCAGCCACGCTGCATACAAAGAATGCGGCATCCAGTGCTGTTCCAAGTTCTCTTCCATTCGGCGCCGGAAGGAGGAAAAATAAGACAATTCCGCCAAGCAGCATAACCGCTGCCAGCATTCCCACGCCCTTGCCGGTCATTTTCCGCATGATCTGATCTGTTTTTTCTTTTTTCTTTTTCCAGGAAAGATAGCTATACGCAGCCATAGGGGCTTGCAGGATAAACATAAAAATACAGGATGCATAGGCTCCTGTCTGCCAGGAGAGGATTCCGTTTGTCAGCGCATACACAATTCCAGCCAAAAATCCCTGAGGAAGATTGAAAGATACCAGAAGATTGAAAACAATGCCAATGGCTGCCACCACAATGGAGTAATAACTGTCTTTTGCAATTACACCGGCCAGAATGATCACAAATAACTGAATAATCAGTAAAACACGGCCTTTTTTCATTTTTGCTCCCTTTCCGGGATCAACGTAAAGGACAGATGGAAGTCAGCCTCTCCTAATGGTTCTCCACAGTCATTTCCCCAGCCTATACTGGAAAAACGGTTTCCTTTGGTAAGCAGCAGTCGATCACCGTTTTCGTTTCTCTCTACCATAGCTGAACAGTTTTTTCCTTCCGGAAGAACTGTAAATTTCCATCCGTTTTCCATCTGTACACAATACCATTGAATATGATCTCTGGTCGTCTGGAAATCCCTTGTCACATTGCGTCGACAGTTTTCCTCATCGGTAAACAGGAAGGGATCCTCGGTATCAAGCCCCCAGTCATGTTCCGGCTTTTCTCCATAAGGTGTTCTCTCAGGTCCTTCTGCCCAGGCAGTACCGGAAAGGCGGCCGATATGTTCCTCCGGATATACGGTATAAAGTCCTTCCTTTTCCCAGGAAACGGACTCCGCTTGGCCACAGAGACAAATAGCAAGACCCGATTTTTCCATCTGCGTTCTCGCCGCAGGCGACGGTATGCACTGGTAATCGCCCTTCACTGCTGTGCCATTAAAGATCAGTTTCAGCACAGCGGAGGTTCCGTCTTCGAAGCTGCTGACTGCGATAAGCTCCGGCTGTCCGCTATTCCAGTGAGAAGTGACCTGAACGCGGTGCGGCGTTTCCTGGCAGCCCTTGCCATAGGGAACCCAGTTGGAAATCAACTCTTCCCCTGTTCTCGCCTGATAAAGAGAAACGGCGCCGTCCTGTTTACGCATACGCATGGAGAATCTGATTGTGCGGTATACGATCTCCTGAAAAGAATCCTCCAGTGTCGGGGCCAGTACCTCCGTTTTCCTGTTCACGGCTTCTGTCCTTTCTCCAATCCACTCGCTTTCAATCAGCAGTGCATTCTGATAAAACTCTAAAAGTACTCTCTTTCCTTCTCCTGCCAGCGGCAATTTTACTTCTGCGACGCTATGAGGCGGAACAGATACCGGGAACACGCCGTCATAGAGAATGGTTCCGTCTTCGTTTGTGCAGCGAACACGCAATTCTTTCAGATCCGTATGATCGAAGCGGTTTTTCAGGGACAGAAGCAGACCATCCACCTGAACGGAACTGTTTCTTCTGTCCAGAAGTACCGGGGTAAATGCTTTCTTCGTGAGATAGGCCTCCGGTTTTTCCCGCTGATAAATATCAAGGATAGCCCCCCATTCTCCGTATCCCACAGCTTTTCCATCGCTGTGGCACTGATGACGTGCCGGCACGTTCTCTGGAAGCAGGAAGACATCATCCACCCCACCCCAGATGGCACAGCCCAAAGCACCGTCTGTTTCAAAAATATTGTTCCAGCCGCGGCGAATACTCTCTCCCCACTGGCAGCGCACCTGATTGTCCGTTTTCAGGTCGCAGAGGTTATAACAGGGCACATGGGCAAATTCATCATGCAGTTTCGGCATATCTGCTCTTCCAAGAGCGCCGTTCACATCCTGATAATGCATACTGAAAATATCATAGGGACAGGGCTCACTGTCCACAGTAAAAGGATAACTGAAGATCACGGGCCGATACGGATCTGCTTCTTTTATATAGCGATATTCTGTTCGAAAAGCAGCTGTTTCATCAAAACCGGATTCATTTCCGAGGGACCAGATGATCACCGATGGATGGTTGCGGCTGTATTCCACCATTTCTGCAAAGCCATTGACAAAATCCTGGGGCGGACAGTAAATATCCACGCCATTTGCCCCCTTAAAGCAGGCCGCATTTTCCAGTTCCACATAAATTCCGTACTGGTCACACAGACTCAGCAGGTGATCGCTGGCCGGATAATGGGAGGTTCGGATAAAGTTGACATTGTTGCGTTTATAAGCCAGAATTTCCTGTAATTCCTCTTCTTCTGACATGGAACGGCCGTAACGCCAGGAGACGTCATGGCGGCAGACTCCCCGCAGCTTGATTTCCCTGCCGTTGACATAGAGCCGGTTCCGGTCGCTTCCGTTGCTGCCGCCGAAATCAAGAAGACGTAAACCTGTTTTGATCTCATTTTTCTGAATGGTTTTTCCATTTTTCTGAAGAGACAGAACCAGAGTGTAAAGATGCGGATGCTCTGCATCCCAGAAAACCGGATCAGGAACAGCTATTTTCGTTGTCAGTGCGTACACATCCATCGTTTCATATTCGTTCGGAACGGTCGGCAGAAAACGTCTGCTGTTCCAGAGATCATTTTCATGCGCTTTGGCATGCGTCCGACACCATTCTTCATCCGGCTGTCCCCCGGAAAACTCCGGGGCTTCCAGCTTTTCCGCTCCTTTTAAGCTCTCCCGGAGTTCTGCCTTTCGTCCACCCTTTTCATCGAAGAGTTCCAGATGAAGAGACAATTCTTCTGCACTCTCTCCCAGCGGAACACAAACGGCAGCCGCTGTATCCAGCTCTGCACCGTCACCGGCTCTGACTGTCTGAAGATGCATTCTTCCAAGGAAACAGTCATCCACTGCGTACATCGTCACGCCTCTCAGGATTCCACAGAGATTATGGTGCGCATAGAAACTCGCCCAGGAACTGTCCCCCAGGTACTCCTGCTCCGGATTCCAGATCCCTTCCTCTTTGCCCTCTATATCAGCCACTCCTACCACCAGAGTGATCTCTTTCTCCCTGGAGAAAGCGCTAAGATTACAATCAAAGGGAGTGAAGCCTCCTATATGGGTGTAAAGATATCTGCCGTTCACCCACACACGGCTGCTGCTGTATACCCCTTCAAAGCGGAGCCAGAGCTGCCGTCCGGCAAAATCCTCCGGAATCGTAACCTTTCTCCGGTAATAATATTCCCGGTTATTTTCGATATCCCAGCCCTGCATGGTCAGAGATCCCGGCACAACCACCGGCTTCCAGCCCTTCTCATCCAGACTGGAAAAATCAAAATCCTGCTTTTCTGCATAGGGGGAAGGCATTTCTTCCACCTCTTCTTCAAAAAACTGCCAGCTTTTCTCCTGGCGGTCAGCCAGACTCACCGTACATTTTTTTACCCCGTATACCTCTGTCGGGAGTGTCGGAAGAAGCGGTGTTTTCCAGATCTTTGTCTCGAAAATATTGTTCTCTCTCTTCATATTGCATTTACCCCTTTCTGTTTTTTATCTGCATCCGGAAGTCTGTGGGAGAAACCCCGATTTTTTTCTTAAACTGGCTGCTGAAATGCTGTAAATTGCTGTAACCAGTATCAGCAGCCACCTCCGAAATCGTTTTTTCACTGTCTTTCAGGAGTCTTTTCGCCCGCTCCATCCGCAGAACAGTGATATACTCCATGGCACTGAAGCCTACTTCCCGGGCAAATACGCGGCGCAGATAGCTGGAACTGACATACTGTTTTCGTGCCAGATCCTCCAACCTGATTTCCCGCAGATAATTCTCATCCAACACATGAAGGACACTTTCTACCAGTTCTGAATACCGGTATCCTCCCTTTTTTTCACTCGCATCTCTGTAACGCAGCAGTAAAAGTTGTAATTTTCGAAACTCCAGCAAGAACAGTCTCTCTCCATATACATCTGTCTGCTCATCATACCTGCACAGCTGCTTTAAAGCTTCTCCGATCTCCTCACAGTCTGTGAACTTATAGCAGGGACGATCCTTTCCCGACAGCATTTCAGCCGTCTGCTCCTCCTCGATAACGCCATCAAATTCAAATTGCCGGATTCTGCATTTCCCGGCGTTTTCCACCAGAAAACCATGTCTGGTGCCGGAAGCGATCACGATAGACTCCCCGGTACTTAATGAAATATTGCTATTATCCGTTGTAATCATGCAGCGTCCAGTTACAACATAATCGATCTCAATATGCTTGTGGCTGTGCGCATTGTATATGTAATTTGCCGCAAATTCACTGCTTCCAAGTTTTATACAGGAAATCATTCCTTTACCCCCGTTTCTCTCGCATTATACTCTTTTCCTTTTTCCCTATCTACCAACTTTTGGAACAATCAGAGTGTAATTTATGTTTTTCGAAACCAAAAAGGCGTGTAAAAAATGAAAACTCATCTTTTACACGCCTTTAAAGCACTCAGCCCTCCTCATCATTTTGCGGAGCTGAAACTGCACCTTTCATTTTCCGGTATTCATACGGCGTCATCTTGCAATTTTTCTTAGAAATCCGGACAAAGATGGTCTGACTGTAAATACTCAACCGTGGGTAATAAATGTAACCACTCCAAGGTTATTATCTTCCAGACGCCCCAGGTTTTTCTCCGCATCTCCGTTATCTATCAGTTCGATGCTGTAACGGAACTCACAGTATCCGGAAAGATCCATCTTGAAGTTGGTCTCCCAAGTATTATTCATAATCCAGCTGTAAACCGGGCGGTGATTGTTCTTTTCCTGTCTGTCACAAAGCAAAATGGGATGGGATTCCATTTCTCCCATATAGAGAAGCGCCGTATCCAGCGTGTTGACCAGGAGTGCCTGGTCTCTGGTCTGATAGATCAGTCCTTCATCCGCCATATAATATTCCATATTTGTTCCCGGAAGCTGATCGATTCCCGGACGCATACTTACTCCGCCATTATGAACATAAATTTCGGCATCCGGAAGATTCAGGGACAGCGGAAGATAAAGGCTTTCCACATCTTCATTCAGCGTTTTCGCCACCCGGTAGGTAAATTCGATTCTGGGCAGATCACGGTACATTTTCAGAATCACACTGCTGTGATAGGTTCCTTCCAGCTCAAAAAGCAGTTCCGTCTTCGTAAAGATCGCTCCATGCTCCAGTACCTTTACATCCTTCAGGATCCCCTGATACTGTTTCGCGTGCAGCCCGCGTATGTTGCGGCCCAGACGACTGCGTTCTGCGTAGACTCCCTTTCGGATCTCTGTCCGCTCATAAACAGGGGTGAAAAACGTTTCCAGTCCCGGTTTACAAAGCTCCTGCTGCGTGGTTTTGTTATAAAAAGAACGAATGCCTTCTCCTACCTTCCAGCTGATCCGGAAAAACTTATTTTCCATGCCATAGGGAAGATAACAGCTCTCTGTATCGTAATTGTTCACGATATCCTTGACCCGCTCCGCCCCGATCCAGGCTGTTCGGGTAAAGAGTCTTTCCACCGGTTCCGGCTGTTCCTCATAAGTAAAGATTTTCTCTTCCAGCGGTTCAAACTCCGCAAGGAAGCTCACAAGAACTCCCCTCGGATGGGAAGAGAGCTGTACTGGCAGTACCTCTCCGGTTTTATCATCTGTCAGTTTCACCGCCGGGAGACGGATCGCCTCCACATAAAATTCCACCGGAAGCAGCCGTTTTTCACTGCTCGTGGAAACCGCTTTTACCTTTCCGGAAAGATTATAGTAACGCAGAATATCGCCCATCAGATAGCACTGCTCGCTTTTTCGCATGGCGGCTGCTTCGTGCGCTTTGGAGGCATAACTGTTCTTCCGGAAATCCAGGTTGGTGACCATCGTATCATAGGGATCCGAAATCGTGGCAGAATGGCCCCAGGTGTGTTCTGCATACAGAAGAGAATTGTCTCCGTAGGCCCGAACCAGTTCTTCATTATGAACACCGGTCTTTTTCTCCAGGCGGTCGCAGATACGGGAGAGACGGAGTGCTTCTTTGAAGTGTTTTACCGCATAGGGCGTACTGCCCACGCCATTGCCCCACCAGTCATTCATGCTTCCCTGATAAACCGGCGCATCCTTTACCTTCTCCCGAATCCGTTCATACAGTTCCTGCAGCGTAACCATATGAAGCGTTACATCCTCCCCGTAACAGCGGTTAAATTCCTTCACCGTATCCGCAATCATGGGATTAACCGGTGCATTATCAGAAAAAACTCCGGAAACACTGGTAATATAAAAATCATAAGGATAGCCATTCTCTTCATATTCTGCAATGCTGTCAGTCAGATTCTCATAGAGCTTTTTGAGATTCTCTTTCTGTTTTTCTTTTTCCGGTCCCTCCAGCGGTTTACAGCTGATGTTTTTTCCCATCACGATTCCAAGTACATTTCCAAGGTTGTAATGTTCTCCGTTCCAGACAAGGAGACGTTTTCCTTCTTTGTTTTCCCAGAAAAACGGAGTCTGATTCTGATAGAGCGGATACATTCCATGATGTGTATGAATATTCATATACAAAAATTCCACACCATTTCGAATCAGTTCATCTCTCTGCCCCAGGGAAATTCCGTTGATATCCGCGCACATCGCTGTCTTCACGGCAACGCCTTCCCTCTGACAAAGTTCCATCATACCTGCCAGTTTCTGATCCAGATACTGACAATCCGTCAGATCGTTAAAGTTCAGATAATTTGCAGAAAGCCCCATATTTCCAAGGCGCACCGTTTCCCAGAAATCTGCCTTTTCTTCCTCGGATGCCCGTTTCAGAAACTCTTCCACGCAGTACCACGTCTCACAGTTCCACTTCAGATCCTTCTGGGCCGTGCCCATTTCCCGGCCTTCCATGATCCACTTTACAACTGTACGGATATTGTGGGCTTGGTTAAAAATCACCTGCTCCTGCAGATCCGTGTATCCCACATCCGTGTGGGAATGATGTACGATGTAGACTTCTTTTATTTTCTGTTCCATTCTCTTTTTTTCCTCCGTGTGATAAAATAAGTCAAGTGATTTCGAAAGGAGTTTTTTTATGGATAAAACCAACCTGATCATTCAGAACCGGCTTCGGGAAGCCACCGTCAGTCTGGAACGTGCAAGCCTGCTGCACTGTGATGAAAACTGGAAGTGCGAGTATTCCGTTCCACCCTTTTCCAGCATCGGTCTGATTCTGGAAGGCGAAGGCGTCATTTGCGTCAACCAGAAGCCGATTCATCCGCAAAAAGGCCAGCTCTATCTGCTTCCTTCCAATACCCTGCAGACCTTTTCGACAACCGCTTCCAATCCCTACCATAAATATTTCTGCCATTTTGAAATCACCTGCCAGGACACCGATCTTTTTGAACTGCTCCGTCTTCCCCTCTGCGTTGACAGCCGAAATCCCCGGAAGGCAGAAGCTTTATTTCAGGAAATGATCCAGGCCTGCAATGGAAAAGATATTCTTTCTGCCCTGAAAGCCAAACAGACCGTTTTGAATCTCATCTGCTACTACATGGAATGCTGCCCGCCGGAAAGCATCGTTTTGGCTTCTGAAGATTTCGATTCTCCGCTGTCCGATGCCATTCTCTATGTCCAGAACCACCTTTCGGAACAGATCTCGGTTCCTCAGATGGCGCAGGCTGCCGGTTACCATGTCAGCTATTTCACTCAGCTTTTCCAGAGACGGATGGGCATTTCTCCCGGTCAGTTTATCCAGCAGAAAAAAGCGGAAACAGCTGCGCAGCTTCTCACTTCCACAGATCTTCCAATATCTGAAATTGCAGAGTCGCTGGGGTTTATCAGCCCCTTTTACTTCTCCAACTTTTTCAAAAAGCGAACCGGAATGACCCCATCCACTTACCGGAATATCTACCTGAGAACGCACCTGCAATGAGATCTTCTCCACATAAAAAAATCTCCCGTGCTTTCAAGAGTAGCACAGGAGATTTTTTTATTACATGTATTTTCCTTTTCCAAATATATAATTTTATCCGCTGCCATATGGCTGCCTTCTGCTGAAAAACCACTTTTCCTTTTCCAACCTTAATAATCCTGATTCTCCATATACTTCATATAGTTCACGACCATCAGGGCAATCTTGAAGGTCAGGGCATCATCAAATTTGCGGATATCGAGACCGGTGCTCTTCTGAAGCTTCTCCAGACGGTAAACCAACGTGTTTCGATGCACATAGAGCTGTCTGGAGGTCTCGGAAACATTCAGGTTGTTCTCGAAGAACTTGTTGATCGTAGTCAGTGTCTCTTCATCCAGAGAGTCCGGAATGTTGTCGCCGAAAACCTCATGCATGAACATCTCACAGAGAGAAATGGGCAGCTGATAGATCAGACGGCCGATCCCAAGGGTATTGTATGCAATGATCCGCTTCTCCGAGTAGAAAATCTTGCCTACATCCAGCGCCATTTTGGCTTCTTTATAAGATTTGGAGACCTGTTTGATCTCGCTTACAATGGTGCCATAGGAGATCCGTACCGTGGCCATGGCCTCGGAGTTCAGCATATCCTTCATCATATTGGCAACCTGCTCCACTTCCTCATAGTCCTCGTCCTCGCGAAGCTCGTGGATCAGGATGATGCTGCGTTCATCCACAGCGGTGATAAAATCTTTGGTGCGGGTGGCAAACAGTGTTTTCAGAAGCTCTCTGGCATTCAGGTCTTTCTCCTGTTTGGTCTCGATCATGTAAACAACCCGGCGTGCTTCCACCTCAATGTGAAGCTTTTTCGCCCGGTTGTAAATATCCACCAGAAGAAGATTATCCAGAAGCAGGTTCTGAATAAAGTTATTTTTGTCAAAGCGTTCTTTGTATGCAACGATCAGATTCTGAATCTCACTGACTGCTACTTTTCCGATCATGTAGGCATCTTCGCTGGAACCTCTTGCCACAAGAATGTATTCCACAACCTGATCATCAAAAATCTTGAAAAAATGATATCCCTGGATCACCTGGCTGTCTGCTGCCGAATCATTAAACAGACAAACCATATCCTTGGAAATATCCTCTCCATTAAAGGTAGAAACCACGGTTCTTCCTTCCGGATCAAACACACACAGATCAATTCTGGTTATGGAGCGAAGTTCGTCAATCGCATTCTGTAATACCTGGCTGGAAATCATTGTCCCACTTCCTCTCTTTCATTCACGAAACTTACCGCAGAATCCTGGAATTTTCCCTTTTTGTGCATACTTCAGACTGCTGCACAGGATTGCTGCAATTATCTACAGTATACTAAAACCCTTCCCCCCGCGCAAGTGAAAATTTTGTCAGCTTCGCCTGTTTCACATGGCACATGTTCTCATCTGCCAGCTTGCAAGGGATTTCCCGGAAACTAAAAAGTGCCACCCGGAAAAATCCGGATGGCACTGAAAGTACTTTTATGAATATTAGTTGGTGATAACAAGCTCGGTCTCTTTGTCGAAGACATGAATCTTCTCAGCATCCAGAGCAAATTTAACGGTATCGCCGGTTCTTGCAGTTGTACGCGGATCTACACGGGCAGTTACGTTAGCACCCTCTACAT
>ENA-OUQP01002062-OUQP01002062.1-human-gut-metagenome-genome-assembly--contig:-NODE-2062-length-11751-cov-18.606703_pt1 | contig 11751 bp, 9 predicted proteins | sample MGYA00237951_ERZ548836 | MGnify/ENA primary metagenome ERZ548836 (study PRJEB26490, sample SAMN05194702) | human gut metagenome | biome: terrestrial biome; feature: human-associated habitat; material...
GTGATTGGCGGCAACGCGCGCCTTGGCGCGGCTTTCGCGGGCGACCTGCATGTCGCCTTCTCTCAATTCCTCAATTTCGATAAGGCCCAGGATGCCGTTGAGCGGCGTGCGGATGTCGTGGCTCATGCGCGTGAGGAAAGCGGTTTTGGCGGCGTTGGCGGCATCGGCTTTCTGCCGTTCCTCCTGTGCGCGGTAAAGCGACCAGACAAGGATGACGATGCCGGTGAGCAAAATGCAAATGACGACTGCCGCAATGACGATGCGGTTGCGGTAGAGAAGTCGGAACGCATCCGATTCTTGCGCCGAGTACGATGTGGGGAAATAGCTGTTTGCAGAGAGCGATTCACCTGCATTGACGATGCCCTTATTGATGATTCCCAGCAGCTCGGGCTTGCCGCGCGAAATTAAACACGATAGCTGCGCCGTGTTGGTGAGTTCCTGTGTTTCGAAATCCTCGATGTCGTAGATGTCGCGGAGAGTTTCCAGGCGCGTGCTGGGGACAATGATGCAACGTGCCTTCCCCTCATCGAGGGCTTTGAGCACCTCGCCGTCATTCGAATACTCGGTTACCGTTGCGTTCGGAAAGAGACTTTCGAGCTCAAAACGGTTAACGATTGTGCTCTTTGTACAAGCGATGTTCTTAAGGTCGCTGTTCAGGTTTTTGCCACTGTGAATGGCGGTCAGCGAAACCGTTCCCATCGAGTTTGACTGGATGACCCCTGTCTGCTCGGCGAGCCAGTAGTCGCGAAACAACGGCAGGGCGACATCGATGGTCCCGTTGGAAAGGGCTTTGATCATTTGTTTGTTGCTCGAGAGTGCGATTGTTTTGACCGTAATGCCAAACTTGTCGTGCAACGTCGTTGCAAGCGAGGCGAGCGACCCTTCCATCTCGCCGTCGTCATTTTGCGTACAGTAGGGAAGTTGGTTTTTAAGATAGCCGATCGTGATGGTATTGCCGTTTTCTTTGAGCCAGGTGGTCTCGGGGCCGGTGAGCGATGACGAGCCACTGTTTTGGGTCGAGTAACTCGATTTGACTTCCTCGTTATAGCGCGGGTTATCGCGGGCGATGGTCGTCATGGCGGCGTTGATGTCGTTCATCAGATCAGGGCGGCTTTTGGGAACGGCAAAATAGTAGTCGCTCGAGCCTACGTAGAACATGGGTGACGCATCGGGCGACGAAATGGTGTCGTTCATGATGACGGCGTCGACCTCGCCGTCTGCAAGCGCCTCAAAGAGGGCACTGCCGGTGTCGATTTCTTTATAGGTGCAGGTAACGCCTTCGTCGGCGAGCCACTGCTGGCCGACGATAGTTTGCATAACGCCAGAGTTGCAGCCGATGGTGAGGCCTTGGAGCGCCTGGGGGTCACCCTTGGCCAGGTCGTCGCGGTCGGGCCTGGCGTAGATGTAGTAGCGCTCGGTGCCCTCGGGGTTCGAGGAAAAGAGCAGCTTCTGCTCGCGTTCTGCCGAATACGAGATGTTGGGCATGAGGTCGATTTCGCCTGCTTCGAGCATGTCCATAAGCTCGGAGAAGGTGCCGCTAACGTATTCGTATTGCCAGCCCTTTGTGTAATACGAGAGGGTCTGGAGGTACTCGTAGCCCCACCCCGAGAGTCGCTCGCCCGGCATGCCTTCCTGGAAGCCTTTGTTGTTGACGAGCCAGCCAACGCGGACTGTCTTGACCTGCTGGTCGGAGTCGGCGGCAAAGGCGGGGGCGGGCATGATGGTGCTCAGTATGGCGAGTGCGGCAAGCGCGACAGCCAGGGTGCGACGTAGGGCTAAGCGAAGGACGGCAGAAGGTCTCACATGAAATCCTATCGAGTCGAGACAGTATCACACAAGGATACCAGCTCAGCCTGCCTAGTCGGCAGCCGCACCGCTAAACGGTCCCGCCCGGCAGTTGGGACAGTCCCTAACTGCCGGTTGGGTAGTCATTGGGGACGTTCTTAAATGACTAGTCAAACAAGAACGTCCCCAATGACTGGTTCCGTTTGCGGGGGAGGCGTGGGACAATACCGAGCGAATGTGATTGGGCGTCTGGAAAAGGGGTCGCGATGGACAAGTTGAGGACGCTTGCCGACGTGCTGCGCCAGGCTGGCTTTGCGCGCATCACGGGCCTGTTTCTTGTCTTCTACCTGCTGTGCTCGACGGCCGTCTGGCTGTCCGAGCCCACGACCCTTACGTTTGGCGATGGCCTCTGGTTTAGCTTTGAGACCGTATCGACGATCGGCTTTGGCGATATCCCGGCCGAAACACCGGTCGCCCGCGCTATCACCGTCGTCCTGAGCATCATCAGTATCTTCTACATTGCCATGCTCACGGGTGTGGCGGTGAGCTACTGCAATACGCTCATCAAGATGCGCCAAAAGGACACCATGGCGCGCTTTATGGACGATCTTGAGCATTTGGAAGAGCTCGACCGCGATGAGCTCGCCGACTTGTCGCGCCGCGTGCGCGAATATCGCCGGCGTCAACGCTAGAGCGGGTGCCGCGCGTCACGATGAGGGGGACAAAATATGAATATCACGGTATATCTGGGCGCCAGCGTCGGTAACGACCCGGCGTTTCTGCCTGCGGTGCAGGAGCTGGGCAACTGGATCGGCGCCAACGGACACGCGCTTGTGTACGGCGGGTCCAAGTCGGGCCTGATGGGCGCGCTTGCCGATAGCGTGCTCGATGCCGGCGGACACGTGACCGGCGTGGAGCCAAGCTTTTTTATCGAGGCGGAGTATCAGCACGATGGTATCGACGACCTTATCGTGACGAGCGACATGGCCGAGCGCAAGGCCAAGATGATCGGGCTCGGCGATGCATTCATCGCCTTTCCGGGCGGTACGGGCACGCTCGAGGAAATTGCCGAGGTCATGTCTGCCGTGTCGCTGGGACATCTGAGCGCGCCGTGCATTCTGTACAACTTAGACGGTTACTATAACGACCTCAAGTCGCTGCTCGAGCACATGATCGATAAGGGCCTATCGAGTCCGCAGCGCCAGCAAGGCATCTACTTTGCCGATGACCTGCGCCAGATCGCCTCGATTATCGGCAGTTAAGTCTTAGGCTTAGCGCGCGTGCGGCGCCCAACGGCGCGGTTCGCAGCGCAGATGGTTGGCCCGCCCGCGCTGCGCCCGTCTTACAATAAAAGTTATCTTTGTCGCTTTTGACCAACGGGAGGTCCCGATGGATAACCTGGCAAAACCCAAAAACCGTGCGCTGTTTTTAGTGAGCGTGGCTGTGACCGGTGCGTTTGCGGGCGCCGCGGTCTGGCTGTTCTTTTTTGCGATGGAGCACGGTATCGACTATCTATGGACCGAGATTCCGCACGCGCTGGGCGTTGCTTCGCCCGAGTTCGCCAGCGGCCCGTTTGGCTTTCTGCCGTACCCGTTTTTCGTCTGCTTGCTGGGCGGCCTGCTGATCGGTCTGTATGAAAAGCTTACGGGTACCAAGACCGACGACCTCAACCAGGTGATGGCCAAGGTCAAACAAGACGGACGCTACCCGTATGACAATCTGGGCAAGCTTTCGCTCGCGGCATTGCTGCCGCTGCTGTTTGGCGGAAGTATTGGACCGGAAGCCGGCCTGACCGGCGTTATCGCGGGCCTATGCAGCTGGGTCGGCGACCGCATGCGCCGCTTTGGAGCCGAGTTTAGGGAGCTCACGCTGTTGGGTACCCAGGCCGCGCTGACGGCGCTCTTTACCGCGCCCGTCTTTGGCTTTGTGGCGCCGCTCGCCGGTAGTGCCGACGGCCAGGGCGAAGGCGCCGACGATGAGTCCGCATCCGGCGAGATCACCATCAAGCTGCCCAAGACGCAAAAGACCGTGGTCTACGGCATTGCGATTGCCGGCGGTCTGGGCACTTATCTGCTGCTTGGCCAGCTTGTGGGCGGCGGCATGGGCATGCCCAGGTTCGAGTCCGCTGAGGTGGGCAACCTGGAACTTGTCTGGCTCATTCCGCTGGCGTTGGTTGGCACCGTATGCGGTTGGCTGTACTTTGTCTCCGAGCATGCAAGCGAGGCGCTGTCCCATGCAATAGGGGAGCGTCCTGTCGTCAAGGCCATGCTAGCCGGTCTGGCGCTCGCCATCTGCGGTACGGTCCTGCCCTACACCATGTTTGCCGGCGAGACCCAGGCCGATGTGCTCATGGAAACCTATCTGACCGTTCCCGCCGGCGTGCTTATCGCGACCGGTCTTGTTAAGGCCATGCTGACGCCTGCCCTCATCAACCTTGGTTGGCGCGGCGGCCACTTCTTCCCGGTTATCTTCTCGGGCGTAAGCCTGGGCTACGGCCTTGCCATCCTCACCGGCGCAGATCCGGTCTTTTGCGTCGCCGTCTGCACCGCCTCGACGATGGGCGCCGTCATGCGTCAGCCCGTCATGGTCGTGGGCTTGCTGCTCATGTGCTTCCCGCTCAAGGGCATCGTCTGCATGATCATCGCTGCTGCTATCGCAGCGGGCATTCCGCTGCCCAAGCCGCTGCGCAAGTAGCGCGGTGGCGCACGGTCAATACGGGCATCTCGAGTCCAGTGTGAGGGTTTTCAGGTTGAGCTTGTGCCCCTGACGGGTCGTTATTTCCAAAATGCTGCTGTAACCCACGACACGGGTTGAGCGCCTCCCCAAAAAGACCGCGCCGATCTGTGGCGCATGCCCTATGCTACCGCGCCTGTCTACAGGTCGCGTGCCCGATAGACCTTGGTGCTGACGGTGCAGCTGATTGCACATAGCGCGAGGGCAAGTGCGGCGATGCCTGCACACAGGCAGCCAAGAACGGCAGGGTCGGGATTCGCTCCGGCAATCGACATGAGCCAGTTGCTGATGGGGTTGGAGGAGCTCAGCGTGGCCATGGCAAGGCATCCGAGCATGGCAAACAGGCCAACGGATAGGCGCAGCGCCTCCATGTGTCCAAATCGAAAGAACAGCGGCTGCGCCAAAAACACCATCATGAGGGAGATGAGCATCGATGCTGCCGAGGCGATTGCGATTTCAAAGACCGTCTGTCCCGTCGGGGGGATGCCTGCATTATTGAAGAGTGGGATGGTGACGATGTTCAACAGTGCAGCCGTACATGCCATGATGGCCGAGGAAGCAACGATACACAGGTAACGTGCGCAGATGATGTCTTTGCGCGAGATGGGCAGCGTTGCCCGATAGCGCTCCCACCCGTTTTGATTGTCGAAGCCGGCCAGCGAGCTCATGACCATGATGGGCGACATGGCGCTGACCGCGCAGGCGCCGGCACTCATGCCGGAATCTCCATCCGATGCGTTGGCGAGCGTCAGCACGACAAATATGAACAGGCCGACGCCCGCGATACTCGGGATAAGCGTGCGAACGATGGCGAGCTCGGACATAAAGGCGCGTTTCATTTCGAAGCCCCTTTCAGCATGAGGCGAAGATAATCATCAATGGTTGCCCGATCGCAGGGAATCTCGGGGAAAGCCTCGAGCGTATCGCGGCGGTTGGGCACGAGCACGTCCACGCTATAGGCGTGGCGGGCGGCACGGGCGCCTTCGACGCAAGCCATGAGCTCTGCGGCTTGTGCTTGCGTGCAGTGGGCGATACCGGCGCGGTCGGTAATGTCCTCGCGTGGCAGGTCAAATACAATCGAACCGTTATCGATGCAGATGACGCGGTCGGCGGCGCGATCGAGGTCGGACGTAATATGGCTCGAGAGCAACACGCTGCGCTGGCCGTCGGAAACAAAGGTGAGCAGCTCATCAAGCAGCTCCTCGCGTGCCATGGGATCGAGGCCCGCGGTGGCTTCGTCCAAAACGAGCAGCTCGGCATCGTGGCTGAGCGCGCAGGCAAGCTGCAGCTTCATGCCCATGCCGCGGGAGAGGTCCTTGACCTTTGTCTTGGGATCGAGGCCAAATCGGCCGATAAGGTCGGCAAAGGTGCCATGGCTCCAGGTGGGGTACGCTGGACTTACGAGTGCTTCAACTTTGGCCACCTTAAGTGTGGAAGGGAAGGGGCATGTGTCCAGCACGAGGCCGACACGAGCGCGCAGACAACGCTGCGTCTCATCGGGCGCGTCGGTGCCGCAGCGCTGCCCAAACAGGTGCACCTCGCCGGCATCGAGCTTTATGAGCCCGAGCGCGGCGCGAATGGTCGTTGTTTTGCCGGCGCCGTTTGCGCCCACAAAGCCGACGATCTGGCCGGGCTCCACGGTGAGTGTGACATCGCGTAGGGTAAAGCGGTCGCTTACGCGGCGTGAGACGCCTTTGAGTTCTAGCAAGTTTTGCATGGTATAGCCTTTCTTGCAGATGGCTACTGCATGGTTTCGGGGGCTACAAGGTCGAGCATCTCGTGCAATTTGTCGCGCGTGACGCCCAGGGTTTCGGCCTGTGTGGCGGCCTGCGCAAGTAGCTCTTCGATATGGCAGAGCTGGTTTTCGCGCAAGAGTTCCTGGTTGCCCTCGGCGACAAAGCAGCCCTTGCCCTGCACGGTGCAGATAAAGCCGAGCTGTTCCAGGTCGGCATAGGCACGCTTGGTGGTAATGACGCTCACGCCGAGGTCGCTCGCGAGCGCACGGATGCTGGGGAGTTTGGCTCCCGCAGCGAGCGCGCCCGAAAGGATCTGAGCTTTGACTTGCGAGGCTATTTGCTCGTAGATGGGCTTGTCGCTCGAATTGGATAGGATGATGTCCACAGCGGCTCCTTAGCTGTTGGGCTACACGTGTATATAACCGGTAAGCACAGTATATATACACTATGTACAGTTACGCAAGAGACAAATTCGGATTGGGCCGGCTACCCAGGCCCCAACTGATGAATTTGTCCTGATAGGCGCCCTAGAGCGGGATTTCGCGGCTACAATAGTGCGGTTACATCGACGTAATGCACTCAATGCAAGAAAGGATCCGCATGGCAAGCCTGTCGGATGAAATCTCGTCGCGCCGCACATTCGCGATCATCAGCCACCCGGACGCCGGTAAGACCACGCTTACCGAGAAGCTGCTGCTCTATACCGGCAGCATCCAGACTGCCGGCTCGGTTAAGGGCAAGAGCTCGGCCAAGCATGCCGTCTCGGACTGGATGGACATCGAGAAGGAGCGCGGTATCTCCGTTACCTCCTCGGTGCTGCAGTTCACCTATAACGGCGCCTGCGTCAATATCCTCGATACCCCTGGTCACCAGGACTTCTCGGAGGATACCTACCGTACCCTTATGGCCGCCGACGCCGCGGTCATGGTCATCGACGGCGCCAAGGGCGTCGAGGCCCAGACCAAAAAGCTCTTTAAGGTCTGTACGCTGCGCCACATTCCCATCTTCACCTTTGTGAACAAGCTCGACCACGAGGCTCGCGATCCGTTTGAGCTCATGGAAGAGATCGAGAACGTCCTGGGCATCAATACGTATCCTATGAACTGGCCGATCGGCAGCGGCCGCAACTTCCGCGGCGTGTTCGATCGCCAGACCCGTCGCGTCATTGCCTTTGAGGGCGACGGCCATGCCAACGCCACCAAGAAGGTTGCCGAGGTTGAGGCCGAGCTGGGCGATCCTTCCATGGACGAGCTTATTGGCGAAGAGAACCATAAGAACCTGATGGACGACATCGAGCTGCTCGATGGTGCCGGCGACGAGCTCGACTTGGATGCCGTGGCCTGCGGCAAGCTGAGCCCGGCGTTCTTTGGCTCGGCGCTCACCAACTTTGGCGTGGAGCCCTTCCTTAAGGAGTTCCTGCGTCTGGCCCCGACGCCGCGCGCCTATACCGATACGCTCACCAGCGAGCCGGTCGATCCCTGCCGCGACGACTTTAGCGGCTTTGTCTTTAAGATCCAGGCCAACATGGACAAGAACCACCGCGACCGTATCGCCTTTGTGCGCATTTGCTCGGGCAAGTTCGAGCGCGGCATGGATGCCTTCCACGTGCAGGGCAACCGCAAGCTCAAGCTTGCCACGGGCACGTCGATGATGGCCGATGACCGCGCCATCGTGGACGAGGCCTATGCTGGCGATATCGTGGGCCTGTTCGATCCCGGCATCTTTAGCATTGGCGACACCGTGTGCTCCGGCAAGCACCACGTGCAGTACCCGCAGATCCCGACGTTTGCCCCCGAGATGTTTGCCCGCATTACGCAGGTCGACACGCTCAAGCGCAAGCAGTTCGTCAAGGGCATGGAGGAGCTTGCCCAGGAGGGCGCCATCCAGATCTTCCGCGAGCTGGGCGCCGGTATGGAGAGCGTCATCGTGGGCGTGGTCGGCGTACTGCAGTTTGAGGTGCTCGAGCGCCGCCTCAAGGCCGAATACCGTGTTGAGGTTCGTCGCCAGCCGCTGCCCTATACGGACATCCGCTGGATTCAGAACGACCCCGACACCATCGACATCCCGGGCCTTTCGCTCACGCGCGACACGCTGCGCGTCGAGGACATGCGCGGCGGTAAGCTGTTGCTGTTCACGAGCCCGTGGAACGTGGACTGGGCAACCGACCACAATCCCGACCTTATCCTGTCGGAGTTTGGCAACGTAGCGTTTTAGTGTGCCGGCGCGGCAGCCTGGCGGGGCTGCCGCGCCGTTTGCTTGCCTGATGCCGTGTGAGCGGCTATCATACCCACCGTCGTCTCAAGACCGGGGCGTCCGAGCAGTTCGGGTCCGATATCCTGCTCGTTAAACCTAAAACCAAAGGAGTACATAATGATCAAGAAGGTCATGGAGGACTACAAGGTCCTGTTGCGGAGCATTCCCGCGGCGACAGTTTCGCTGTTTTTCGTGAGCGTCATCATGATGAACCTGCTGGCCAACAAAGAGCTCATCAGCCTGCCGTATCTGGCACTCGATTGCGGCTTTGTGGTGAGCTGGGTTTCGTTTTTGTGCCAGGACATGATCTGCAAGCGCTTTGGCGCCAAGGCATCCATCAAAATCTCTATCCTCGCGCTGCTGGTCAACCTGGCCGTGAGCCTGTGCTTTTGGGCATGCTCGCTCACGCCCGGCATGTGGGGCGCCTACTACGACACGGGCATGGTCGAGGTCAACAACGCCCTTAACGCCACCATCGGCGGCACCTGGTACGTGGTGCTGGGCTCTTCGCTGGCAATGCTCGTTTCTGCCGTGGTTAACTCCACGCTCAACCAGTCGCTCGGCCGTATGCTCAAAAAGAATAACTTTGCGAGCTTTGCCTTCCGCTCCTATGTGTCTACGGGTATTGGTCAGTTTATCGACAACCTGGTCTTTGCCATTGTGGTGAGCCATACGTTCTTTGGTTGGACCTGGGTGCAGGTCCTTATGTGCTCGCTGACCGGCGCTGTTGCCGAGCTGCTGTGCGAGGTTTTCCTGAGCCCCGTGGGCTACAAGGTCGTGCGTGGCTGGGAGCGCGAGAATGTGGGCGCCGAGTACCTCGAGCGCCACGCAGCCGCCTAAGGAGCAAGTATGCGGGTTTTGATCACGGGCGCTTCGGGCGGTATCGGAGCCGTGTGCGTGCAATGCTTTTTGGACGAGGGCCACGAGGTCGTGGGCTTTGATCTGCTGCCGGCGGCGATCGAACACGAGCGCTACCGCCATCTGATCGTTGATGTCCGCGAGCCGGACTCGTTTCCAGTTGACCTTGAACCCCAGGTAATCGTAAACGTCGCCGGTACGCAGGATTCGGCCGACGACATTGCCGCCAACCTCCGTGGCACCATCAACGTGACCGAGCGCTATGCCTTTGTGGGGGAGGGGCTTGCCGCCAAGCCGGCGCCGGCTATCAAATCCGTGGTCAATGTGGGGTCGGCGAGCGGGCATACGGGATCGGAGTTTCCCGCCTATGCTGCCAGCAAGGGCGGCGTTATCGCCTACACCAAGAACCTTGCAAACCGCCTGGCGCCGCAGGCCATCGCCAACAGTGTGGACCCGGGTGGCGTGATCACGCCGCTCAATCGTTGCGTGATGGAAGATGAGCGCCTGTGGAGTCAGATCATGGAGCTCACGCCGCTCAAGCGCTGGGCCACTGCCCAAGAGATCGCCGAGTGGATCTACTTTGTGGGCGTGACCAACCGGTTTATGACCGGGCAGAGCCTGCTGATCGATGGCGGCGAGGCCGGCCGCACCCAGTTTATCTGGCCCGAGTAACAAAACGCGCCCGATGGAAGCCGTCGGACGCGTTTTTTTATTTTTGTTTCTAGCCGAGACAGCCCCAGTCGATGGGGCTGCTGCCGTTTTGCTTGAGCAATTCATTGGCGGCGGAGAAGGGACGCGACCCCATAAAAGCGGGGAGTTCTGCCGTGGCACGGTTGGCCGAAAGTGGCGAGGGGTGCGTGGAGGCTAAGCAGTACTTGCCGGTTGCCTCGCCCGCGCCAGTCGCGGCGAGCTTGCCCTCGACCATCTGCTGGGCAAAGCGGCCCCATGCCAAAAAGACGACCGGTTGGGGCAGCAGGCAGCAGCGCTCGATAACGTAGTCGGTCAGCGTGCTCCAACCCAGCTTGGCGTGCGAGTTGGCGGCATGCTCGCGCACGGTGAGCGTGGTGTTAAGGAGCAGGACGCCCTGTTGTGCCCAGGGGGTTAGATCTCCCGTGGCGGGAATGGGGCAGCCCAGATCGGCGTTGAGTTCCTTATAGATGTTGCGCAGGCTCGGCGGCAACTTGGTTTGCGTCGCAGGCACCGAGAACGACAGTCCCATGGCCTGGTTGGGTCCGTGATAGGGGTCTTGGCCCAAGATGACTACCTTGACCAGGTCGGCCGGCGTGTAGGCGAGGGCATTGAGGATATCGTCTTGTGCTGGGTAGATGGTCTGCTCGGCACGCAGGAGGGCGATGCGCTCAAGTAGCTGGTTCGTAGTGTCACGTACCGGCTGCGGCGCATCGCCCAACCAAGTTGCTATGTTGCGGTCGCGGGTCGCGGCGTCCATGGGGCTCCTTTACGTCAGATGCTCTGTTTGCATCTATTGTAAAGGCGCACCGGTTGCCTTTATGCCGCGGCTACATGAGGAGTGGGGCCTACGAGACGTGCTCGGGCGCTGCCGTCATATGAGCATGCCCAAGTGCGCGAAGGCGCGGAAGCTCGACGGTTGCCACCATGACGCCGGTGAGGATGAGGGCAGCGCCAAGGAAGGCGATGGGGCTCAGGACCTCGCCGACCAGGAAAAACGAGAAGACGGCGGAGCAGACCGGCTCGAGCGAGAAGGCGAAGCCAGTGGTTTCGGCAGGTACGTGGGGCTGCACGAGCGTCTGGGTGATAAAGCCGTAGGCAGAGCAGATGAGTGCGAGCGCAACGATAACGACGATCTCGCTCGGCGTGCTGGGAAGCGTGAAGCCGCCAAAGGTGAACGCGGCGATACCCGAGAACAGGCCGCCGAAGCCCAGCTGCCAAACGCCCAGAGCCAGCGGATCGACTTCTTCGACAAAGCGCTTGGCGATGATAATGTGGCCGGCATAGATAAAGGCCGAGAGCAGCATGATGATCGCGCCGGGATTCAGGCTGGTAAAGTCGGCGCCCGAGAGCAGCAACATGCCGCAGGTGACGATGGCGGTGCCGATGAGCACCTTGCGCTCGGGGGCGCGACGCAGCAGGGCCGCGTTGGCAAACGGCACGATTACGACCGTCAGGCTCTGCAAAAAGCCGGCGGTGGAGGCGGAGGTGAGGCTGGAGCCCAGGCACATGCAGGTGATCTCGGTTGCCATGATGGCGCCGATGATGGCGGCGCGGACCATCAGGTCACGGTTGATGCGCACCGCGTGCTTGTGGAAGAGCAGCAGGCAGGCCGCAAAGGCGATGATGCAGCGCAGCGCGACGATGCTCGTGGCGTTCATGCTGTCCATGCCGATCTTCATGAGGGGGTACGAAAAGC
>ENA-OUQP01002067-OUQP01002067.1-human-gut-metagenome-genome-assembly--contig:-NODE-2067-length-11738-cov-4.290165_pt1 | contig 11738 bp, 6 predicted proteins | sample MGYA00237951_ERZ548836 | MGnify/ENA primary metagenome ERZ548836 (study PRJEB26490, sample SAMN05194702) | human gut metagenome | biome: terrestrial biome; feature: human-associated habitat; material...
AGCATGAAAAAAAGTCATATACCCTCCCAAACTGTATGGCAAGCATCCGATGCAACTGTCTTTACAGAAAAATTCTCCATCTGCGCACTTTGTATTTACCATTACATATTTTCCAGAAAATGGTTGCTGTACCTGTTCCAGTATTCTTTATAAATAAAATCGTCATTTCCATCCAAATTGAACGGATACATCCGAAATATCACAGAAATGTTTTTCGGCTGCCATTGTTCTTCATAGGAATAGCAATAGCTCATGCCGAGCTGCGCGTCCCGCTTCTGTCACAATCCCGTTATGCCAGAATTCTTTCCGAAGCTGGCATTCCTGCCGTCCGGCACGCGCATCACATACATCTGCCCTCATCTCCCACTCAGCGCGGCCGCCGCTTTCCATAACAGATCAAACAGCATATGGATTACCCAGGCAAACGCAACTGCAATTGTGGCGGCAGCCACGATCTGCACAACATTTTCCTGCTGCGGCAGCCAGTCATTGACAACGCGGTAAAACACAAACATATGGCACAGATACAGCTCCAGCGAAAAGCTGCCCACTGCTTCCAACCACCGGATTTTCTCATGCAAAAATGCGCAGCCCTGCACCATCAGATACGTCCAGATCAGCCCTGCAAGCAGACCGCTGCGGATTTTTTCTTCCAGCGGAGGGATCACGGTATAGCCTGCCAGCTCCGTTTTGATGACAAAATACATTCCGACCGCCAGTGCCAGAAGCTGTAACGGATACAAAAACCCCGCCGCCTTTAACAGCTGCCTTTCGTACTGCGCAAGCAGCATTCCAAACAAAAATGTAACATTGGAAATGTACCAGAACAGCGCGCGTCCCTGCCAGATCAGCAGTCCGGAATACGCCGTCAGGCAGACCGCCATCAAAAGCATCCGCACCCACGATCTGTCAGAAAGCCGGTAAACAACGTAAAACGCCAGATAAAAGACCAGAATATTTCGGATATACCAATACTCTGCCCCGGTTAGGAACGAAACCCATCCTGTCATTCCCGAAATTCCACCGTCATAGACCGCAATCAGTCCCACAATCAGAAGATACGGTAAATAGACAGTTTTAAAACGTTTCCACAAAAATATTCCGTTGATTCTCTTTTTTCCAACACTTTTGACCAGCCCGTAGCCGGACACTGCAAAAAATAAATCCACACCGTAAACACCGAACCTGCCCAGCCCATATTCCAGCAGATCGCTGTGAAATATCTCCCCAATCCACACTGCATAATGGCTAATCAGAACCAGGAAAATGGCAATTCCGCGCAGCATCAGGCTCTGTTCCTTCGTAAGAAAAGCTTTTCTCTGAGTCATTGTTTTCTTCTTTCATTTATTCCTTTCAAATGCAGAAAAATTCAGGTTTTAAAATCGCAATGCTGCCCGGATCGTTTCATATAACGCCGGGTTTCCGGTCTGCAGGTTGATGCTGCCGTCCTTATTGACCAAAATCAGAAACAACACCGCTGCCTGAAAGAAAATCGCTGCCTTCAGCCAGGCGACATACAGGCCATAGACCTTTTTCTGCCGCGCCGCTTTCGCTGCCCCAAGCACTGCCACAACCGCCGCCAAAAAGATGCCAAAGGACACGTCGCAGCCATAGCGGATCAAAATTCCCGCGCCGTTTGCATCCACACAGCCAATCACAAGCGCTGCTGCAAGGGAAACGCAGCAAAACCACGTCAGTTCTTTGGAAAGTACACCGTTTTTTTGGAGTCTGCCGAGCAAAAAAATCCCCCAGGTCAGCATACTGCAGGCAAAAATCCCGCCAAACCAGCTTTCCGTTACCAGTTTTCCGAGATAATCCGTCGCAATGGACGCGCTCTGCAAATACGGAAACTTTCCTTCCAGCTGCATCGGCTCGAACAGGAAATACCAGATTCCATACAAAATCCGCTCCAGATTCGTGCCGCGGTGCGTCATATCGTTGCTCGTCATGCTATAGGATGCGCCAAAATCAAAGGGGGAGCCAAACCGCAGCGCATTATACGCCATCAGCCCGGCCGCAATCAGTACATAGGGCACAACAAGCGCAGCTGTCTGTCTCCAGCCCTTCTTTGAAAACAGCTCTCTTTTTACAAAGACCCTCTCCCAGAACAAAACGACCGCCAGTGCTGCAAACAGGATAAACTGAGGCCGGCATCCTGCCGTGAGAGCCATGCAGAAAGAACCAAGGGCATACAGCCCCACCGCTTTTTTCGGACGGTTCAGCCCTGCCAGATACAGCCAAAGTCCCCCCGTTGCAAACATCGTAGACGCGGCAATCGGCACATGGTAAAGATCCGGTCGAATTAACAGATAAAACATCGAATAGCTTCCGACGAGCATCCCGGTTCCTACCGCCCACAGATAAAAGGGCTGCTCCTTAAAATACCGTTTCATCAGTTCATAGACAAACCCAGCCGCCGCAATGATAAATCCTGCAAAAAAGACAAATACCGCCACATAGTTTTGCAGCGCGCCCCCCGTCAGCAGATAATAGGGCAAATACAATAGCAGCACCGGGACAATGCCGAAATACACATAATATTTCCCATTGTGATAGGCATAATCCGCCCGATAGCCGATTCCCGCCGCCTGCAGTGCGATGGTATCATAGGGATTTTTCATTGCTAAAAGCGCTTCTTCTGCATCCCCGACACTGACCTTCCCCTCCGAAAGTGCTTCCGCCAGCTCCTGGTACTGTGCGTGATGCACTGCCAAGTTCTGTCGACATGCCGGATTGATGCGGACGAAGAAAAATGCCCCTGCCAGCAATATTGCAGTAAACCCCAATACGACTGCAAACCGCTTTTGACGACCGCGCACATCCTGCGCGTCAAAGCTGATCTGATGCAGCCTGCTGTCTTTTTTCAGCAAAAGCATTCCAAACACAGCCGCCCACAAAACCACAAAGCGTCCCGCCCGGAAGCGGAATGGAATCGTTCCATTTGCAGACAAACCATGATATTTTACAACCAGCTCGCCATAGCTTCCTGCGGCAGCATTTCCAGAGGCGTCCGCCGTCTGGATGCGGATATAGAAATCCGACACTTGCCCATACGGATACACCTTTAAATACCGATTTTCCGGAACCGCCTGCAGCAAAATTCGCCCGTCCCCCAGGCTATAAGGATAGCTGTTTCCCTCGTCCCGTGCAAATACCTCTACCAGAACAGGCTGATTGTACAAAAAATCCAGATTCAAAAAAATCCGTTGCAGCGAGCCTTTATAATTTTTTAGCCGCAGCGTCAGGCTGCCGTCCGGGACGTGCAGATAGCCCGCGTCATCCAGATAGCTGCCGTCAAGCAGGTACAGTGCACTGCCGCCTTCCGTTGTCTGATCGCCTGACGTTGCCGCAGCGCCGCTCGCCACGTCCTGATCCAGCTCCTCGATCGCCGTATAACCCGCGAGAATTTCCGCCCGCGCAGTCAGATCCTCTGTTTTTTTTGTCACCGTCGTCCAGAACGAGAACTGACACGGTATCAGTTCCAATAAAAGGGCTGCCAGCAATGCTGCAGCCGCCTTTTTTATCCATTCAGAGCGCATCTTGCATCTCCCTGCTTTCTGATTTTTCTCCTGCCTGCCATACAAATATCCCATATGTCATAAAACAGGTTTTTGTTTCAGTGTAGCATAAAAAAAAGAAAGTGAAAAGCTCTGCATTTTTCATGCAGAGCTTTCACTTTCTTATGAGGGGGGAGATAGTGAGTTGTTCTACTATCTGAAATCTATGATACCCGAAAATTGTGAGCATTTTGTGTACAGTTTCTAAAAAGCTTCTTAAAAGTTATAAACTGCGTCTAAAATCCATTTCGCGCTGTCAAAAAATATCAGCTTTTCGCCACCATCGCGCGGCTCTGTTACCGGTACTGCTGCATCACAAGCTGCAGCTTCGTATTTCCCTGCCAGGTATTGACGCCCGGATAATACACGACGTCAAAATACAGAGGACTGCCTTTTCCGCTGTACAGTCCGTCCAGCGCAGTCTGTCCGTATTTTTCCGCCGCATAAGCTTCGAAATTGTCCTTTCCGCCAAAATACATCATCTCCCAGCGTTTTTGCTCGCTGTCCTCCACCGTAAAACGAAGCACATTTCCTGCTTTGCCGAGTGCACGAGCCGAAACAAACTTCAGATCTTTTTGTGCAAATACCGGCTTCGGATTGCCGGTTCCAAAGGGCTCCAGCAATTCCAGCTCCTCCACCAGCCTAAACGATACATAAGATACCGGCATTGGAACATCGATATGAATTTTTTCCTGCAGATCGTCCTCCGTCAGCGTACAGATTTCATTGATCTTCTGACGGAACGGCTCCACATCCTCTTCCCGCATGGAAAGTCCCGCCGCCATCTTATGCCCGCCATATTTGGTGAAAAAGCTGCTGCATTTCGTCATTTCTTCATACATATGATAACCTTCAATCGAACGCGCGCTGCCTTTTACGCCCTCTTCTCCTCGGGTCAGCACAAAGGTCGGGCGATAATAGCGTTCCCGGATTCTTCCTGCGATGATACCGGCGATGCTCTCATGGCAGTCCGGCAGGAAAACAACCAGAACACGGTCGTCCTTTAAGGGGCCGGATTCGATCATCTCTACCGCTATTTTGACATATTCCTCCGTCATTTCTTTCCGGCTGTCGTTTAACTGCTTCAAAAATGCTGCCTGCGCTACCGCAGCTTCTCTTGTTTTACTGTCCAAAAGCTCCATCGCGCGCTGCGCACTGTCCAGACGCCCGGAGGCGTTCAGGCACGGACCGAGCACAAAGCCGATATGAAATGCCCCCAGCTTTCCATCCTGCCAGGGTAAAATCTGGTTGACCTCCATCAGCGCATGCAATCCGACATTCTGCGTCTGTTTCATCAGCTCCAGCCCGTGCCGCACCAAAATTCGGTTTTCCTCCCGCAACGGCATAACGTCACAAATCGTTGCAAACGCCGCAAATTCCAGCAGTTCATCCAACAGGCTTCTTTTTCCGGATGTCAAATCTGTTGAAATCCCGTCAAAGCCGAACTCTGCAAATAAAAGCTGCATCAGCTTAAATGCAACGACCGCACCACAGATCTCCTGGAACGGATAAGTGTCTCCCGGCTGCTTCGGGTCGATGACCACATCCGCAGGCGGAATTTTATACCGCCGTCTGGACGTCTCTCCTGTTTCCGGATCCGGCTCTGCAAGGGGTTCTTCCTCATATGGAATTTCATGGTGATCCGTAATAATCACAGTCATTCCGTATTTTTTTGCCTGCTCAATCTGTGCATACGCTGCAATGCCGTTATCGCAGGTCAGAATCGTGTCGATCCCATCTGCGTAAGCTTCGTCTACCAGATGTTCGTTTAAACCATAACCATCCTTCATGCGGTGTGGAATCATCGTATCCACCACCGCGCCGCAGGCTTCCAGACCGCGCTTCAAGATATAAGAAGAACAGATGCCGTCCGCATCATAATCTCCGATGACGCGAATCGGCATCTGTCCTTTGATTTTATCCTTCAGCAGCAGCACCGCCTCACGGCTTCCTTTTAAAAATGCCGGATCATACAGATCCCGGATCGTGCCGTGGAGATATTTTTCAATTGCTTCATCTCCTTCGATGTCCCGGTTTCGTATGACGCGGGCCAGCACCGGGCTGATGGAAAACCTCTGCCCGATGCCATTAAAATCCGCCTTTTTTGCGGCAACGTACCATTTTGCCATTATTTTGCTGCCTTTTTATTCTTCTCTGCTTTCTTTCCGCCTACTCTGGTGCGCAGCAGATACCAGAACGCGCTCGCCAGGCAGATGGAGGAATAAGTACCGCATGCAATGCCGACCATCAGGGGCAGTGCAAACTCTTTGATACTGGACACGCCCAGGATGTACAGCACTGCAACCATAATAAAGGTCGTCAGGGATGTGAAAATACTTCTGGACAGTGTCTGGGAAATACTGCGGTTTACAATCGCCGCAAGCTCCTCCTTTGTCTTATAAGAGGTCATGTTCTCACGGATACGGTCGAAGATAACGATGGTCGCATTGATCGAATAACCGACAATCGTCAGCATGCATGCAATGAAAGTATTGCCGACAGAAACTCTTGCCGCCGCATAGAACGCAAGTACAACCAGTACGTCGTGTACCAGTGCTGCTACGCTGCTGGCACCGAATCTGACATCCTTGAAGCGGAACCATACATACAGAAGCATCAACACGGTAGATACCACAACCGCAGATACTGCGCCGGTACGCATTTCAGAGCTGATGGTGGAGCTGATGGTCTCTGCTGTGATCTTTTCCGGATCTACACCAAATTCCTTTTCCAGTCTGGAATTTAATTCTTCTCTCTGGGAAACATCCAGCGTTGCAGACTTGAAGATAACCTGATTGGAGCCCTGCACCTTCTGGGTCTGTACGTTTGCATCCTTGCTGATTTCCTCGATGATCGGAACGACCTTTTCATCCAGCTCTTCGATGCTCATATCTTCGTTAAACTCTACACTGGTAGAAGTACCGCCCTTGAACTCCAGGCTGTAGTTTAATGCATCGCCGCCATTGCCCTTATGCACGCCCATCGTCACAAAGCCCGCAATGATGACAACTGCAGACAGGATGAAGAAAATCTTCTTTTTGCCCAGGAAATCGATTACCTTTGTCTCTTTTGCACGGCCATAGAATTTCTCATTGCGGATACCCATCGCATAAAATGCGTTCAGGATCAGCTTGGTTACAACCAGCGCAGTAAACAGGGAAACGACGATACCGAGCGCCAGGGTCTGGGCAAAGCCCTTGACGGTACCGGTACCCATAAAGTACAGCACTACCGCTGCGATCAGCGTCGTTACGTTGCCGTCGATAATCGCGGACAGCGCTTTCTTAAAACCGATCTGAATCGCAGATTTTACAGTTTTGCCAGTTGCGATTTCTTCCCGGATTCTGGCGAAAATAATAACGTTTGCATCGACTGCCATACCGATCGACAGGATGATACCTGCGATACCGGACAGAGTCAGGGTAACATCAAAGCCATTCAGCAGCAGAACAACCAGCACCGTGTAAATGCACAGTGCGATGGAGCTTGCAACACCGGGAATCCAGTAAACAGCGATCATGAAAACAATAACAATCGCAAGACCAATTGCACCGGCAATCAGGCTCGTACGGACCGCTGCAGATCCGAGCTGTGCACCTACTACGTTGGAACGCAGCTCCTCCAGCTCCAGCTTCAAACCGCCGATACGGATGGTAGAAGCGAGGTTTTCCGCCTCTTCAAAGGAGCTCATGCCATTGATGACTGCCTTGCCGTCTGTGATCTCCGCCTGTACAGACGGTGCGCTGATCACCTGATTGTCATAAACGATGTAAATAACATCATGGTTCGGATATGCTGCCTTTGTCGCATCCGCGAACTTTTTGGTTCCATCTGCAGTCATAGTCAGAGATACAACAGGCTCCTGATTATTCATACTATTGGTCTGATAGGCTGCCTGTGCATCTGCTACATCCGTACCGCTTAATACTTCCTTACCGTCCTTGTCCAGGAAGGTTAAAGAACCGGGCTTACCCAGTTCTTCCAGAATCGCATTTGCGTCAGTTACTCCGGGAATTTCAATATTGATCCGGTCGGAGCCCTCCTGATATACCTGCGCCTCTGTGGAATAATTGTCTACACGCTGCTGGAGCTTATATATGGTATCTGCCATATCCTCCGAGCTGGGTGCTTCGTCTCCCACCACCTGATAGGTGATGCTTACACCGCCTGCCAGATCAAGTCCCTGCTTAATGTTTGCAGCGGAGCCTGTCTTTGCGCTATCCAGTCCGAATACCGCAGTCCAGGTACCTGCCAGCAGAAACGCGATCACACAGACAAGTGTAATGATGCCTTTCTTCTTGCTCATTTTGCGTACTCCTTATTCTTCTTCGTCGGCCAGTGCCGCTTTTATCATAATCGCGCATTCCACGCGCTTTTTCTGAAGCTCACAGCCAAGCTCGTAGACGTCGTCGATCTTTCCGTGACAATTATAGGAATTGGCAGCACAGCCACCGCTGCAGTAAAATTTTGCAAAACAGCTTCTGCACTTTTCTTTGGCGTAAACATTACAGCATTTGAACTCGTCCACAATGTCAGGACGCACAATGCCTTCGTCCACGTTGCCCATCAGGAACTTCTCGTTGCCGACGAACTGATGGCAGGGATAAAAATCGCCCCAGGGTGTTACCGCCAGATACTCTGTACCCGAACCGCAGCCGGAAAGGCGCTTTGCCACACACGGACCGCCGCTTAAATCGATCATAAAGTGGAAGAAGTTGACGCCTCTGCCCTCTTTCTGACGCTTTAACAGCTCGACTGCCAGCTTGTCATATTCCTCAAGCAGCTGCGGAACATCTTCCGGACGCAGTGCATAGGGCTCTTTGGGATCTGTCACAACCGGCTCTACCGAGATCTGTTCAAAACCAAGGTCTGCCAGATGCTTGACATCCTCGGAAAAATCCAGATTATTATGGGTAAAGGTACCGCGTACATAATAATTGGTCTGGTGACGGCTCTCTGCCAGCTTCTGGAACTTCGGTACAATCAGATCATAGCTGCCCTGTCCGCCCCTAAACGGACGCATTCTGTCATGTACCTCTTTCCGACCGTCGATACTCAAAACGACATTGCTCATCTCTTTATTCAGAAATTCCATAATTTCATCATTTAAAAGCACGCCATTGGTCGTCAGGGTAAAGCGGAATTTTTTGTTATGAGGCTCCTCCAGGCTTCTGCCATATGCAACCAGATCCTTAACAACCTGCCAGTTCATCAGCGGTTCTCCGCCGAAAAAGTCTACCTCAAGATTTACTCTGCTGCCGGAGTTGGCTACCAGGAAATCCAGCGCCTTCTTGCCGACTTCAAAGCTCATCAGCGCTCTTCTGCCATGATATTCGCCCTCTTCTGCAAAGCAGTACTGACAGGCGAGGTTACAGTCATGGGCAATGTGCAGGCACAATGCCTTGACTACAGTCTGGCGCTGTTTGAAATTGCCGATATATTTTTCATAGATGTCTTCTGTAAACAGGACATTATCCTGCGCCAGCTCCAGAATCTCCTCTACCGCCTCACGCACCTCGTCGTGGCTGTAGGTCAGCTTCTGACAGGCTTCCACTGCTGCTGTCACGGTATCCACATCCCGAATGCCGCCGGAAACAAGCTGTTCCGCCAGAGGGATTACATCATAAACCACATCGTCTACAATATGCACGCTGCCGCTGTTGACGTCCATAACGATATTGTAGCCGTTGTTCTTATACTGGTGTATCACTTTCCAAAATCCTTTCGTTTCTCGTATTCCTCTTAAACGCATAATAAGCAGCGATATGCATCGCTGCTTATATCTCGTCGCGTCGTCTGCTTATTTCATCTTCTCGCAGCTCTGATTGCCAACCGTGCAGGATGTCTTACATGCGGACTGGCAGGATGTCTGACACTCGCCGCATCCGCCCTTCTTCATGGATTCCTTCAGGTTTCTTGTTGTTAATGTCTTGATGTGCTTCATCTCACATAACCTCCTTATGTGTCACGCCAAAAAAGGCGCCGTCTTTTCGAAATTTAATTTATTATAGCATAGATTCTTCTATAGGGGAAGTGTTTTTTTTAAAATGAGCTGCAAAGCGGCAGAACTCATGTTACCGTTTACCCGCGCCATTCGCAATACAATAGAATGCACGCTCCGCGAACATTCTATTGTCATGAACCACGCCTTGCGGCAGAACGGAGGATACTGTGACAGACAAAAAGCTGATTTCATCTTTACAGGGGCTGCGGACAGTTGCATTTCTGAGCGTGGTCCTGTCCCATTGCGGCGCACCGTGGCTGGGGCCGTGGGCAATTTCCGTATTTGTGGCGCTGTCCGGTTTTCTGATGACCTGCAACTATTACGACCGCCCGCGCACAGCACCTGGACTGCGGTCTGCCATGGTCTTTTCCCTGCAAAAAATACGCAAGCTGTATCCGCTGCACCTTATTATGATGGCTGCTGCCCTGCTCCTTGTGCTGAAGGGGCTCCTGGTACAGCCCTCTGCCCGTGGGGCGCTGTCCTGTGCAGCGCAGCTTGTGGTAAGCATTTTTCTCCTGCAAACCTGGATCCCCTCCAGCCGTTTCTGGTTCTGTCTGAACGGAGTAGCGTGGTATCTTTCGGTGCAGGCTTTTTTGTATGCTATTTTTCCCTGGCTGCTCGCCGTGCTGAAAAAGGCCGATACGCGCAGGCTGCGCTGTATTGCTGCCGCGATTTTCTGCGCACAGTTCCTTTTCTCCCTTGCAATCCTGAAAGCCGGGCTCAGTGGAAAGGCTGCATTTTATCTGACCTACCTGTGTCCTCTTTTCCGGGCAGGCGATTTTGCCATCAGCTGCTGTATGGGCTGTCTTTACCGCAGCCACAAAGAAGAGCCCACGCTGCGCGGTGTCTTTTCCCTTCTGGAGCTGACCGCTGTGCTGTTTTCGGGCGGTTGCTTTTTCATCGCTGCCAGACAGGTGGACGTTTTGGGCACGGTGGCCTTCCGGTACAACGTGCTGTTCACTCCTTCTGCGGTGCTGCTGGTCTGGCTGCTCGCCGTTGGCAAGGGGATCATTTCCCGGCTGCTTTCCGCAAAGCCGTTTTTGTGGCTGGCCGGGCTGTCGCCTTACGGCTTTTTGATTCATCAGGTACTGATCCGGTATATGGATCTGGCTGCAAACAAGCTTGGTGTTACGGTACATCCTGTGGTCTGGACCCTGACCGTATTTTTACTCACGCTTTGCCTGAGCAGCTTTTACAAGGCTTTGGAACAGCGGATGCGGCGGCGTCATGCCAAAGCTGCCGCGCTGTAAGCCTTTGGCTTTCTTCCGTAAACGTCAACGGTTTATACCCACCACCATTTTCTGAGTGCATTCACTTTATTTTTCCGCTCATTTCTGCGCACGCTTTTTGCACATGTCGAGTTTGTGTCAAGTGTGCGCAGGCACAAATCTCTCGATTGAAAAATTTATTTTTCAATTTTCCACCTGCGGAAGGCTTTGCGCTGCACACAGCGCACCCGAGGATGTCAAGTCATTGCTACAAACTTTTTGACCTTTTTTTCCTTCGATTTTTCCCATAAAACCGTTGTTTTTGGACGGAGGACGTTATATTGTTGTCACAAAATCAGTGGGGAGGATGTTATGTCATTGTCACAAAATTTTATTCTTGGTTCACTCCAACACATACCTTACCAACGCTCTCTTTCTTATTACCATTTTCTTCTATTTTTCTTATCAATCTTCCATAAAAAATATCCTGGATTTTCTCGTACATCTCCAAATAGTTTTGTAGAATCTTTCATTGCGGAAATAGTTGCCGCAACCGACCCAAGTAATGATAATCCACCAGTTGCATAACTTGTCAATAATGTTCCAGTTAAAATTATTCCATCCATTCCAATAGATCTTTTTAGAGATGAAATTTCTTTAGCAATATCATTTATATATGTTTCCGTTATTTCATATGATACAGCATCTAATTCCCTCTTTAACATTTCATCGTCCTTCAGTCCATTCAACTTTATCAATTTTTCGCCCAGTTTACTTCTAAAATTTCTAAAGCTCTGACCATAATTTTGTCTTATTTCAATTATATCTTTTAAATCAACATTACAAAATACCGGAACCTCTAGTTTAAGAGCTAGATTTGCAATTGAACTATACATAGAGTCATTTTTTATATCCATTGCTAACAAATCAGCTTTTAATTGGGATCTTGTCATATACATTGAATGTAGC
>ENA-OUQP01002070-OUQP01002070.1-human-gut-metagenome-genome-assembly--contig:-NODE-2070-length-11725-cov-5.379520_pt1 | contig 11725 bp, 9 predicted proteins | sample MGYA00237951_ERZ548836 | MGnify/ENA primary metagenome ERZ548836 (study PRJEB26490, sample SAMN05194702) | human gut metagenome | biome: terrestrial biome; feature: human-associated habitat; material...
AAAACAAATTGTACTACGATGGTTTTCGAAAAATGCTGTATCACTACTCGCACCAAGAAGTATCCACGGAATGCCGATGAAAAGTCGATATTTCGTGGATTTTTTGTTATCTGCGTTTATCGGATACTGCCAGATACTGCGTGATACTGTCTGCTTTTGCCGGGTGATTTGTAGTCAGGATCGTAGTCAGAAAAAGTAGGTCATAGCAGGATTTTTCCGGGGGTTCCCCGGGACAAAAAGTAGTCAAAAATAATGAATCAGGCCGCCGTCTCCGTAAAACAGAGACAGCGGCCTGATTCATCAAGGGGATTATTTGTCCATATCATGGTACAAACCGTCGGGCGGCCGTGCTGTTCGACCCCTCTTCTCCGCAAGATAAAAAATGACCCCAAGCCTGAGCTTGGGGCCATTTTTTATGCGGGAGAAGGGGGTCGAACCCTCACTCCGTTGGAACTGGTGCCTAAAACCAGCGCGTCTGCCATTCCGCCACTCCCGCACGGAAACTTTATTTATAGTAGCAAGATTCGCCGCAAAAGTCAACTGCCGAAGGATAATTCCCTCTTTGCGTCCGCATAATAACCCCAAAAACAGCGAGGGAGGCCATGGGCGTGAAGAGAATGCAGCGGGCAAAGCTTGCGGCGGCATATCTGCTGCTGGCTCTTGCGGCAGCTTTGGGCTGGTTGTACAGTTGTCTGCCGGACCGGGTCTATCTGGAGCCGGGACAAGCCTTATATCTTCCCCGCTTTGCATGGGTCGAGCCACAGCGCGGCCATGGAAGCCGGAATGTCGCCAGCACCCGGGCGGTGGGCAGCTACCAGACGACGCTGACGCTGGGCGGGTGGCTCCCCATCAAGACCATCCGGGCGGTGGTGACAGAGCGGCCCAGAGTGACCGTCTGCGGTACACCCTTCGGCGTCAAGATGTTCTCCGAAGGGGCGCTCATCGTGGGATTTTCGGAGATCGGGCAGGCTGACGGCGGGACATCGAATCCCGCCAAGGAGGCCGGGCTTCGCCTCGGCGACCGGGTCATCTGCATCGGACAGACCCGCACCGAGAGCAATGACGCCGTAAAGGAAGCCCTGGACGCTGCCGAGGGGCAGTCCGTGGAGGTCGTGTATATCCGCAGCGGTGAGCAGAAGCTGACTGCCCTGACCCCGGTGTGGGACGGTGCCGCCGGGCAGTGGCGGGCCGGAATGTGGGTGCGGGACTCCTCCGCCGGTGTGGGTACACTGACTTTCGCCGACGAGGAGCTCGGCGTATTTGCGGGACTGGGCCACCCCATCAGCGACAGCGACACCGGCGAAAGCGTCGCCCTGCGCAGCGGCGAGATCGTTCCCTGCGAGATAACCGGCTGCAGTGCCGGAACGGCCGGAAGCCCCGGTGAGCTAAAGGGCCATTTTCTGAGCGCCCACGCCATCGGCACCATCCGCATCAACGGCGAGAACGGCGTCTACGGCACGACGCGCACCCACTTCTCGGGCCAGCTGCGGGAGATCGCCTTCGCGCAGGAAGTCGTCACCGGCCCCGCTGAGATATGGGCCACCATCGAGGGGGAAACGCCCCGCGCATACCGCATCCAGATCGAGCGGGTCAGCGACGCCGACCCTCGCCGGAATCTGGTCATCCGGGTGACCGACCCTTCGCTTCTGTCTGCGACCGGCGGCATCGTGCAGGGCATGAGCGGAAGCCCCATCCTCCAAAATGGGCGCCTCGTGGGTGCTGTGACCCATGTTCTGGTCAATGACCCCACCCGAGGCTACGGGATTTTCGCCCAGACGATGCTCGAACAGGCAAAAAACGCCGTTCAAAACGGTGCCGAAGCGCGGACCGCAGAATGAACAAGAAGATTTTTTGTGAAAATTCCAGAAAATGTAAAAATTTCCTGTTGCAATCCATGGTAAATTATGGTAAAATCTAGACTGTAAAGGGAACTGCACACATTGGAGGATAGTACGATGGATAAAGTAAGATTTTTGATGTCGGATACCAGCGCGGATGTTACGGCAGCCTGCCGAGAGGCACTGGAGCAAAAAGGCGTAGAAGTGACCGTCGTGGAAAAAGACGGCCTTCAGATCTTGCAGAAGATGCTTGTGGTGCGGCCGCAGGTGGTTTTGCTGGATGCCTTCATGCCCGGGCTGGATGCTCTGGCCGTCAAGCAGAAATATGTCGCCGCCGGCGAAACGCACACCACGTTTTTCGTCACCGGCGCCTTCCAGAGCGAGGAAATGGTCCAGGAGCTGCTGGATGAGGGCTTCGCCTACTACTTTGTCAAACCCTTCGACGAGAATGTCCTTGCCAGCCGGGTGCTCAAAGTCGCCCACGGCCACCAGAAGCGGCTTATCACGGCCAGCGTGGACAGCGACGAGCTGAAGGTCACGGACATTCTGCATCAGATCGGCGTCCCTGCCCACATCAAAGGTTACCAGTTCCTGCGGGATGCCATCCTGCTCACCATGAACGAGCCGGAGTACATCAACGCCGTCACCAAGCGCCTGTACCCGGAGATCGCCAAGAAAAACGGCACCACCGCCAGCCGGGTAGAGCGGGCCATCCGCCACGCCATCGAGGTGGCATGGGACCGTGGCGATGTGGATACCCTGAACAGCTACTTCGGCTACACCATCCACAACCTGCGCGGCAAACCGACCAACTCGGAGTTCATCGCGATGATCGCCGACAAGATGCGCCTGGACAAGCGGCAGCAGGCGGGTTGAAAAGAATATTTTTCTGCGTCATTTCCTTGTGGTATTTTTCATTGATTGCCGGGTGCGAAATTATAAATTACGGTTCCCTCATAATATGGTAATAACGAGCCTCCTGCATCGATTTTCCAATGCAGGAGGCTCGTTTTATGTGCAAAAGGGATCGTTGGCGGATCAGCACGGCCACCCGCAGGCGGCAAGCAATCAGCCCGGTGGACTGCCATCACAACTTGACGAAAAATGCAAGAATCTCTATACTATAGAAGAGAATAAACAAAGAAGGGAATGGATCGATCCCCTCATGCTGAAGATCGCATTTTGTGACGACGAGATCCAGGAGACCAGACGGCTGGAAGCTCTGCTGGAAGAATATGCGGCTGACCGCGGGCAGGACTTTGCCCATACGTCTTATCAAAGCCCGGTCGAGCTGATGGCGGAGGTGGAGAAGGGAACGCGCTTCGACATCATCCTGCTGGATGTCCTGATGCCGGGCGAAAACGGGATGGCTGCGGCCCGGGAGATACGAGAATATGACTCGAATGTGAAGATCATCTTCCTTACTTCAAGCACGGAGTTTGCGGTGGAATCCTACGCGGTGGATGCATGGTATTACCAGCTCAAGCCCATCCGGAGAGAGGACTTTTTCCGCCTGATGGACTCGGCCTGTGCGGCCTGCACCAGGGAGCAGAAGCACAGCCTCATCCTCCGGAGCAAGAGCGGCATCGTCCGCCTAGAGCTGGAAGAGCTGGTCTACTGCGAGGTGATGGGGCGGACGCTCACGTTTCACCTGAACAACGGCGTCGTGCTGGAAAGTATGGGCCGGCTGGACGACCTCTGCGACCAGCTCGTGGAATACCCGAATTTCCTACGTCCCCACCGCTCCTTCCTGATCAATATGGAGTATATCGCCAACATCGCAGCCCGCTCCATCACGATGCAGGACGGAGCCGTGGTGCCGCTGCCCCACGGGAAGTATTCGGAAACGAAAGACCGCTACCTGAGCTATATTTTTGACCGAAAGCAGGTGGTCATGTAGTGAACGCTCTTACTGTACCAAACGGCGTTGCCGTGGCGCTCTTTGGCATCGCACTCTCGGCGGCGTTCTGCGACATCCACTGGACGAAGAAGAACTGCATCATATTGGCGGTCGGCTCAGCAGCCATGCTCTTGATGCAGGCGCTCATTACTTATATGGATAGCTGGACGGCGATGCAGGAGGCGTATCCGCTTACCACCCATCTGCCGCTTGCCATCATCCTCAGCGTCCTCAGCGGAAAATGGCTCTGGCCCACCATCTCGGTGCTGGCGGCATATCTGTGCTGTCAGCTCCGGCGCTGGGTGGCACTGCTGGTCATTGCGATGGTACCGGGCATCGACTGGCTGCAGCCCGCCGTCGAGATGGTGGTCACGCTGCCGCTGCTGGCAGTATTGCTGCGCTATGTTGCCCCGGCGGCCCGCAGCTTTGCCCGGTATCCGCGCTCGATGCAGCTTCTGTTCGGGGTAGTGCCGCTGGCAGGCTACCTTTTCGATTATGTGACCCGTATCTACACCGACCTTCTCGCCCAGGGCAATCAGGCGGCGGTGGAATTCATGCCCTTCGTGTGCAGCGTGGCGTATATCGTCTTTGTCCTCCGGGTCTCGGCAGAGGAGCGCACCCGCGGCCAGCTGGAACAGACCCGGAACAACCTCAAATTGCAGGTCGGCCAGGCGGTGCGGGAGATCGAGGCCCTGCGCACCTCCCAGCAGCAGACCCGCGCCTACCGCCACGACCTGCGCCACCATCTGCAATACATCTCCGCCTGCATCGAGAACGGCAGGGGAGAGCAGGCGCAGGAGTACATCCAGAGCATCTGCTCCGAGATAGAGGCCAGCAAGGTGACGACCTACTGCGAGAACGAGGCTGCGAACCTCATCTTCTCGTCCTTTGCAGGCCGGGCGGAGAACTGCGGTGTGCCGCTCAACATTCAGGCTCATATCCCGCAGCTTATCTCGGTGGCCGAGACAGACCTCTGCGTGCTGCTCTCCAATGCGCTGGAAAATGCGCTCCGGGCCTGCCGCAGGATGAAAGCGGAGAATGGCCCTGCATACATTGAAGTTACTGCCCGGGAAAAGAACGGGCATCTCTTTTTGCAGTTCGTCAATCCCTGTCCGGAGGGGATACAGTTTGAAAACGGCCTGCCGGTGACCCGCGCCGAAGGACACGGCATCGGTGTGCGCAGCATCTGCGCTATCGTGGAAAAATATAAAGGGCTTTCGGATTTCTCGGTGCAGGACGGCAGATTCATCCTCCGCGTTTCCCTGTGAGCCGGGTCGATTGAGCGCAGTTTTGGGGCGAATCGTGTCAAACTGCCCGCCGCAGGGGCAGAAAAGAGTATACTGGAACCAGACAAAATGTGCTCTCCGAATATCGCACAAGGAGGAAAAGTTTTATGAAACGTATCACTTCTCTTGCACTCAGCGCGGCACTTCTGGCCTCGCTTTCGACACCGGTGCTGGCCGCGCCGGCCATCTCTGTGGATGCGGCCCCTACGGCAGCTGTGCTGGAAGAGGAAAACTCTTTGTGGGAGCTTCCGCAGGCAGACACGCCGGACATGAGCAACACGGTCTGGTCGTTTGCCGGCGGCTACATCGACGGCGGCGAGATGACTCAGGCCGAGATGGACGAGTCTCTGGCGGCATACGGCGGTACGCTGCAGTTCACCTTTGATGCCGCAGGCGGCGCAAAGATGATCCAGGGCGGCGGCACGCTGAACGGCACTTACCAGTATCTCGACGACGGCAGCGTGGGCGTCATCTTCGACTACAACGGCGAGGAGCTGCGCTACGCCTGCATCTTTACCTGGACGGACGAGGGCGAGCTGCTCATGGTCGCCATCTCGGATGTGGAGGGTGCCGACGGCATTTACTTTGTCCAGTAAATTCGTTTCATCGTGTCTTTCGGATGCGATGCAGATAAGCCTTGTCCTGGAGCTCTGGCTCTGACAGCTGCTTTTGCGGAAAGCAGCTGTCCTGCGGGAGCCGGAACGCCCATTCCCAGGTGAGGCTGGAGGAATCAGTAACGGCCCGGCAGAGTTTTCTGCCGGGCTTGTTCATTTTCCGGGGCGGAGAGAAGGACTTTCCAGAAAAAAGTGCAAAAAAGTCAAAATATCCTCTTGCAATTTTTCCGTAGAGTGATATAATATTAAGGCAATCGTTTCCAAGGCCGCTCGAGGGGGTAGCCGATATTGAAGGTTGTGATGGGCACATACATTAAATATGGCCCCAATAAGTCAGAACCAGAAATGAGGTGAAAAGAATGAAACAGGGTATCCATCCGAACTACGTTGACTGCACCATCACCTGCGCATGCGGCAACGTCATCAAGACTCGTTCCACCAAGCCCGAGATCCACGTCGAAGTTTGCTCCAAGTGCCATCCTTTCTACACTGGTAAGCAGAAGCTGGTCGACACCGGCGGACGTGTTGAGCGCTTCAACAAGCGTTTCGGCCGTAAGTAATTGCAACAATTACAAGGCTTCCAAGAGCGTCGTTCCCTTTGCGGGGAGCGGCGCTCTTTTTGCGTCCGGCCGCGAAAACTGCCGCATCAGCGCAAAAGAAACAATATTTGGAAACGCACACAGGTTTATCTTATTTCTGACACATTTTCGGGCTAAAATGATGCAGATATTCCCGGGGACACCCGCAGAGAAGGAGCGTTTTTTGTGATAGAAGTATCCCACCTCACCAAGAAATACGGCAGCCGCCTTGCAGTGGACGACATCTCTTTCACGGTGGAGGACGGCGTCATCTACGGCCTGCTGGGGCCGAACGGTGCCGGCAAGTCCACCATCATGAACATCCTCACCGGTTATCTTGCCGCCACGGAGGGGCAGGTGACGGTGGCGGGCCATCCGCTGCCCGAGGAAGCCGCCGCCGCCAAAGCCTGCGTGGGTTATCTGCCGGAACAGCCGCCCCTTTACCCGGAGATGACGGTGGCCGAGTACCTCGACTTTGCCGCCGAACTGAAAGGCGTCAAGAAAGCCGACCGCCCGGCACAGGTGCAGTCTGTCGCCCGCCGTACCGGTCTGGAAGACGTTCTGCCCCGGCTCATCCGCAGCCTCTCGAAGGGCTACCGCCAGCGGGTGGGCGTGGCGCAGGCGCTGCTGGGAAGTCCGCAGCTCATCATTCTGGACGAACCCACCGTGGGCCTCGACCCGGCGCAGGTCATCGAGCTGCGCCGCCTCATCCGGGAGCTGGGCCGCACCCACACGGTCATCCTGTCCAGCCACATCCTCAGTGAGGTGAAGGCCGTCTGCGACAAGGCACTCATCCTGTCGCAGGGGCATCTGGCCGCCGTCGTGGACCTTGCCGCCGAAGAGCGCGATTTGGAAGAGCTCTTCCTTGAGCTGACGGCTCCGGAAGAGACTTCGGATAAAAAGGAGGACTGATTCGATGCTTGCCATCTACAAGCGGGAGCTGCGCAGCTTTTTTCACGGCATGATGGGCTATCTGCTCACGGCCTTTCTGCTGGCGGCTTCCGGCATCTATTTTCTGGCCCTGAACCTCGGTTACGGCCTGACGGATTTTGGCTACTATACGCTCTACCGCACGATCTTCATGCTGCTGCTCTATTTCCCGGTGCTGGCCATGCGTTCGCTGGCCGAAGAGCGCCGCGCCCGCACCGACCAGCTCCTTCTCACCAGCCCGGTGTCCGTGTGGGGCATCGTGGTGGGCAAGTATCTGGCCCTCTGCACCGTGTTCGCGCTGCCCTGTCTGGCCGACGGCATCATGATCGTCGTGCTCTGGCTGCTGGGCGGCACGGCCTCGGCCTGCGGGGCGAATTTCGCCGCGCTGCTGTGCTATTTCCTGCTGGGCTGTGCGGCCATCGCCGTCTGCGAGTTCTGCTCCGGCCTCACGGAGAACCAGATCATCGCGGCAGTCATGGGCTTTTCGGCTCTGCTGCTGGCCTATATGATGCCCAGCCTCCGCAGTATGTTCAACGCCGGAAGCGCCGTGGCACTGGTGGTCTTTACGGCTCTGTCGGCGGGAGCCTCCCTTGCGGTGGGCCTGCGCACCCGGAGCTTCACGCTGGGCTGCTTCTGTTTTGCGGCCCTCTGCGCCGGGCTGAGCGCCCTGTTCCTGCTGCGCAGCGCATGGCTCACCGAGGCGTTCAGCGCTGTCTTGAGCGCCCTCTGCCTGTTTGCGCCCTTTGAGGAGTTCGTCAACAACAGCTTTTCCATCCCGACGCTGGTTTATTATCTGACGGTGACGGTGCTCTTCCTCTTCTTTACGGCGCAGGGCATCGAGAAGCGTCGCTGGAACTGAGAGGGAGACAGACTATGAAGAAATTTGAGAAAAAGAGCGCAGGCTCGCTGGAACGGCTGCGGCTGCGCAGCGGCATCTATGCCTCGGCGGTCACGGTGCTGGTGGTCGTGCTGGCCGTCCTGCTCAACCTCATCGTCCGGGCCGTTCCGACGAAGTACACCGAGTTCGACCTCTCGGAGGCCGGGCTCTACACCCTCAGCGACAGCTCCAGGGACATCGCCCACGCCCTGACGCAGGATGTCACCATCTACTATCTGGCCGAGACGGGCAGCGAGGACGCCATCATCACAAAGCTGCTGGACCGCTACGCCTCCGAGAGCAGCCACATCAAATGGGAGACGAAAGACCCCGCCGTCTACCCGACCTTCGCTGCCCAGTACGGTGTGCAGTCGGCTGAGAACGGCAGTCTCATCCTCGTCTCGGGGGAGAAGAGCGCCGTGCTGGCGGCATCCGACCTCTACGATTATGACTACTCCGACTACTACACCACCGGCAGCTACAGCGTGACCTTCGGCGGCGAAAATAAGCTCACCGCTGCCATCTACCGCATCACCAGCGGCGAAGAGCTCCACGCCTACTACACGACGAACCACGGCGAACAGCGCCTCACCGACACCCTGACCGATGCGCTGGAAGGCCAGAACCTCTCCGTCAGCCCCCTCGACCTGCTGACGGACACCATCCCGGACGACTGCGACCTGCTCATCATCAATGACCCGCAGCAGGACGTTGCATCGGCGGGCGGCCTCGTGGATGAGATGTCGGCCCTGCGCGCCTACCTGAAAAATGGCGGACATCTGATGCTCACCACCGACAGCTATTACTCCACCCCGAACCTTGACGCCCTGATGGCCGAGTTTGGCCTGACCCGGACGCCCGGACTCGTAGTGGAAGGGGACAGCGGCCATTACCTGAACGGTTACCCCTACTATCTGCTGCCGGATTACGCCACCGACACTGAGAGCGGCACACTGGACGGCATCGACACCAGCCGCCGCGTCCTGCTGCAGATGGCGCAGGGCATCACCATCACTGAAACGGAGGGCATCGCCTCGGAAGCCCTGCTGGTCAGTACCGAGAGCTCCTACAGCAAGGCGGCGGGCTATGAGATGACCACCGCCGAGCAGGAAGACGGCGACCCCGACGGCCCCTTTGCGCTGGCAGCTTATGCTTCCAATAACAGCACCGGCGCAGAGGTCATCTGGGTCAACTGCGGCAACATGGACAACGAAGCCGTTTACCAGACTGTTCCCGGCAACGTGACCTTCCTGCAGGGCTGCGCGGCCTCTCTGGCCGGGCAGGAGGGGACCACCCTCGTGGAGTCCAAGGCGCTGGAAGCTGCGCCCATCACCATCTCGGGCCACACCGCCGCTGTGCTGGGTCTGGTGTTCGTCCTCATTCTCCCGGCGGCTGTGCTGGCCGTGGGCGCAGTGGTGGTGCTGCTGCGCCGCCGTAAGTAAGGAGGCACGCCATGAAAACAAAACGGCGTACCCTCATCGTTTTGCTGGTGTTCGTTCTCGCCGCCGGGGCGGCGCTGGCCCTGCTGAGCCACGCGAACCAGAAGGCCGAACAGGCCGCCAGCGAGGCCGAGGACGGCAGCATCCCGCTGCTGGATGTGACCACCGCCACGCTGGAAAGCGTCTCCATCCAGTATGGCGGCGAGACGCTGACGCTCCGGCCCTCTGACGACGGCTGGACGCTGACCGAGGACCCGGCTTACCATCTGGATGATTCGGCCTGCAGCACCATCCGCACCGCGCTGGCAGGCATGAAGGCCAAGCGCCAGCTCGAGGCGCAGCCCGGAGAGGACTACGGCTTCGACGCGCCCCAGCTTGTCGTGAATGTTTCGGCGGCGGGGGAGAGTACCACCCTTACTGTGGGAGCGGAGAACCCCGCCACCGGCGATGTGTACGTCCGGCGGGAGGGCGGCGACGCTGTCTATACCGTGGACGCGGCCAGATTCCGCTGCATGGAGCAGACGAAGGCGGAGCTCTTTGGGGCGTTCAGCCCGGCGGGCATCACTGTCTCGGACATCGAGGCCGTGCGCTATACCCTCCAAAGCGGCGAGAGGGTCAAGCTGCAATCCGTCTCCCAGCCCACGGAGGCCGACAGCACCACCTACCAGACCGTCTGGCAGCTCACCGACGAGCCGGACGACGCACTGGATACCGACAAGACGGACGCTCTGCTGGCCGCACTGGCCAACTATGTCACCGGGCAGGACACTGCCGCCGACCTTTCCGCCTGCGGCTTCGACGCCCCGCTGGTGACAGCAGAGGTGACGACAGCTGACGGCACTGTCACCCTGACGTATGCCATCGGCACCGACGGCTATTATATGATGGTGTCGGGCGACAGCTCTGTCTACACCGTGGACGGCCAGACCGTGCAGGCCCTCTGCCTGACGGCCCGGCAGCTGAAAGCCGACACCTGAGAATTTATCCCAAAAGCACCCGCAGTTCTGCACTGCAGGTGCTTTTATGCTGTATAAGGAAACGCTATATGCAAAATTGATGTAAAACCCGGGTGGGAAAAGCCCCCTCGGAGTCAAAGTTTCGGCAAACATCAGCAGAGTGATTGACATTTTGACAAAGATTGTTTAAGATAGACAAGACAGGGCAGAATAACTGCGCAATGTTACGGTCGTCATGGATGTTGTGCGGGGATGAGTCTGCTCCCACAGCCAGCACAGATTGGATGGGCGAGGGAGCAGACTCAAAGTCACCCTAATGCGATGGAAGGATGGGGGAGTAAACCCCTGTCTTTTTTCGTATCTGAGTTACAAGGAGGATATAGGAAAGAAATGAACAACTCGGTGATCGTTTCGCTGCGAGACATCGTAGTGGAATTTGATGGTCAGCGCATCCTGGATGGGCTGAACCTCGACATCCATGACAAAGAGTTTGTGACGCTGCTGGGATCCTCCGGCTGCGGCAAAACCACCACCCTCCGCCTCATCGCGGGCTTTCTGGAACCGACGTCCGGCAAAGTGCTGCTGAAAGGAGAGGACATCACGGGTGTACCGCCCTACAAGCGTCCGGTGAACACCGTGTTCCAGAAATACGCGCTGTTCCCCCACCTGAACGTCTTTGAGAATGTGGCCTTCGGCCTCCGCCTCAAGAAGATGGACGAAGAGACCATCCGCCGCAAGGTGCGGGATATGCTGGAAGTCGTGGGCCTGAAGGGCTTTGAGCGCCGCAGCATCGGTCAGATGTCCGGCGGCCAGCAGCAGCGTGTGGCCATCGCCCGCAGCCTGGTCAATGAGCCGGAGATCCTGCTTCTCGACGAGCCTCTGGGCGCCCTGGACCTCAAGCTGCGCAAGGAGATGCAGCTGGAACTCAAGCGCCTGCAGCGCGAGATGAACATCACCTTCATCTACGTCACCCACGACCAGGAAGAGGCCCTGACCATGTCCGACACCGTCGTCGTCATGAACGGCGGCAAGGTGCAGCAGATCGGCACCCCCGAGGACATCTACAACGAACCCAAGAACGCCTTTGTCGCCGACTTCATCGGCGACTCCAACATCGTGGACGGCGTGATGCACCGCGATTTTCTCGTCTCCTTCTCGGGCGTCGAGTTCCCCTGCGTGGACCGCGGCTTTGCCCGGGAGGAGAGCGTACAGGTGGTCGTCCGCCCCGAGGACATCGAAGTGGTCTCCCCGGTGGAAGGCCAGCTGGTGGGCGTCGTCAATGACGTCATCTTCAAGGGCGTCCACTT
>ENA-OUQP01002076-OUQP01002076.1-human-gut-metagenome-genome-assembly--contig:-NODE-2076-length-11697-cov-6.529290_pt1 | contig 11697 bp, 10 predicted proteins | sample MGYA00237951_ERZ548836 | MGnify/ENA primary metagenome ERZ548836 (study PRJEB26490, sample SAMN05194702) | human gut metagenome | biome: terrestrial biome; feature: human-associated habitat; material...
ATCAAAGACTTTCACTGATAGCATTTACCAGTATTTTTACGTAATTAGCAGCCTCTTCCTGTGACAGGGAAATTTCACTCATGATATTTCTGACGGACCTGACTGTCCGGTTCGAGCAGATACCAGGAGAAGTGGCAGATTGAAGTAAAATTTCAGATGCTCTGGTAACTCAGTTGCCGAGTAGTTCACTATGATGCATATATAAGTCTTTCAAATGATAAATCTCATATATTTTTGTAACCGCATTGGTAAGAGATGTTTCGTGCAACGGATAATACTGCTTATATAATTTTTCCGGTTTTACAATGTCAATTATTTCAGAAGACCAGAGCCGGTACTTCCATTGCAGAGTAATATAACAGTCAGACATCCATTCCAGAATAAATTCATCATAAGTATTACTTATTTCTGCATTTAAATCTACAGTAATTCCCATATTTCCCATAATCTGTTTCGGAGTTTTACATAAATACAGGGGATTCCCCATATCCATATATCTACGATAATCACTTTTCATATATTTATAGATTATGCCAAAACAGTCAGAACAGTTTCGAGCTATCAATTTAAATAAATATCTTCCAGATAGTTTTGCACTGTTCAGGTAACCTGAATCATATGCCGGATTATTCATAAAAATCGCCCTCCTGATGATAGAGTAAAAATTTCCCCATAGCAGTTCTCACCGTAATTCCCGGAACTTCGAATCCTTCCAGCAAAATTGCACGGTTTCTTGCAGAAAGAAATTGATTTACTTCTCTGCGAGCGTGAAAATCAGCTGTTACATCTGATTCGTCTTTGTATACCTGCCATGCATCTTTCCATTCAATCTGTTTAAATGCTTTTTGTGATTTCAAAAATATCTGATTACCAAGAGAACCTTTATAGAAAAGTTTCTTTATTTCTTCAATATTGATCTGATTTAGCAGAAAAGCTTCTATGACCTGTGTATAACTGTCATCTGCGCGATAGCCTTTGATAATATCAAAATCTGCTGTAGAAATACGGTACATTTCTACAATCCGCGAACCTGTGATTTCAGCACTCTCCAGGCTTGTTCCCCTGTTGGCAATGACCTCTGCGATCCAGGCTAAGATACCATAATCGTTCAGATCCATTATTTTCAGACCGGAAGTATTCAAAATATACCGGTTAACAAAAGAGTGTTCCGGATCACCATTTAAAACAGCCCAGCTTTTTGCACGATCTTTATATTCAGTGGTATAAAATCCATTTCCATAATCATTATCTGCTTTTCCACCCTGATAAATTGGTTCTTTTAAAATATGATCAGAACCATGATAAACAATTACATTCTCATATGCTATATCAGAGTCCATAATATCAACATGACTTTTCACTTTATACCCTCCTTAAATTTACTTTTCAGCTGATTTTATTATAACATTGTTCTAACATCTATGTCAGTATAAAGATTTCGACACAAAGCGCTTGATCTTTACCTGCAAAAATGGAAGTGGTAAAACAAGTATATTAGATGTAGTAGTATATTATATTTTATCCCAATATAAATAAAGAGCCCCTGACCAGATGGATCAAAGACTCCTGCTGATGTTTTTTTGTTTACCAGTATTTTTTTACATAATTGACAGCCTCTTCCTGTGACAGGGAAAATTCATTCATGATATTTCTGATTGTGTCTGCCTCACTGATATTAAAATTCCTGCAGGTCCTTACAGTCGCACGAATGCCTTCAAGGATACCTTCCCATCTGCCTTCCTGTCGACCTTCTTCGACACCTTCCTGCCTTAACTCTTCCAATGCATTACACATATTGATCTGCCCTCCTCTCTGATCTAATTCCAAAGCATGATTGATCAGCTTCTGTGATTCTGTAATAGCACCTATCACAACGCCCAGATCTGCCGGGATATCATGGTCACTGTAGACTTCTTTGATCTTCGCATAATCCCTGGCATAGATCAGACGGCTCATATCAAACTCCTCCACATTTTCAACCCTTTGAAACCCAATATTGATTTGTAATTTATAGTATAAAATCGTTCCAATCGAAATGCAACGATTTCTTTTTTCGTTTCATATAGAATACAACGATTTATATAATCATCAAATATAATTCCGCCGATCAACAGCCAACGTAATTGTATAATTGTGAAATAGTAAATATTATGCGTAAATAATACAGTTATAAATCATTTCATTTTAACTTTTATTTCTATATTGCTCTACTCAAAACAATTTTTTTCTACAAAATCAACCTGTCCACCACCCAAAGGGGAACTATAATCATGACAAAGATTAAAAACACAAAGAAGGGCATGGCAAAAAAGACATTAAGTATGTCACTTGTTGTTGCAATGCTTGCTACTTCTAATGTGCCGGTATGGGCTGCTGAGTTCAGCGATGGTACTGACGCTTCCGTAGCTACTGAAGCAGATGCGTTCGCTGCAGAAGCTCCTGTTGTTGACGATACAGAAGACGCAGCTCCAGCATCTGTAATGGTAAATGAAGCTGATATTACTCTTAACTTATCTGCAGACAGCAAAAAAGTTGTTTGGGGAGGAGCATCTGTTATCAGTGGTACTGTAACTAAAACTGACGGATCAGAAGTAGAAGGTGGATGGCAGTATCGTTGGGTTGACGAAAAAGGTATTGCATATGCATCTTCTAACGGAAAAGTAGACGATGCAGCTGATATGAGTTTAAATACAACAGCTGACATGGCTGGAAAAACATTAACCCTTTATGTTTACGATGTAGACAGCAATCAGCAGACTCTTTATGACATTAACACAGGTATTTCTGTAGCTGTAGAAAAGAGATCTTTAAATTCTGTGACTGCTACACCTGCAACCACAACAAAAGCATACAACGGTTTTGCTCAGACTATTACTGAAGCTGACGGCGTTGCACTTACTGTTCTGGATTCTGAAAATGCAAATGTAGCTGCTGATGCTTATGAAACATCTGTAACTAATGCAACTAATAATAAAGAAGAATTCAAACTTACTGTAACAGCAAAAGAAGACTCTGCTTACACAGGCAGTGCTGAACTTGTAATCGGTAAGGTTACAGCAAAAGCATATGCAAAAGGAGATATCCTTGCAACAGCAACAAAAGGACAGTCCTATCAGTATACAGGTAAGGCTATTAAGATTTCCAAAGATAACATTACATTAAAAGAATCTGCTTCCAGTAATAAAGGCGCTGATGGAAAATTAAGCGGTGCTGATTTATCTGCTGCAGTTACAACTGCTCAGGTTGAATATACAAAAGTAGGTGATTACCCCGTTGTTGTATATGTTGACAAAACAAAATTAAAGAACTTCACTGATGCAGATGAGTATTATACAACAAATGAAACTGTTAACGTTGCAAAACGTGATCTCTCTACAGCAGGAACAAAAATTTCAGTGAAAACTTTAAGCGGACAGATTCCAACAAGCATTGCTGTAAAAGATTTAGCTAATTATCTGGCATTTACAGGTGTAGAAGGCTCAGACCTTTCTGCAATTAAAAACTCCAACAAAGAATATACACTCATCGTAAAGAACGCTGATGGTACAGACGCTACAGAATTTAAAAACGGAAGTACATATACTGTTACAGTACGTGCAAAAGACGGTGGAAACTGCACAGGTGAGCAGACATTTACTGTTGTTGCTACTGCAGCTGCATTAAATGCTGTATCTGCAAAAACACAGTATACAACACCTTATACAGGCGATGAGATCAAACCTTCCAAGAGCGATTTAGGCGATTTAGTTATTCAGTATTATAACGCTACTGGTGTTCCTAAGACAGAAGATCTTGGAACAGACGGATACGAAATCACAGGATATACAAACAACGTAAATGCAACAACTGTATATGACGGAAATTACAATCCAGTAGCAAACGCTTACGTTAACATCAAGATTACAAGCGGAACATACAAAGATCAGACAGTATCTATTCCGTTCTTAATCAAACCACTGGTAGTTGAAGCTGATTATGTAACTGTACCGGATGATGTTTCTATTAATAAAGCACTTACAGAAGCAGGCGAATATAAACTTCCTGTAACAGTTGTAGCAAAAGACGAAACAGGCAAAAAAGTAGAAAAAACTCTCACAGACAGCGATTTCACAGTTAAATATGAATATGAAAACAAAGATATCGCTAATGGCTTGTTTAACAACATCATTACAGAAGTTACTGTTACAAACACAAACTATATTTTAAAAACAACAAACGGCAAAACAAGAACTGTTACAGCAAGCGGTAAGACAGAAATCGTACCTAAGAAATTAACAGACGCTATGGTTGTTGCAACACCTTCTACTTATACTTACACAGGTGGAAAGATCCAGCCTACTTATGCAGTGCTTGACGGTGCTATTGCTCTTTACAAGAAGGGTGAAGTTAATGATAAAGATGCTGAATATGAGGAAGTAAGCATCAGCAATGCTGTAAATGTTGGTACTGGAACAATCACTGTACAGGGATGCAACTACTTCTATTCAGGAAAAGCAACTGGAACATTTACAATCACAGCTGCAAACACAGCAGATGTAAAAGTATCCATCGCTGATCAGGATTATACTGGAAAACAGGTAAGACCTCGTAAATTTACAGCAACATTAAATGGAAACGATGTGTCCAACCAGTTTGAGATTGTTTCTTATGGCGAAAATGTTGAAGCTGGAACCGGAACAGTTGTTCTGAAACCATTAGATGGAAACAAGAACTTCACAGGTTCTAACATCACAGCAAGCTTCAATATCGTAAAAGAAAAAGTAGAAGCTACTCTTAATGTTTATGACAGCAAAGGATTTGACGTAACAGACGCTTATACAGCAGATGTAGATAAAGATGCTGATGGAAATGTAAACGGCGTAGTTCATAACAGCCAGACTGCATTCACATTTGATGGAAATGAGCATACTTTTGCAAAAGCATTATTAAGCAATATCAGAAAAGTTACTGATGATGGCGTAAAGACAACTGCAAAAGAAAGTGATTTCGAGATTAAATACGCTGATAATATCACAGGTAAGAAAGTAACTGCTGGAAAAGAAAACATTGGTTATATCTATGCAGTAGCTAAAGAAGGAACAGGATTTGCAGGAACTAAGACAATTGTTACTTCTGATGGAACAATTATCAACGGTGTTGTTGCTTATATCCCATTCACAATCAAATCTGTTAAATTCGTTGCTAAGAATGTAAGTGTTAAGAACGCTACATATGCAGGCGGCCTTCCAGTTAAACCAGAAGTACTGATTCAGATTGGTGGAAGCACATTAGTTGAAGGCAAAGATTATACTCTTAGATTAATCGACAAAAATGGCAACACTGTAACTCCTATCGATGTAACTGTTGGTGATATTTATGGAGTAGAAATCAAAGGTATCAACGGATACACAGAATCTGGCGTTGCAACATTCGATACAGACGATGTTGACAGCACAGCTTACTCCAGAGCAAACTTAACATGGGGCGTTGATAAGAAGAACATCAGTGATTGTACTGTAACTGTAAAAGATGGCGTTACAACTGTATTAAACGGATATCTCCCAGTTCCGTCTACAGAATATACTTCTGAAAAGAACGCTGACGGAACATATACAGTAAAAGCAAACAGCACATCCAAAAACTATACAGGATCCAAGACAGTAGTTGCAGACGGAAAAGCAGAAGATGAAAAACCGGATGCTCCGATGATTACTAAAGTAAATGTTACTGGAAATAAAGCAACAGTTGTTCTTTCTGGTGATACTGATGGCGCTGCAGGTTATGACTACGTAATCTCTACAGATCGCGATTGCATCACAAATAAAGACTATGATTCCATTAGCAAGAATCAGGTCAGCACATCCACTAACTTTAAGTATGTACAGCAGGGAACATACTATGCATACTGCCACGCTTGGAAACGTGACGAAAACGGTAAGAAAGTATTCAGCGACTGGTCAAATGCATATCCATTCGTTGTATCTGCAATCACACCGGATGCTCCGATCATCACAAGCGTAAAAGTAAGCGGAACAACTGTAAAAGTAACATATAAAGCAGCTGCTAATGCAACAGGATACGACGTAGTACTTGGAACATCCTCCAAGAAAGAAAACGGAGAGACTCGTCCATACCACTATGGCGATCACAAGATCCTGAACCTCAAAGAAGGTACAGTAACAGCTACATTTAAGAATGTACCAAAAGGAAGCTGGACAGTAGGAATGCATGCATTCAACAGAACTTCCGAAAACGGCAGGAAAGTATTCAGCCCATGGTCCAATCTTAAAAAGATCACTGTAAAATAATCCATTTGGGTAATTTTATATAAGATTCCAACAGGCAAGACGGGGCATAATTCATGATTATGCCCCATTCTTGCAATGCAAAAGAAATATGTTTTTCAGATAATAAAGGAGAAAAAGAATATGGGATTAAAAGAGCGTAGAAAAAAAATCATGGCTTTAATGCTCGCTGCCTGCGTAGCAGGGACCAGCGTTGTACCTGTAGCAGCTTCTGACGTCAGCGTATTCTCTGATGGAACTGATGCCTCACCAGAAGCTTTTGATTCTGCTGATGTCGATAGTGCTAATGGAGCAGCTACAAAAACTGTAAAAATCAACTACTATTCTGAAGAAGAAAAAAACAGATTGCAGAAGTAGATTTCACTGTTGATAAAGATGCTACATCTGTAAATACCAGCAAACTTACAGCACCAGAAGGCTATGAATTGGTATTAGCTGGTGATCTTGCAATCAATGATGGTTATGTATACGCTGCTGTTCGTAAAGCAGTTACAACAAAAGGAATTACTGTTGTATATCAGGATAGAAAAGGAAATGTCATCAAGACAGCTCCTATGACTGTTGATAAAGATGCTACTTATATTAACACTGGCAAATTAACAGCACCAGATGGATATACAATTGGCATCGTTGGTGACATTAAAATTTCCCAAAATAACAAAGTTTATATTACTGTAGACCAGAATAAAAAATCTGTAACTGTTATTTTTAAAGAATCTGGTAAAGTTGTCAGCAGTAAGAAACTTTCTGTAGTAGCTACTGCCAAATATGTTAATATGAGCAGAATCACAGCACCAGACAGATATCAGATTGTAACAACTGGTTCCAAATTAAAAATTTCCAAAAATAATACAGTAACTGTTGAGGTTAAAAAATTAGGAAAAACAATTAAAGTTATTTATAGATTAGCAAAAACAAACAAAATTGTTGCTACTGGAGAAATCGTTGTCGATAAAAAAGCTACATCTATTAAAGCCAGTGAAGTTCCGGTACCAGCAGGATACAAAATGGTAACAACAGGTTCCTGCTCTGTCAGAACTAAAAAAATCGAAATCTATGTAAAGAAATAATTTATTAAGAGTCACACATATCGATAACTTTCAGGTATTGTTAATAAACAATTTATTTACATACTCACAGATTCCTAAAAAGAAAGGGTCTGTGAAATAAGTCCCTAAAAGAAATAGAACCATTCGTTCATGCGAATGGTTCTATTTTTGTGGTAAAATTAACTTGCGATGAAAACTTTATACAATAATTATTGTAATTCAAAACAAGGATATTTACTGTTGCTGATTTCTCAGTTTGTCACTAATCAGATTTGCTCCCATGTCACAGATCTGCTAAGTTTTGTGTCATTGGCATTTTGCCCTGGAGGGGTCTGACCATCGAAAACAGCGAAAAAATGTTTTATTAAAACAAAGATATTCTTTGTCTAAAACTTAATCTGGCAAGTATAAGTGTTGCTGATTTCTCAGTTTGTCACTAATTAGATTTACCAGCTCCATTAACTCCACCCAGAACGATATATTTTTTCTTTTAAAATAAATTCCTCGCAATTACTTGTTTTTGCCTTTTTTGAAGTAAAAAATCACCTACCATCTGATAAAATTCCCTCTGCTCTTCTGAATCAGCTTCTAATGTAAGTTGCAATGTATCTTCAGGTTCCAGACACTTTATTTCTTCATATATTTTTTCATATTTTTTTACATCACACATATTAATCCCACCTATATTTAAATATTATGTATCTAATTTCCAAATAAAAAAGGCTAAATTTTTCATAAAGCCAATTTTCTTTAAAAAGAGAAACAACTGCAATCAAAATATTTTTTCTCTTTTTTGATTGATCAAGATGTTTGATAGCAGACACTGCAATTTTTCTATCTTGCTGATTTTCCGGGATGTCATTGTCCATCTTATTGTAATAATCTTTCCGCCTCTTCCATCTGGCAAGTCTTTCATAAGAATGCTATAATATCTCTAAAGCAAAAAATCTGAAAGGCGGTAACTGATATGGCAATGTTTTTAAATACTCCTCTTCCGTACAAAAGATATAAGAAGATTTCAGAAACAACATATTTTGTAGATAAATCCCTTATTCTGAATGACATATTTGGATGCATGGAAGAAGAAACACAGTATATCTGCATTACAAGACCGCGCAGATTCGGAAAAACGATCATGGCAAATATGCTGGGAGCCTTCTTTGGAAGGGTCTGGGATGCTTCGCAGATATTTGATCATTTAAAAATTGCAGATTCACCTGAATACCATCAGTATTTAAATCAGTATGATATCATTTATATCGATTTCAGCAGACTTCCGGAAAACTGCACATCTTACAGACGATATATTGACCGTATCATTACAGGTTTGAAGAACGATCTGGCGGAAGCATATCCGGAATATCAGACAGACTCCATATATGCGCTCTGGGACATACTTTCCCAAATTTCAGAGCAGACAGACCGACAGTTTGTTTTCATCATGGATGAATGGGATGCCGTATTTCATCTTCCATTTATTACTGAAAAGGAAAAAGCAGAGTATATACTTTTTCTCAAAACTCTGCTGAAAGATCAGGACTATACAGCACTGGCATATATTACCGGTATCCTGCCGATTTCCAAATATTCCAGTGGCTCTGAACTGAACATGTTTATGGAATTTAAAATGACTTCAATGGAAGCTTTCAGCGAATATTTTGGCTTTACAGACGAAGAGGTAGATGTTCTATATGAAAAGTACACACATTTATGCAAAAAACTTCAGGTACCACGCAACGGTCTGCAGAACTGGTATGATGGATATTTCACTGCTTCAGGAAAACGCCTGTATAATCCAAGATCCGTAGTGATGGCACTGCGTTTTAACCAGTTATCCAATTACTGGACCAGTTCCGGACCTTATGATGAGATTTTTTACTATATCCGCAATGACATTGACCATATAAAAAATGACCTGGCATTGATGATTACCGGAGAAGGCGTTGATGCCAAAATAGATGAATTTGCTGCATCGGCAATGGAATTAAAAAGCCGGGATCAGATCTATTCAGCTATGGTTGTATATGGGCTGCTTACTTATTCTGGCGGAAAAGTTTTTATTCCTAACAGAGAATTGATGTTCAAATATGAAGAACTTCTGCAGAATGAGGAAAGTCTTGGATATGTATACCAGCTGGCTAAGATTTCAGACCAGATGCTCAAGGCTACTTTATCCCGTGACACGCAGAAAATGTCCGAGATCCTGCAGTATGCACATAATACAGAATCCCCGATTCTCTCATATAATAATGAAGTAGAACTCTCTGCTATTGTCAATCTGGTATATCTTTCTGCAAGAAATAAGTATCGTATTGAACGTGAAGATAAAGCAGGAAAAGGATTTGTTGATTTTATTTTTTACCCATGGAATCTTACGGACACCTGTATTATCCTCGAATTAAAAGTAGACCACTCTCCCGAAGATGCCCTGCTACAGATCAGAGAAAAAGATTATCTGCTGCGTTTTCAGGGAAAATCAGGAGAAACCCGCAAATATACGGGCGAAGTCCTGGGTGTCGGAATCAGCTATGATAAAGAAACCAAGGAACATTTCTGTAAAGTTGAAGTATTGTCAAAATAATGATCCTGCTCGATCAAGCGGCTGATGATCATCATATAAGGGGCTGTCCTGAAAACGTAGTTCAGCGACAGCCTATAAATAAGCACTTTAAGTAAGCTCGCCTTTTGGCGGGCTTATTTCCTTCGTGCGCCGCCAGGAGCACAAAAGAAGGCTCCGATCACTGAGGCCGAAGTCTTTTTTGACTAAGGCGTAGTTAACTGGAGCCATTCTTTTTAGAATCTACTAATATTTTTTACATAACCAGAGGCTTCTTCCTGTGATAAGGAAAATTCTTCCATAATATTTCTGATTATATCCTCCTCACTAATGCTGAATTTTTTGCAGATTCCTATCGTTGCACGGATTCCCTCAAGTCGTCCCTCAAGCCGTCCCTCACGCTGACCCTCAAGCACCCCTTCGCGTCTTAATTCTTCCAACGCATTACACATATTCATCGGTCCTCCTTCCTGTTCTGATCTTAAAGCATGGTCAATAAGCTGTTTATCTAACTCAAAATATCAAGCCTTTTTGAAATAAGTTCCTCCATTTGCTCTTTTTGCTCTGCTGACAGGCAAGATTCTTCTATCTGTGTAAAAAGTTTTGCCTTTAATGAGCATACTTTTTTCATCATACGTTCCGCAGAATTTAATGGAATCCCACAGGATTCTGCCAGTATCCGAAATTCTTTCTTATGAATATTACGTTTTTTGCCATTTATTGTGAGTGCCAGCTGTTCTTTATCTTCTGGCATGATCACATTAACAGGAAGCATATCGTATGCTTTTGATAATTGGAAATTTCTGCTACCAGGCTCCGTTTCCTTTAGCGAAAAGTTTTTCAAATGCATATCTGAATTTCCCATAACGAAAGATCCAACAACACGCAGAAACAGCTCTGACAGGTCTAATCCCGGTGTTGCAGAACATTTTTTTATGATTCTTCCGCATTGTTCATAAGAACCTTTATATTTATCCTGTGTCAGCCTGTAAGACAGCTGGCAGAAATCTTCCATGGCATATAGTTTGGTCTCTTTTTCTGATATTTCCCGGTCTATCCTTTTAGTAATATACGCGTATTCATCATTCATTTTTATAAGAGCATGGGGAACCGTCTGGATTCCCATAATTTCTGCGAGACGCATTGCCAGATCCTCAAATTCCGGCATATTATCAAATTCTTCCGTCTGCGGCTTCAGGATATATCCTGTCGGATAGTCCACAATTGTAAGTCTTGCATTAAGATCTGTTGATAAATGCAGGGAAAGCTTTTTCTGAACTCCCGGCACAGTAAGTCCCTCATTTACTGTTTCAGTTGCCAGGATTTCCAGTTGCTCTTTCGTAATATCCAAGATTGGTAATTCATCTGTCTGAAAAAATCTCTTTACACACTTTTTATGCCAGCACCATTCTTTTTCCACATTCGTTGCACTATTTGTTATTGGCTTTCCACAACACAAGCATTTCATACCTTTTCTCTCCTGATACAAACATCGCCAATGCAGTCTCTGCAGGCAGATAACAGTAATCCAAACCGGTCTTTCTGGTTGATTTTCCAGTTTCGGCTGACCACCCCCAGAAGCCATCCTTCTGGAATCAGTCCGTCAAAAAAAGGAAACAATATAGTTGTTTCATAAGGCTCCTGACGTAATGGAAGTGTCAGGCTTACTGCCACTGCATCTTCTCTGTCCAGATAATCCTGGTCATAAGTAAAAATATACCCTTCTTCAGTTTCTGCAATAATTCCGGAAAAATGATTTTGAATAACTGCGCGTCGCATTCTCGTTACTTCCAGTGATGAGTTAGAC
>ENA-OUQP01002080-OUQP01002080.1-human-gut-metagenome-genome-assembly--contig:-NODE-2080-length-11691-cov-11.763493_pt1 | contig 11691 bp, 14 predicted proteins | sample MGYA00237951_ERZ548836 | MGnify/ENA primary metagenome ERZ548836 (study PRJEB26490, sample SAMN05194702) | human gut metagenome | biome: terrestrial biome; feature: human-associated habitat...
AAGGCGTAGTTGTGAACTACGCCCCCTGTGATGTCGCTATTTAGCAAATAAAAAATGACGAATGTTCTTTGACAGCTAAATGCTGTAAGAACATTCGTCATGGTGCGATGGAAGGGACTCGAACCCCCGGCCTACTGATTCGTAGCGCAACCCCGGCACATATCTCAATTTATGGAAGTTGCGCTATATCGTCATTTTAACACGAAACACCGCGATTTTCAACCATGTAATTTGTGCAGCCCGTGTCGGATTTTGCAACGAAAATCCACCTGTGCATCCTGTGTGACCGTGCAAAATCCGTGCAGAAACCGTGCACTTACTCTGGAACAAACTAAAATCAACCTATCCGACAACGGCTTGACGGCATTGGTTTGAGTGGCCAATTATCAAAATCAAGTCATGGAGGATATGATTATGAACAGACTGCTTTCCTGCCGCTACAACATGGACACCAACCGGGTAGAAGCCCGGTTCACTGATGGCTCTGCCGTTGCCATCGACTGCATCGCCATTGAGGACGAATACGGTAACACCCCGGCACAGCGGGCAGAGCTTGACTGGCTGCTGTACAACAAGCCGTTGGAGTATGCACAGCTCGTGCTGGGTGGAGAAATCGAACACTATCTCTTCCTTGGCTGCGACCACAGTAGACTGGAAGATTAAAAAGGCTGTCGCTCATAAATTTATAAGCGACTCATAAATTTACGGATATCTTGTTTCTTTCATGCAGCTCCCATATAATAGCCAATGAAAAGACCGAATGGTCGCAGAAATTTCAGAATCGGAGGCTGTTATGATGAATGAATCTGTTAAGAAGCTGCTGAAGGAAAGCATGTGGGATCTGGCTACCTGTGCTAACGGCGAACCCAACGTTGTCCCCGTTGCATTTAAGGATGTGACCCCGGACGGCAAGCTGGTCGTTGGCGATGTGTTCCTTGACACCACCCTGAAAAATCTGGCCGCAAACGGCGGTAAGATTGCCATTTCCGTGTATAATGCCAAGAGTCTGGAAGGCTATCAGATCAAGGGCGTGGCAGAGTATGTGACCGAAGGCGAAGTCGTCAAGACCTTCAAGGCCATGGTGGAGCAGATGTTCAACGGCGGTGCCACCGCAAAGGGTGCCCTGATCATCACCCCGGAAAAGGTCATCGTCACCACTCCCGGCGCAGACAACAAGAAAGTCCTGTAAGATCCAGAAACAGCACGAGCTTCTCCCCAGCCCGTGCTGTTTTTCTGTCTACTTATAAATTTCATAGTTACTTCCAAATGCCCGAACGATATGCTAGACTATGGGGCAGGAGGGAACGATTCATGTATCAAAAGAAGCTGGAAAAAGACATCCGCTGCCCGCTGGAATATGGGCTGAGCGTGTTCGGCGGCAAATGGAAATCCCGCATCATCTGCGTCCTCGCCGCCAAGGAAACTCTGCGGTACAGTGAACTGCGCCGGGAAATGGCAAACATCACGGATGCTGTTCTTGCCACGACTCTGAAAGAACTGATTGCAGACAAGATCATTGACCGCAAATCATATGATGAAATTCCGCCTCGTGTCGAGTATTCGCTGACCGAAAAAGGAAAATCGGTTGTTCCGATTCTGCAGAGCATCTGCCGCTGGTCAGGCATCTTCTACAAAGAGGAAACCGAAGAACCCATGTCGCAATGTCAGCGATGCGACTACCGATAAACATACTGGAGAAATTGCAATGTTGAAATATACGGAAGAAAAGAATTTTACACAGGAGCAGGTGCAGGAGTTGTTTTTGTCGGTCGGCTGGGTATCCGGCCAGTATCCGCAGCGGTTGTACAAGGCTCTGATGCACTCTTCCACCGTCCTGACCGCATGGTACGGTGACCGGCTGGTAGGTCTGATCCGTGCGTTGGATGACAGCGAGATGCTGGCGCAGATTCACTATGTATTGGTCCACCCGGATTATCAGGGGCAGGGCATTGCCGGAGAGCTGCTGGAGCGTATCAAAGAAAAATACCGGAACTATCTGTACATTGAAGGGATGCCGGAGGACGAGAGTAATGTTTCTTTCTACGAAAAACACGGATTCCAGCGGATGGAACACGGCGCAGCCATCCAGATCTGCAACTATTCCGATAAACGATAAAAAGGAGAGCATCAAAATGAAAATTGCAGTTCCTTATGAAAACGGCCAGATATTCCAGCACTTCGGCCATTCCGCACAGTTCAAGTTCTACGAAGTCGCAAACGGCAGCGTCCTCCGCAGCGAGATCGTTTCCACCAACGGGCAGGGTCACGGTGCGCTGGTCGGCTTCCTGTTCCAGCATGGCGTCAACGTCGTTCTCTGCGGCGGCATCGGCACCGGTGCGCAGGTGGCTCTGGCACAAGCAGGCATCCAGCTGTTTGGCGGTGTTTCCGGCAGTGCGGACAGCGCTGTGGTGGATTATCTGGCAGACCGTCTGGTCTATGACCCGGATGCCCATTGCGACCACCATGACCATGGAGAGGGGCATTCCTGTCACGCAGACAAGGGCGTCTGCGGCGGGAATTGCCACTGAGCTGCTTTTTCTCCACCTTATTACAAAGCCGTCTGTACCCCATCAGGTATGGGCGGCTTTTTCCGAAAAAGGTTTTGCTTTTCTTTTATCGTGAGGTATTCTGATGAAATCTGTCGGCCTTGTTGCCTGCTCTAATGGTCTGTCTCCTGAATTTACGCCGCATTACTCCGAACTCCTTCATTATCTGAATTCTCTTGAATACCGCATCGTACAAAGCTCCTGTATTTTTTCAAAAAATGGCGTCTTTTCCGGCAGTGGAGCGGAACGTGCAGAAGAACTTATGAAGATGTTTTCCGATCCTGCTATTGAAGAAATTTATGACGTCTCCGGCGGTGATCTTGCAAATCAGATTCTTCCTTATCTTGACTGGAATACGATTCGTCACAGCAACGCTGTTTTCTGGGGATACAGTGACCTTACGACCGTTCTCAATGCCATTTACACCCAGACCGGAAAATCCGGTGTGCTCTATCAGGTTCGACATTTGGTTGCAGGAGATTTACAACAGGTACAGCAACATCGCTTTGAAAACCGCAAGGAGTTATTCCAACCTTCATTCACCTTTATTCAGGGCACTTCAATGAGCGGAATCGTTGTTGGCGGAAATATCCGCTGTTTTCTGAAGCTGGCCGGGACACCTTATTTTCCAGACTTGCAGGGAAAACTGCTTCTTCTGGAGTCTCTTGGTGGGGAGATTCCGCAGATGGCAACTTATCTGGCTCAGCTTCAGCAGTTGGGTGCTTTTGAAAAAATACAGGGCATTCTGCTCGGAACATTCACAGCAATGGAACAAAACGGCTGCTCGCCAGATATCATTTCTCTTGTAAAGGAAGTCACCGGACCGGATATGCCTATTGCAAAAACGCAGGAAATCGGCCATGGTACAGATGCAAAAGCTATGATCATCGGGGAAAATATGGTCCTTTCTTTATAAAAAGCAATCAGCCCCACATTCCGGGGAGAAGACCGGAGCGTGGGGCTGATTCATTAAGGAGAAATGCTGTTCAGAGATCGCGTGGCAAGCGAAACAACGTGGTAGATCAAACGATTTAGGTAGGAGGTATGGGTTTCAGTATCATTAGAAGGGATCAAAAGCAAGCAGGAGTTACTTGACCGCGATGGCTTCGATCTCGCACAGCACATTCTTGGGGAGAGCTTTGACAGCAACGCAGCTGCGGGCAGGCTTGGAAGTAAAGTACTTTGCATACACTTCATTAAAAGCGGCAAAGTCGCCCATATCTGCGAGGAAGCAGGTAGTCTTCAGAACTTTTGCAAAGTCCGTGCCCGCTGCTTCAAGGATGGCGCCAACATTCTTGCAGCTCTGCTCAGCCTGTGCAGCGATGCCTTCCGGCACAGTGCCGTTCACAGGGTTTACCGGAATCTGACCAGAAGTAATCACAAAGCCGTTGGCTTCATAAGCCTGAGAATAAGGACCAATTGCACCGGGTGCGTTCTTGGTATCAATAACGTTCATAATAAAACCTCCAATTCATTCAACCGATGGGATAGAGCAGACAGCCCAGCCCAACGGTGACGATCAGGCCTGCAAGAGAGACCAGAACCGTCGAGATAAAAATATAACGATAGCATTCTTTTGCACTGAATCCGCAGGTGTCCGAAACGGTAATCAACATTCCGTTGTGAGGCAGGCAACTGAATCCAGCCGTCGCAATGGCCACCACACGGTGCAAGATCTCCGGCTGTACGCCCATGGCAAGATACTGCGACGAAAGAATGCTCATGGCAACATCTGCGCCACCACCGCCGTTTCCCGTCAGAACGCCGGCGAAGGACGCCGCCAGACTGAGAGAAACCGTAGGATTGACAGGCAGTGATGCAATTGCTTCCAGAATGGTCTGTGCACCAGCACAGGCCAGCACCGCACCACCGAAACCGACAGACGATGCTGTGATGACCATGGCAGGGCCAACCTTTGCAATGCCTTCGTTCAGGGTCCGAAGCTTGTTGGGTAAATTCTTCCACCCCAGAACCAACGCCAGACCTGTACCGGCAAGGACTGCATAAGACAAATCCATGCCAAACAGATTGATGAGCAGGATGATCAGCACCATCGGCAGAACGGAAGTCCACGGGTGCAGGCCGGGATCCTTCTCGAACTGCTCGATCCGGCGCAGGATGTCCCCTTCGGCTTCAAAATGCTCTCCGCGCTTGCGAGCCAGATTGAATTCATGCCGGAAGTACAGAAACATCAGTGCTGCCGTAACGATGGATGCGATCATGCTGACCAGCGGCGCCGCCATCGGCGATGTGCCAAGGTACTGGGTCGGAATGATGTTATTCAGCTGTGCCCCGCCGGGCAGCATAGACAGCGGAAAGGTACAGGACGCCGCCATGATGCCGGCCGGGATCAGCTTGCGGGGAAGGTCGGCCTTTTTGAACGTTGCAAGGAAGATCGGGTAGACCGTGAATACGATGACGAAAGCACTGATGCCACCGTAGGAAAGGATTGCTGTAACCAGCAATGCACCGTAGGCTGCATTCTTATCGCCGAACAACTTGCCGATCATCTTGGAGAACGCCGAGACCAACAGGGTTTCTTCCATCACCTTGCCGAACAAGGCGTTGGTGACAAAGACAAGGAAGTATTTGGCAATGAAATTTGACAGGGAAATGGCGTAATGATTCATGACCAGATCGGTGAACGTAAATCCGCTGGTCAGAGCCAACACCAGCACACAGATCAAGGATGCCGGGATCAGGTTGACGCGCTTATAAATCAGAACGATCAGCAGCAAAATCGCTGCGATAACACCGAAAAGACTCATGAAACAGATTTGCTCCTTTTACTGGATGGTAACGACTTCGCTGTTAACAAAGGTCGAATCCGCAATTTCATTGCCGATGCCGGGCAGATCAGGAACCGTGAAATAGCCATTCACCGGCTCATACTGATACTTGGCCAGACCGGTCATTTTGGGCATTGAAGTATTGACGTTGTACTCATGGATGATAAATCCGGGGATGACCGCTTCCAGATTCAGCGAAGCAGCTGTTACAAGTGGACTGCCGCAGACATGGATCTGCACGGCCGCCTCGTACACATAGGCCATATCACAGATTTTCTTGACCTCTGTGATGCCGCCGCTGTTGCCGATATCCGGCTGGATGACCTGAATCGCATCCTTGTCCAGACGATCCTTGAACTGCCAGCGGCTATACATCCGCTCACCGCTGGCCACCGGGATGCCCGTTTCCTGATGAACATAGCGCAGCAGATCTGCGTGCGGGGCCACCGGTTCCTCAAAATACATGATGTTATATTTCTTAGCCATATTGCCCATCTGGGTGGCCGAAAGCTTGTCCGTGTAGCAGTGATTTTCCAGAATGATGTCACCGTTCGGCCCCAGTGTATCGCGAGTGGCTTTGATACGGGACTCAATTACCTGCATGTATCTGCCATCCAGATAGGGAGCCTGTTCTGTCTGCGGATAGCGGGTACCATCCTCACAGAAGGTCGTAAAATTATACTTTACTGCATCGAAGCCCTTGTCCATTGCCATCCGGGTAACTGCCGCATAATCCTCCGGGCTACGGCAAGGGTGCCGGTCTTCAGGGAATCCATTCTGCAACTGGCTGGCATATGCACGCAAGTGTGTGCGCAGTTTGCCACCCAGAAGCTGATGCAACGGGGCATTATATTTTTTGCCTTTGATGTCCCACAGCGCAATGTCAAATGCACTGATCGCAGCAAACACCACAGGGCCGCTGTTCAGCCCGAAGAAGCATTTGTGATACAGCTTGTTCCAGATGACTTCATGTTCCATGGGGTCCATGCCGATCAGCATGGGTGCCAAATCTTGCAGCATCCCGAACTCGGCGGTCGTAATATCATCGTAGGACAGCGCCGCCTCGCCATCGCCGTAAATTCCTTCATCCGTATAGATGCGGCAGAACAGCGGACGCCATCCGTCTTCCACAGGGTTCGAACGCAAAACATCAATTTTTGTGATCTTCATCCGGCATGTCTCCTTTCCGATGTCATACGGTTTTATTCTTCAGATGCTCAAGGACCTCATCGAGATCCAGCGTCTTGCTGCCATCCTCGTAGATGAACAGTGGGATACCGAGCCTTTCTTTGCCGACCTCTGCATAAACGGGATCCGTCTCCCGGAGGGTCATGAAAGCACGGAGATCCGGCAGGCACGCAGTGATGTTATGGAACTCCACCTGTGCTTCGGCTTCCTTCACTTTCAGAAGTCCGTATAGTGTATCCTGACACAGATGACTGCCGTACATGGTCAGTTTCATTTGCTTTCATGCTCCTTTTTCATGGATTCCTTTTCTTCCTTGGTACGCATCAGACCAAACTGAATGGTGATGATGACAGCAATGGCAAGGAAGAGGGGGTAGAAGTTGTATTTCATCATATCGAGGTAGGAGCAATTGAACTGCTCTTCCACCATCATCACAGCCATGCCGTGCGGGACGATCATAATGGCAAGGCAGGCACCGATGTCCAGCAGGCTTGCCAGACGCTTGGGCGCAATATTGAACTTCTCACCAATGATCTTTGCGATGGGGGCGAGGATCATGATGGCCATGGTATTATTCACGATCGTGCCCGACAGGATCACAGAAATCGCGCCGATCACATACTCGCAGCTCTTGCGGCCTCGGATCAGGTGTGTGGCCTTGTCCACCATCCACTCGACGCCACCATAATACCGGATCAGACCTACCAGACCCGAAGTCATCATAGAGAAAACGGCCAGCCAGAACATTCCTTCCATACCGGAAGACACCTTCTGAGCAAAGGTGAAGAAATCTGTTGTGCCACAGGCCAGACCGATTACACAAGACAGTGCAATGCCTCCGGACAGAACCAGAATCACATCCACACCGATCAGAGCAAGAACCAGAACCGCAATGTAAGGAATCACCGTGAAGAGGTTATAATCCCCCGGCGTCACCGCCTCCGGTGCAGAACCCATGGACAGAACAACATACATCAGGATGGTAAGCAGCGCGGCGGGCATTGCGATGAGGAAGTTCATCTTGAACTTATCTTTCATCTGGGCACCGACACCTTCCGTTGCGCAGATGGTGGTATCCGAAATCAGGGACAGATTATCGCCAAAATAAGCACCTGCGATGCAGGAAGCAGCCGCCATGCCGGGAACAAGACCTGCGCCGTCGCTCAATGCAAAAGCCACCGGAAGCATTGCGGACAATGTGCCCATCGAAGTGCCGATACAGGTGGAAATAATTGCGCTCATCACAAAGATGCCGGGGATGAGCATGGAGCTGGGAATAAAGGAAATGCCAAGATTGACGATGGACTCTTTGCCGCCGATCGCTGCGCCCGCACTGGCAAAGCCGCCTGCCAGCAACACCACAAGACCCAGCTGCATCACGCCGGGGCGGCCGGCACCTTCTGAATAAACTGCCAGCTTCTCGTTAAAAGGAGCTTTCCGTTCATAGAAAAACAGCGCCACAATGATCGCGATCATCATTGGGACATATCGGGGCATCACGTTGAACGGACGGATGCCTTCCGGTGCGCCCACAATGGTGAAGTAGACACCGCATCCAACGTACATCACAAGGAACAGCAGCAGGGGAAGAAGGGCTTTTCCGCCATAATTGGTCTTACTTCTCTTCTCGTTCATGATTATACTCCTTTTACCGGACCATTTTCCGCAGGCCCGGATTCTTTTTATCAGCGCACATTCAGGGCTGCTTCCAACTGGAGCAGAGCTTTTTCAAGGATGCTGCGGGGGCAGGCCAGATTGAATCGCAGATACCCTGCACCGCCAATGCCAAACCACGAACCCATATCCACACCGATATGCGCTTTCTGGGTGATGAACGTTTCGATTTCTTCCGTGGTCATACCGGTTCCGCGGAAGTCCACGAACACCATGTAGGTCGCCTGCGACTTTTTCATTTTTAGCATCGGCAGACGCTCATCTATGAACTTTTTCATATAGTCCATATTGGCATCAAGGTAGCTGCACAGCGCATCCACATAGTCGTCGCACTTGGTCCATGCGGTGATCAGCGCACTCTGGCCAAACCAGTTTACATTGAAAATGCGGTTGGCATTCAGGCCATGTACAAACTTTTCACGGACTTTTTCATCCGGAATAATCGCTACAGCCGTCTGAAGTCCGGCCAGATTGAACGTTTTGCTGGGTGCATAGTAGGTGATCGTGTTGTTCCTGTACTGACCGCACGCCGCATTTACCGCATGATGCTCATAGCCCTTCATCATCAGATCTGCATGAAGTTCATCGGTAATAAGCAGCACATGGTTTTCTGCACAGATCTTACTGACCGTTTCGATTTCTTCCGGTGTCCAGACGCGGCCAACCGGGTTGTGCGGATTGCAGAAAAGCAGGATCTTGTTGTGGGGATCTCTTGCCTTGGTCTCCAGATCCTCGAAATCGATGAACCAGTCTCCATCTCTTTCGATCAGCGGATTCGGGATCATCTTTCGGCCATTGACCTCTGCACTGGTCATGAACGGGTAATAAATCGGGGGCTGAACGATCACACCATCCTCCGGATCGGTCAACTGCTGGACCGCAATGTGCAGACCGGGAATCACACCCGGTGTGATCACGATCCAATCTTTTTCTACCGTCCAATGGTAACGACGCTGTACCCATGAGATAATGGTATCATAGAGCGCATCTTTTTTCATCGTATAACCGTACGATCCAAATTGTGCGCGTCGGACCATTTCCTCCTGTACTTCCACCGGAGAGCGGAAATCCATATCGGCGATCCACATCGGGACCATCTCCACATTGGCATCCACTCCGAATTTTTCGTTACAGGAATCCCACTTTGTGCTGTCGCTACCACGGCGTTCCTGATATTCGTCAAAAAAGGCATCCGTGTATTTCATTGTTTGAACCTCTGAAAAGCATTTTCTTTGGTTTGGCCGCCAAACTATCTTGGTTTGATTATAAAACCATTTTCTGCTGATGTCAACGGATTCTCGACGTTTTTCGGGCGGCAATCTATATGAATTTTTGAATCTTCTTTTGTGAGATTTCCCGAAAACTTGTATTCAACATGAATTTGCTGGTTCTATTGCCAGCTTCTCAAAAAAATGGTACAATGTTTGAAAGGAAAACTATCGAGAGCAGGAGACCTTCCTTATGGATGAAATCAAAACAAAAGCACCAGATCCCTCTGGCGTATTTGACCACCTTCAGGAAAAAGTGGATATCATCTTCCGCTATAATATGCTGATGGATCAGTATCAGGCATTGCCGCGCGATTATGGTCTTGGCACCTATATGAGCGAAGTTGATGTGCATTCCCTCAGCTTTATTGAAAAGAATCCCGGCATGACAGCAAAGGAACTGGCACAGATGACCTACCGCACAAAGGGGACCGTCTCTTTGATGCTGTCCCGGCTGGAAGCAGATGGCTTTCTGGAACAGCGGGTAAATCCCAATAATCTGCGGGAGCGGAACCTCTATCTGACCCCAAAAGGGCAGTTTGTCTGCGAACAGCACGCTGCCTATGACCGGCGCGTCACCATCAGTTACCTGACAGAGGTAGCCCAACATTGTACCCCTGAGGAGATCGAAGGCTACTATAAGGTCACGCACTATCGCACCGAGTATTTTGAGAAAGCCATGGTGGAGCAAAAGCAAGCCTATGCGGCTTATAAAAAGGCGCAGGCCGATTTAAAAGGATCCAAGAAATAAGCACAAAACCGTCGCCAGTCAGGCGGCGGTTTTGTGCTGTCAGTGGCTGCTCATAAATTTATGAGTAGCTTATATTTTTATGACTATCTTCTGTTCTTAAAGCAATTGCGCTATACTTATCACATCATTTTCCTACAGAAGAAGTAGATTGAAAGGAAGCTCTCTATGATGTTCTTAAAGTTGGCACTGGTGTTTGCCATTATCATTGTACTGCTGGCCTGTAAGCGTCCGCTCTGGCAGGCCATTCTGGGTGGTTTGGCCGCAACTGCGGTCTGTTATCAGATCTATCCTTCTGACATGGCACGCCTGACCGGAAAAGTGCTCACCGGCTGGTCTTCACTTTCTGTGTTGCTGTCACTCTATCTCATCACTTTTTTGCAGCGCATTCTGGAAGCTCGCAGCCAGATCCGGCGAGCGCAGGAGGACCTAAATGGTCTGTTTCATAACCGTAGAATCAACATCATCGGAGCCTGCCTTTTTATCGGGCTGCTGCCCTCGGCAGCGTCCATGCTGCTCTGTGCAGAGCTGGTCAAGAATGCAACAGATGAGTATCTTGAACCCAAGGAACAGGCCTTTGTTTCCAGCTGGTTTCGTCACATCCCGGAAAGTGTTCTTCCCACCTATACTGCTGTTCTGCTTATGCTGAGTCTTTCCGGTGTGGAGACAGCAAAATTTATGGCAGGCATGGTCGTTCCGGTACTGTTTCTGGGCGGACTGGGCTATTTTGTTTACCTGCGCCGGATCCCGACCGATGTTGATACACCTGCCAGTAAGAACCGTTGGGCCGATTTTTGCCATCTGATCGGCCACTTATGGTCGCTTCTTCTGATTCTTGTCCTGATTCTTGGTTTCCACTTTGAAGTTGTCACGGCAGTTCTGGTATCCATCCTTCTGAGCATTTTTGTTTACCATGTTACTATATCCGAGCTGAAGCAGTTCTTTTTCTCGGCCTTTGAGAAAAAGATGCTTGGCAATACTTTTCTGGTTCTGGTCCTGAAGGAATTTCTTTCGTTCACTGGCGTTTTGCCTCAGCTGCCGGAAGTTCTCGCAAAACTTCCTCTTCCGACCTATCTCATTTTCGGTTTGCTCTTCTTCCTTGCCACAATTATCAGTGGCTCTACTGCTGCCATTGCAATGGGTACACCGCTGGCCTTCGCCTCCATTCCCGGTGGTGCGCCGCTCATGGTCTACCTCATGTGTATGGCTCATGCGGCCAGTCAGCTTTCTCCCACGCATGTCTGTCTGGTAGTAGCATCCGATTATTTCCATATCACACTGGGTGATCTTGTGCGCAAAACATTGCCGATGTCGATTACATTCTGTGTACTGATTACCGTCTACTATAACATTCTGGTTCTGATTCTTTAACCGCTCTGAGCTTTCTCAATCAAATTTTTTACGTTGTATAACTTAACAATATCGCCCATCGAATGCGAACGGCTCAACGGCTTCCCGGATGATTGGACAGCCGGGAT
>ENA-OUQP01002085-OUQP01002085.1-human-gut-metagenome-genome-assembly--contig:-NODE-2085-length-11647-cov-4.851881_pt1 | contig 11647 bp, 7 predicted proteins | sample MGYA00237951_ERZ548836 | MGnify/ENA primary metagenome ERZ548836 (study PRJEB26490, sample SAMN05194702) | human gut metagenome | biome: terrestrial biome; feature: human-associated habitat; material...
TGCAATGGAAGATTGTGCCCGAAGAGTTGATAGGAAAAGTGGCAGCTAACTTGGCACATAAGGTAGAGGAGGACGGTTTTCACTTGGATGTGGGTGTATTAGGAGCTAAAGCTATTCTGAATGCACTCAGCGAAAATGGTTATGCTGAAACAGCTTATAAGGTGGCTGTACAGGACACTTATCCTTCATGGGGTTGGTGGATGGTGAACGGTGCCACTACGCTGCTCGAGAACTGGGATTTGCAGGCTACTCGTGACATCTCGGACAATCATATGATGTTCGGTGAAATAGGTGCTTGGTTCTACAAGGGGCTGGGAGGTATTTTCCCTGATCCCGCGCAACCTGGTTTTCAAAACATTCTGCTCCGTCCCCATTTCATAAAGGGATTGAAACGGTTTGAAGCTCGTCATCGGTCGCCTTACGGTGAAATTGTTTCTCGCTGGGAATGGAAAGGGAAATGTGTGCATTATGAAGTTACAGTGCCCGCTAACAGTACAGCTACACTCACTTTACCTGACAAGGCCGAGAATGTACGGGTGGTGGAACTGGCGGCAGGAAGATATGAGTTTATTGTAAAGTGACCCTGTACTTTTCATTTATGCTTGCAAATATGTAATTAGCGGGTTTGCCACGTTGTTGTGGCATAACTCGCTAATTTTTATAGTCGGTATGTTAAGGGATGGCTTTTTCATTCTTATAGCCTGATCTTTCCCTCCAACCGTATATCTTCCGATGAAGCCCCTATCAGCAGCTTCACCGTTCCGGGTTCTACAACGAACATCTGCTTTCCTTCGTTCCAATAGCCGAGCTCTTCTTTGGGCACGGTAAGCGTCACTTTCCGGGTTTCGCCGGCCTTGATGGGGATACGCCTGAAGGCGCGCAACTGCTTGGAAGGACGTTCCACTTTGGATTCCGGATAGCTGGCATAGAGCTGCACGACTTCTTCCCCGTCGCGTCCGCTGGTATTCTTCACTGATACCGTCACGCGGATGTTCTTCTTGTCTTGCTTGAAGGATTCAATCTTCTCGTATGCAAAGTCGGAATAGCTCAGACCATAGCCGAAAGGATAGAGCACCGGGCCCTGGTGGTACATATACGTGCGTCCGTTGCGGATGTCGTAGTCCATTATGTCGGGTAGGTCAGTGATGTCTTTCACCCACGTCTGTACGGTACGTCCGGCTGGATTCACCTTGCCGAAGAGTACGTCGGCCAGTCCGTTGCCCTGCTCCTGACTGCAGTGGGTGATGTGGACGATGGCAGGCACGTGCTCCTGGCTCCAGTTGATGGTGTAGGGGAAGCTGCTGACGAGCACCAGTATGGTATTGGGATTGGCCTTGAGCACCAGCTTCACCAAGTCTTCATCGGGCAGCATCAGCGATTTGCGGTCCACGGCTTCGCGGCCGTCACTGGGGACGGGAGAGAACTTCCAGTCCGCACGCGTGCCGTAAGGATGGTTTCCTACACACACGATGGCAACGTCGGCGGCTGCAGCAGCCTTTTCTGCCTGGCCCATGCGGTTGTCTTCGGCGTGGATGATTTCGGTTCCTTCTTTCACAGCATTGCGTATGCCACTCAGAATCGTTGTTTCGTAAGGCGGGGTACCACTATACCAATCTTGCACGATTTTGTCCGAATACGGGCCTATAACGGCTATTTTACGCAGCTTTCCGGCATCGAGTGGCAGGAGTTTTTTGTTTTTCAATAACACCACGGACTTGGCGGTGACTTCCCGTGCCAGCCTGCGGGCTTCTGCTGTCATGAAAGGCGGTGTCTCCGTACTGTTCTTTCCGATAGAGAGATAAGGGTTACGGGAGTTGTCCCCGTCCAGCAAGCCGAGCTTGAGGGCGACGAAGATGTTCCCGCGGATAGCCTTGTCGATGTCGACTTCGGTCAGTAATCCCTTTTCCAGAGCTTCCTTGACGTAAGGAACGTATGCGTCGAGAAATTGTCCTGTGGTGGCTTTTACTACGGCAGCGGCACCCTCCGCAAAGCTCGGAAAACTCTTGTGCGCTTCAATCAGCAGTTTCAGGGCACCGCCGTCCGTACAGATGATACCGTTGTTGCCCCACTGCTTGCGGGTAATCTCTTCGAGGCAGGGATGGATGGACATGGGGATGCCGTTCCAACTGTTGTAGGCGGCCATGAAGGCACGGCTGCCTCCCTCGGTGATGCCTTTATAGAAAGGATAAGCATAGTATTCATGGAACAAGCGCGTGTCGAAGTCGGAGGAAGTGCTGTCCCGTCCGTCCTCGTTGCTGTTGGCAAGGAAATGCTTCATCAGAGAGGCGGTTTTCCAGTAGCGGGGATGATTGCCTTGCAGGCCGCGTACGCTGGCAATGGTGAGTTGGGCGGTGAGGAAAGCATCTTCTCCGAAACTCTCCTCGGTGCGTCCCCAGCGTGGGGCGCGGGCAAGGTCGGCATTCGGAGCGCGCATCACGAGGGCATGACGCTTGTTGCCGGTGGTCTGCATGTAGTAGCGGGCTTCTTCAGCGGCTTGTTCCGCTACTTTCTGCACCAAATCGGTGTCCCATGTGGAGCCCAGACCGTAGGATTGGGGGAATATGGTGGTGGGGCAGTCTGTGGGGACTACTTTCCCGTCTTCCGTTCTTTGGCGTCCGCCCCACATGGCAGGCCCGCCGAGGGTCAGCCCGTGCAGTCCTTCGTAGTGTCCGCAACGGGGAATGTTGAGGCGGGGGACACCGAGGTCGGTGGAAAGAAGGTTTATCTTTTCATCCAATGTCAGGATGGAAAGAAGATGGTCCACGCGCTGTTCGTCGGTGAGCGTGGTATCTTGGAAGGCTTGTGTTTGTTGTGCGCTTGTCTGCAGGCAAAGCAGCAGAGAGAAAATGAGGAGTAGTGACTTGTTTCTCATGGTTCATTAGGGTTTAATGGATTCAATGTAGTGGGTTGTCATAGCAAACATTCTTGGTTGTTATCTCAATCTATACCTTTTGTCTGCACGAGATGTGCATCTCATGATGTACGAGATGTATATTTCATGCAACTTGAGATGCGCATCTCGTACATGAAAGGATAGGGGATTATGGGATGGACATTCGTTGCAACCGTCCGTCCTGCGGCAGGCAGAGCAACCCTTCGGCTTTCTTTTCGTCTGCCAGATACTTCTTCCACGTAATCTTGTCCCACTTCATCTGGTCTGTGCATTGTGCCACGGGGATATGGGGGATGGCCGAACCGTCCTTTACAAGAATGATGATGGGCAGGGTGCCGCACTCGATATGGTTCCATCCCGGAGCATACACCTTTCCGGTCTGGTAGTCTATCCATTTCTGCCGTCCGGGGAGGTAGACATCCCGTCCGCTGCCCTCTTCGAGCATGGGGGCCACGAGGAGATTGGAGCCGAACATGTACTCGTCCTCTACCAGCCATGCACCCGGGTCGTCGGGATACTCCAGCAGCAGGGCGCGGAGCATCGGCCAGCCGTTCTCGGTGCACTCTTTGGATTGTGCGTATACATAGGGCATCAGTTTGTACTTCAGCTCGGCGCAACGGCGGAAATAGTCTGTGAACTCTTTCCCGTAGTACCACGGCTCAGTGGGAGGTGCTCCGTGCACGCGGCTGTGGCTGGTGAGGAAGCCGAAGGGCAGCCAGCGGCGGTAGAGGCTTTCGGGGCTTTGGGTCACGAAGCCGCCTATGTCATTGCTCCAGAAGCAGAACCCGCTCAATCCGATGGAGAGACCGCTGCGGACGGTTCCCTCGAAACCGGTTTCGGTGGTGGCGGCATCACCGCCCCAGTGCAGCGGATAGCGTTGTGAGCCTGCCCATGCAGAGCGTGCCCAGATGATGTTTTCGCCGTGCAGCTTCTTGATGATGTCGGCCACGGTTTTGTTGTAGCGCAGCGGGTAGAGGTTGTGTTCGTACAGTCCGCTACGGCCGTTGGCATAGATGGCATCCAGCGGGGCACCTTCGCCGAAGTCTACTTTGATGGCGCTTACACCCATTTCAATCAGATTGCCGAGTTTTTCCTGATACCACTTCACGGTTTCGGGGTTGGTGAAGTCCAGCACCACGTCCTCGTAGGGGAGCTGCCCCTTACCGTTGCGTACGTACAGACCGCGTTCCACCAGCTCGGGGAAGAACTTGTTTTTCGGAGTGAAGTAGGGGAGTTGCCAGAGGCAGGTGCGGAAGCCTTGTGACCTTAGGTCGGTGAGCATCTGCCGGGGATTGTCGAAGCGGTCGGCGGCAAAGGCGTAGTCGCACTGCCAGTCCACGCCGAACCAACCGGTATCGAAGTGGATGACGTCGCTCGGTATCTTGTTCTCACGCAGTTTCCGGGCTACATCGCGGCCCTCTGCTTCGCTGAAGTAGGTGATGCGGCTCATCCAGGTGCCGAAGCTCCACAAAGGGGGCATTTCGGGCCGTCCTACCAGTGCGGTGTATTCGCTCAGCATCTCCTTCGGCGAACCCAGGAAGATGAAGATGTCCATCGCTTCGTCTGCCATAAAGAGTTTGGTGGCTCCGATGTAGGAGCAGCCGAAGTCGCAGGTCACGGGGGCGGAAGTGTGCATAAACATGCCATAGCCGCGGTTACTGAAAAAGAAGGGGATAGGCTTGTACATGTCCGGGGTTTCGGGGCCCTGCGGGTCGGTGACAAAGAGGTTGACCTTCTGCCCGGCCTTGTTCAGTGCGGTGGCGGACTCGCCGCAACCGTAGATTTTCTCGTTTGGCGCGAGGCTGAATACGGGATTGATGCTGCGTGAGTTGTCCGAGCCGCGCTTGATGAAGCTGAATGGAGGTACCTTGACCTGTGTGGAGTCGTTGTCGCTCCAGCAACGAGTCTGTGTCAGCAGGCGTCCGTCGGCATCTTTCAGCACCAGGCGCCAGGGGTAATTCTCGATGAGCAGGCTGCCGTATCGGGAGGTGTACTGGGTACCTTTATCCGTCTTCTCGGCTTTCCAGAAGGAGCGTCCGTCGGCAGGCTTTCCTATGAGCATGGGGTCATCGGCATCTTCTTTCGGTATGATGGGCGAGGTAAGCATATGGATGCGGAGGGTACGTTCGCTGACCGGTTCGACGGTGAACGTCAGTTGTGGATTGTTGTCGTAGGCCGTCTCCGGGAAGTCCAGCGACTGGAGGGGCTGGTGCAGGTAGGTGTTTGCATTGAATGCCTGGCGGGGCATCAGTTGCTGGCGTTTCCACTGGACAGTCCCCTTGCCGGTGGAGGTGTCGAACGATACCAGGCTGTCGGCAAAGAAATAGGTGTTGCTGAGGTCCAGAAAATCCTGGCTCATGTCTTTCGACTGGGAAAGCAGGTATTGCACGCCGGCATTTGTTTTCAGTTGGGCATGTGCGGGCGGGATGACAGTTGCTGCTAGCAGCATAAAAGCTGCCCCTTTCATCAGTTGTTTCTCTTTCATGATAAATATATGATTTACGGTTACTGTTTCGATGCCGTAAAAGTAGAGAAATCCACACAGATGAAAGGGGTGGGTATGTTGCTTATGTAGGGCTGAAATGTTTATTTGGAAGCTTTCTTCCCGTAGAAACACATGAAATATACCCCGATAATCACAAACGGGATACTGAGCCACTGGCCCATGTTCAGCGTCATGCTGTCCTCAAAGTTCACCTGGTTTTCTTTCAGGAACTCGATGAAGAAACGGAAGGTGAAAATCTCCGTCAGGCAGAGTCCGAAGAAGAAACCGCGGTGATAGGGCAGGGAGGCTTCGGCCTGCACGGTGGTTGATTTCCGCTTGGTGGTGCTGAAATCTGTTTCGAGCTTGGTCTCTTGTTTCTTCTGTCCGCGTTTGTATAGCCAGACCATCCCCAGGAAGAAGATGAAGTAGGCGATGGCTTCGTAGAGCTGTGCCGGATGGCGGGGCAGCATGTCTTCGCGCTCGAAGATGAATGCCCAGGGCACGTCGGTCGGTTTGCCGATGATTTCGGAGTTCATCAGGTTGGCAAGGCGGATGCAGCAGGCGGTGATGGGAGTGGCAACGGCTATCATGTCGAGCACGTCCATGTAGTGCATCTTCGTCTTGCGGCAGTACATCCAGAGGGCGATAATCAGGCCCAGCGTGCCGCCGTGGCTGGCAAGGCCGGTGTAACCCGTCATTTTCCATCCTGCGGCGGTCTGCTTGATGGGGAGAATCATTTCAACGAAGTGGTCTTGGTAGTATGCCCAGTCGTAAAATATGCAGTGGCCCAGTCGTGCGCCTATCAGTATGCCGAAGAAGCAATAGAAGAAAAGAGGTTCGAATTTCTTTTCGTCTATTTTGCGGTCGCGGTACTGGTGTTGCACGATAAGGTAGGCAAAAGCGAGGCCGATAATCCATAACAAACCGTAGTAGCGGATGGATATGCCGAAGAAGTTGAATAGTTCGGGGTCGGGGTTCCAGTTGATGGTGAGTAGTGATAACATATTTATGAAGAATTAAATTACTGAATTACGGGGTTGTTCGGGACAAAGGTATGAAATTATCTCGTTTGGCAGTTCATCGTGGCAGTTTATTTGAATTTCTCCGCCACCATCCTATACGTCGGCACCTCAATCCCTTGTTCCTCTGCAGCCGTAATCATGTCGAACAACAAGCCTTGTACTTCGCTCTGATGTCCTTTGGCCATATCTTTCTGCATGGAGGCGGTACTTTCAGGGGCGAGTTTGTCTATTACTTTGAGGTTATACTGCACGATGTCTTCCTTGAATTCTATACCCAACTTCCTGCCCAAAGCTGCACTCTCTTGTGACAGTCCGATAAAGGTGTCGCGCACTTTGCCCGGTTTCTGGACTTCGCCCATAGGTACGTCGTAATAGGCTCCGGTGACGGCCATAGCAGAAATGAAGGACCACTTGACGAATGTGTCCCGGTTGATGTCGTCGGAGATTTCGGCTTTGATGCCGCTTTCCTGCAAATCGCGTTGCACGGCTTCCAATGTTTCACGGGAAACAATCGTGCTGCGGTGTGCTCCGTAGACGAGCCGGAAAATCTTTCCCATCTGCGTGATTTCTCCCCGTCCGGATACGAATCCTACGATGTAGATGCAGCCGTCGAGCACCGTGACGCCGGGGACCAACCGCTGGATACGGGGACCGGTTCCGTAAACATTCAGGATGGGGATTACCACTGTACGCTCGTGTGAGGCACGTTTGATGAGTTCCGTAATGGAGTCTACGGAATAACCTTTGACGCAGACGAAGATAACATCCGCTTTGCCTTGGAATTCTTCTGCGGTAAATGCCGCCACTTTCAGACAATGTTCACCTTTCAAATCGGAGTGCAGTTGCAGACCGTTCCCGCGTATGGCGGCAAGGTGTTCGCCACGTGCAATGCAAGTGACGTCTTTGCCGGATAATGAAAGAAAGGCGGCGATGCTTCCGCCTACGCCGCCGGTACCTGCTATGAGGTATTTCAGATTACTGTTTGCCATTTGTTGTGTATGGTTTATTGAACGTAGTTTTCCTTTTCCATATAGTAAAGCCCTTCGCCCCGGTCACCGTTTTCCATGTCTTCCAGCTCTACTTTGAAGATACGGTAGGGAAGGTCTTTTTTGGGATGCTTGGGCATGTCTACTGTCAATAGATAGGCGTTGCCATATTCGTTGCTGTCGAAATATTCTTTTATTTCCTGCTTCATCAGCACGGGGACTTTCTCGCCGTCTATCCAGACGGTGACTTTCAGTTGCCCGGGGCGGGGAGCCATCTGGCATTCTCTGGCTTCTTTGTTTTGTTCTTGTTGCTCAATGTCACTCAGGTTTTCACCGTGTACCAATGACTCGGGCTTTGTTTCTTTCATCCATTGGTAGGTACGTGTCAAGCTCATGGGACGGACGTATATCTGATAAGTAGGCATGGCTCCGGGGATGCAGAAAGCACGCAGGCCATAAGCTTCCATACGATGATAACGTATGTCGAGTGTAGTGTCGCGGTCGGCGATGAAATCCCAGGCCCAGAACTCCAGGCGGTGTTCAGTCTCGGGCAGCCCGCTTTTCATGGCAATGTGCGCATAGGAGGGCAGATAAATAGAGGCTGCACTTTGATATTTCCCTTTGGGTATACGGGCCGTGTAATGCCCGTCTTTGTCGGTTATGGCTTCTATGATGTCATTGAACTGCGGGTTTTGCCACCAGACGCTGGCACTGTCTATCGGCTGTCCGTTGTAATCAGTCACCCGTCCGTGAATGGTTACCGAGTCTTGCTGTTGTGCATAAACGGCAGTACAGGACAATAAGAATAAAAGGAAGATAATCTGTTTCACAGTATTGTTATTGTATGGAGTTTATTAGAAAATGGCAATGTACTTTCTTTGTACATTGCCATCTGGAATGAATATCATTACACATTGAACCTGAAGTGCATGATGTCCCCATCCTGCACCACATACTCCTTGCCTTCCACACCCAACTTTCCGGCTTCGCGCACGGCTGCTTCGCTGCCATACTTGATATAATCCTCATACTTGATGACCTCTGCCCGGATAAACCCTTTCTCGAAATCCGTATGGATAACGCCGGCGCATTGCGGTGCTTTCCATCCCTTGCGATAGGTCCATGCCTTTACTTCCATCTCTCCGGCAGTGATGAAGGTTTCGAGGTTCAGCAGGCTGTAGATAGCTTTAATCAAACGGTTGCAACCGCTCTCTTTCAGTCCCAGGTCTTCGAGGAACATCTGTTTTTCCTCGTATGTCTCCAGTTCGGCAATATCGGCCTCGGTCTGGGCGGAGATGATGATAAGTTCGGCATCCTCGCCCTTGATGGCTTCGCGCACCTGCTCTACGTACTGGTTGCCGCCGGCGGCACTGACGTCATCCACGTTGCAGACGTAGAGCACAGGTTTGGTAGTAAGCAGGAACATCTGCTTGGCGCATTGTTCCTCGTCGTCGTTCTGCGGGATGACGGTGCGGGCGCTTTGTCCTTGTTCCAGGGCATCCTTGTAGCGGAGCAGGAGTTCGTACTCTATCTTTGCAGCCTTGTCGCCACCCACCTTGGCTATTTTCTCTACGCGCTTGATGCGGTTTTCCACGGTTTCGAGGTCCTTCAGTTGCAGCTCTGTGTCGATGATTTCCTTGTCGCGCACGGGGTTCACCGAACCGTCCACGTGGACGATGTTGCCGTTGTCGAAGCAGCGCAGCACGTGAATGATGGCGTCGCACTCGCGGATGTTGCCCAAGAACTGGTTGCCGAGTCCTTCACCTTTGCTGGCGCCCTTCACCAGTCCGGCAATGTCGACGATGTCGCACACGGCAGGTACGATACGCCCCGGGTGAACCAGCTCGGCGAGCTTCGTCAGTCGTTCGTCGGGTACGGACACTTGTCCCATTTGGGCGTCGATTGTACAGAACGGGAAGTTTGCCGCTTGTGCCTTTGCGCTGCTCAAGCAGTTGAAAAGAGTGGATTTTCCTACGTTGGGAAGGCCCACGATACCAGCTTTTAATGCCATAGTGTTATCTTGTTTTTTAGTTATTGTTCAGTTAATTGGATGCAAAGATAGTGCAAACCGAAGGCAGAATGAAATGAACGCGTTCATTTTTTATGCTGAGGTGCAGCCTATCTTCACTTTTTTAAGCAAAGATAGTACTTACCGGGGAAAGTGGGTATGTTAATTTGCATTAAAAGCACGAGAGTAAAATGATAAATTGATAGTTTTGTCGCAATTATAAATTTAAGTATCATTCTATAAATCAATGCGATTATGAAAAACAAAGTAAGAAAAATTCTGATGATTTTCTCATGTCTCATCGGTCTGTCTTTTACATTATCTGCACAGAATCCTTATCTGCCGCTTTGGGAATTTATTCCTGATGGTGAGCCCTATGTGTTTGAGGATCCTGACTGTCCCGGCAAGTACCGTGTCTATATTTATGGTTCGCACGACAATCTCAAGTGGATGTATTGCGGACGTGACCAAGTGGTGTGGTCAGCACCCATAGAGGACCTGACCCGTTGGAGATATGACGGCGTGATATTTAAAGTCAATGAGTCGCCCGAGCTGTATAAACTGAATGCTGATGGAACCGACGACGTGCTTTTTGCCCCTGACGTGACAGTAACTACCGATGCCGATGGTAAGAAAACTTACTACCTCTTTCCGAATAATCAAGGTGGTGGACGCAATTCCATGATTGCCAAAAGCGACCGTCCCGATGGCCCGTTTACGGTATGCAACTGGCATAAGGAGCGTCCTCGCGAGACTTTCGGTTGTTTGGGATTCGACCCCGCAGTGTTTGTTGATGATGATGGACGTGTGTATGGTTATTGGGGATTTGGCATTTCGCATGGCGCGGAGTTGGACCCTGCTACCATGTGCACGGTAAAGCCGGGTACCGAAGTGGTGGAGAACATGATTTCAGGCTATCGGCAGGAAGGTATATTCCGCTTCTTTGAGGCATCCTCCATCCGCAAGATTGAGGATAAGTATGTGTTTATCTATAGCCGTACTACCGCTGAGGGTGAAGATGGCTTGCCGAACGCCAGCAACTATACGCTGGCATACGCTTATAGCGAGCATCCTCTGGGTCCCTGGACCTATGGCGGAACAATCATCGATGCCCGTGCGCGCGAGTATGATGAAAAAGGCAATGTGATAGCTTCGGCCATGCCCGGTGGAAATACGCATGGCAGTATCTGCAAGATAGGAGGGCAATGGTACGTGTTCTATCATCGCCAGATAGGTACTGATTGCTATGCACGCCAGGCTATGGTGTCGGCCATTGATGTAAAGGTGGAAAAAGGAAAAGGTGGGAAAGTCGTGATTTCGCGCGGGGAATTCAACTCTGAGGGTTTCCTTCTTGAAGGGCTCAATCCTATGCAGCGCATCTCGGCCGGGTTGGCTTGTTGGCACACCAATCCCGGAGGTATCAAAGAGGTCTATCCCCATTATGTCTACACGGGGTCTTACATCCGGCCTGTGTACCGGGATAATAATCCCTATGCCGGCGATAACAACCACAAAATCCCGTTCGCTCCGGTGGTGAATAATACAAGTGGGTCGATTGTAGGATATAAATACTTGAATATGAATGCCGTTCCGCGAGATAAGTCTTTGCAGATGCAGTTAAGGTTGAAGGCTGAAGATACCGACGGACGCATCCGCATCATGCTGGGTAGCCCTTGGACAACAAAAGGCGGTGTAGAGATAGGACTTGTGGATGTGAAGGCTGGCAGCACTTGCAGGGAGTTCTATGCTCCGCTCTCTATTCCGGCAAAGCTGCATAAGGGAAAGCAGCCGCTCTTCTTTGTCTTCGAATCAGAAACCGAAGGCCAGTCCATCTGTGAGTTTTATGATTTCCTCATGTTGGCACGCCCATAAGTCTTTATACTTATGGAGGCGGATACTTATCTTGTGAGACCTTCTAAATAGAGCTATTGTATTAGTTCACAGTACTGAACACTTTGTTACACCCCGTCGGAACAGATTGTTTCTCTTGTATGAAACGACTTGTTTCGACGGGATAAAACGATTTGTTCCGTTATAGGAAACACTTTGTTTCCTTATAGAGAACACTCTGTTCCATTATAGGAAACAAACCGTTTCCATAGTCGGAAATGAAATGGGGCATATGCTTCATTGATACCGCTATTACTTTTCCTGTCTTTTCCTGATTTAGCTAGACGCTTTTTCTTTTTATAACCGATATCAGTAGACGGTTCTTGGAATGTTGTACTGGTTCAGTAGTCACTTCTTCCCAAG
>ENA-OUQP01002088-OUQP01002088.1-human-gut-metagenome-genome-assembly--contig:-NODE-2088-length-11627-cov-9.603871_pt1 | contig 11627 bp, 11 predicted proteins | sample MGYA00237951_ERZ548836 | MGnify/ENA primary metagenome ERZ548836 (study PRJEB26490, sample SAMN05194702) | human gut metagenome | biome: terrestrial biome; feature: human-associated habitat; material...
GGGGTCAACCTGATGAAGCTGGACGCCATCTGCCTGACCCACTACCACGGCGACCATATCTTCGGCCTGCCCGGCTTGCTGCAAACGCTGGGCTGTCAGGGCCGCACCCGGCCGCTGACGATCTTTGGCCCGGCCGAGGGGATGGAGCCGGTCTGGGGTGCCATCCGCACCCTGACCGGCCCCCAGCCCTATGCCATCCGGGCTGTGCCGCTGGGCACAGACCCTGTCCGGCTGGAAACGCTGGCCTCCGGCTGGCCGGTGGGGGCCGAACTGCTGCCCTTCCGGACGAAGCACCGGGTCCCCAGCCGGGGATACCGGCTGGACCTGCCCCGCGCAGGTCGCTTTGACCCGGCCAGAGCCAGAGCGCTGGGGGTGCCGGTGCAGCAGTGGAGATCGTTGCAGCGCGGGGAGCCGGTCACCTTGGAAGATGGGACGGCCATTGCACCCGGACAGGTGCTGGGCGCACCTCGCAGAGGGCTGCGGTTCGTGTTTTCCGGCGATACGGCCCCCTGCGCCGCGCTGGAACAGGCCGCACAGGATGCTGACCTGCTCCTCTGCGACGCCACCTACCCGGACGATGCGCAGCAGGCCCAGGCAAAACAGTATGGGCACAGCACCTTCCGGCAGGATGCTGAACTGGCGGCGCGGGCCGGGGCACGGCGGCTCTGGCTCATGCACTATTCGCCCATCATCACCGACCCGGAAGCAGCCCGCCCGGCGGCGGAAGCGGCCTTCCCGGCGGTGGAATGCGGCGTGGACGGACAACAGATCATTTTGCGATACGACGAGGAACCTTCATGACAGCTGAGACCATTTCCTTCCCGCTGGACCCCGGTGCAGCGGCCCTGCTGACGCGCCTCCATGCGGCGGGCTATGCCGCTTATGCGGTGGGCGGCTGTGTGCGGGACAGTCTGCTTGGCCAGACTCCGCACGACTGGGACCTCTGCACCAGCGCGACCCCCGAACAGGTGCTGGAGTTGTTCGGGGAAGCGCACTGCATCCCGACGGGATTGCAGCACGGCACCGTGACCGTCAAACACGGCGGGGAGCTGTACGAGATCACGACCTTCCGCACCGAGGGGGCGTATTCCGACGGCCGCCACCCGGACCATGTCGCCTTTGTGCCGGACGTAAAAGAAGACCTGGCCCGGCGGGATTTCACCATCAACGCCATGGCCTATAACGCCGAAGAAGGGCTCATCGACCCGTTCGGCGGACAGAGCGACCTTGCCGCCGGCATCGTGCGGGCGGTGGGGGAGCCGCAGCGCCGGTTCGAGGAAGACGCCCTGCGCATCCTGCGTCTCTACCGGTTCGCGGCCCGGTTCGGCTTTGCCATCGACCCGGCCACCGGGCAGGCGGCCAGAGCGCTCTGCCGCCATCTGGACTGCGTGTCCGAAGAGCGCATCGCGGAGGAGCTGAGCCGTCTGCTGGCTGCTCCGGCACCGGGAGCTTATCTGGAAGCGGAGGTGCTGGCGGTCATCTTCCCGGAACTGGATGCGGCAGAGCTTCCGGAAAGCCGACGCATCCTCGACGCGCTGGAGCCGGGCATGGAACACGTCTCGGTCCGGCTGGCTGCACTGCTGTGCCCGCTGGGCGAAGCCGGTGCAAGAGCGGCGCTCAAACGGCTCAAGTGCTCCAACGCCCTGACCGGCACGGTGGCGACGCTGGTGGAGGAGAGTCGGGAGCTTCTTCCTCAGACACGAATCGGGCCATTCCATTGCCCGCCCCATTGCCTGCGGCAACAGGGCCCCACCCACCGGACGGTCTTCGGAAGAACTTCCGACTCTCCTTTGGAAGAGACACGGATTCAGACGAAGCGCCTTCTGGGAAAGTATGGTCTGCACATGGTAGAGCAGTTGGATGCGCTCTGTGGGGCAATCGCGCCGGACCGGGTGGCGGAGTTTGCTGCGCAAGCCGAGCTGGCCCGTCAGTTGGAAGCGGACGGTGCTTGCTGCCGCATCAACCAGCTGGCCGTGAATGGCCGGGACCTGATGGACGCAGGCATCCGGCCGGGGCCGGGGCTGCGCCGGGTGCTGGAGGCTCTGCTGGAACAGGTGCTCACCGGGCAGCTCCCCAATGAGAAAGCGGCACTTCTGGCCGCAGCGGCGCAGGTCGCTGCGTCTTGACAAGCGAACGGACGTGCGGTAGTATAATACTACTGCTTTTGTATGTTATAACATGAGGAACAAAATGACAGAAACACAGAATGCAAACCGCCCCGGTGCGCTCATTGCGATGAGCGGCGGCGTAGACAGCTCGGTTGCAGCCTGGCTGATGCAGCAGAAGGGCTATGACTGCACCGGAATCACGATGCGGCTCACCCGCAACGAGACGCTGGGCCAGTCCGGCTTTCACACCTGCTGCTCGGAAAAGGACATCGAAGATGCCGCCGAGGTGGCGTATGCGATGGACATCCCCTATGAGGTGCTGGATTTCACCGCCGACTTCCGGGAAAAGATCATCGAAAAATTCATCCGGGTCTATGAGGCGGGCGGCACCCCGAACCCCTGCATCGACTGCAACCGGTATATGAAGTTCGACCACCTTCTCTCCTGGGCGCGGGAGCATGGGATGGAGTATGTGGTCACAGGCCACTATGCCCGCGTGGAGCAGGACGAGGCCACCGGCCGCTGGCTGCTGAAGAAGGGACTGGACGAAGGAAAAGATCAGAGCTATGTGCTTTACAACCTGACGCAGGAGCAGCTGGCTCATGTCCGCCTGCCGCTGGGGGCACTGCACAAGAGCGAGGTGCGTGAGATCGCGGAGCAGCAGCATTTTATCAACGCCCGCAAGCACGACAGCCAGGACATCTGCTTTGTGCCGGATGGCGACTACGAAAAGTTCATGGAAGATTTCACCGGCAAGCACTACCCGGCAGGCGATTTCCTCGACGAGGCAGGCCGCAAAGTGGGCACCCACAAGGGGGCCGTGCGGTATACCATCGGCCAGCGGAAGGGGCTGGGCCTTGCCATGGGCGCACCGGTCTACGTCTGCGCCAAGGATATGCAGGCCAACACGGTCACGGTCGGCCCGGAGGAAAGCCTGTTCGACCGCATCGTCTACGCCGAGGAGGTCAACTGGATCGCCATCCCGGCGCTGACGGCCCCGCTGCGGGTCACGGCCCGCACCCGGTATCATCAGGTCGAGCAGGCCGCGACCGTCTACCCGGCGGGCGAGGACCGGTTCCGGCTGGAATTTGACGAGCCGCAGCGCGCGCCTACGCCGGGGCAGGCGGTGGTGCTGTATCAGGGCGATGTGGTCCTGGGCGGCGGCACCATCGTGCAGGTGGAAAAGTGACCCGCTCCCCGGTGGGAGCGCATGATGAAGCAACCGAAAACCGGCTGCGCCGGGCAGGCGCGGCAGGACCAGAGAAGTGGAGAGTATCGATATGCAAGATCAGTATTCCCGCACCCAGCTGCTGCTGGGCAAGGAAGCCATGGAAACGCTGCACCATTCCCGCGTGGCAGTGTTCGGCATTGGCGGCGTGGGCGGCTATACCGTTGAGGCACTGGCCCGCAGCGGCGTGGGTGCGCTGGACCTCATCGACGACGATAAGGTCTGCCTGACCAACCTGAACCGCCAGATCGTGGCCACCCGCAAGACGGTGGGGCAGTATAAGGTGGATGTGGCGGAACAGCGCATCCACGAGATCGACCCCAACATCAAGGTCACGACCTACAAGACCTTCTTCACCCCGGAGACGCAGGACCAGTTCGATTTCACCCAGTACGACTATGTGGTGGATGCCATCGACACCGTCACCGGCAAGATCGCACTGGTGGTCAAGGCCAAGGAGGCGGGCACGCCCATCATCTGTGCCATGGGCGCAGGCAACAAGATGGACCCCACCCGCTTTGAGGTGACGGATATCTACAAAACTTCCGTCTGCCCGCTGGCCAAGGTCATGCGCACCGAATGCCGCAAGCGGAAGATCAAGCACCTGAAGGTCGTCTACTCCAAGGAGCCTGCCATGACGCCCATCGAGGACGATTCCATCAGCTGCAAGAATCACTGCATCTGCCCGCCGGGCACCCAGCGCAAGTGTACCATCCGCCGCTCCGTCCCCGGCTCCAATGCCTTTGTGCCGTCGGTCGCCGGCCTCATCATCGGCGGCGAGGTCGTCAAGGATCTCATCGGTTTCGTGCCTCTGAAGGGGTAAACCCTCTCAGTCTCGCAAACATGCTCGACAGCTCCCCCGAAAGGGGGAGCTTTTGCTTTAGAAAAAGCGCGCAAATCAATGACCGAGAGGGGAAAATCCTTGCATAAAACAAATTTGCAAATAAATTGCAAATTCCTCTTGCAATTTGCGCCGAAACCATGTATAATCTCCCTTGCACGAAAACGCAATCAATTTGCAATTTACAAAACTGAAGCGCCATTCCGGTGCAAGGAGAACCCCGTATGGAACTGTTTTTGGATGTTTTGGGCGAGAGCCTGGTCGATACGGCCAAGATGCTGCCCTTTCTGTTTTTGGCCTATCTGTTCATTGAATACGTCGAGCACCGCCACGGCGAGAAGATCGAGGCCGTGCTGGAACGCAGCGGCCGCTGGGGGGCCATCCCGGCGTCGCTGCTGGGCTGTGTGCCGCAGTGCGGCTTTTCGGCCATTGCATCGAACTTTTATGCCTCCCGCGTTATCTCGCTGGGCACCCTCATCGCGGTGTTCATCGCCACCAGCGACGAGGCGGTGCCGCTGCTGATCTCGATGCCGGCGTACTGGGATAAGCTCGTGCTGCTGATGGTCATCAAGGTGCTGTACGCCATTGCGGTGGGTCTGGTGCTGGACTTTGTGCTCCGCGGCATTCTGCCCAAGTCCCTGCGGGGCGGCTACACCGGCAGCGCCGATGAGATCGACTGCCACGAGACCCACGACGATGAGGAGGGGCATGAACGCCCCATCTGGCAGGCCGCGCTCCGCCATACGCTGGAGATCTTTGTCTTCATCTTCGGGTTCAGCCTGCTCTTCGGCCTCATCGTCGAGGGCGTGGGCGAGGACGTGTTCGCGGACGTTCTGGGCCAGATGGGCTTCTTCCAGCCGGTGTTCTCGGCGCTGGTGGGCCTCATCCCCAACTGTGCGGCCAGCGTTCTGCTGACCCAGCTCTACGTTGAAGGCGCCCTCCGCTTTTCCAGCCTGGTGGCGGGCCTGTGCACCGGCGCAGGCGTGGGCCTGGCGGTGCTCTGGCGGGCGAACCCCTCCTGGAAGCAGAACCTCTTCATCACCGGCCTGACCTGGGCCTCCGGCGCTGCCGTGGGCGTGGGCATCCAGCTCGTGGTCGCGCTGGCGGGCTGAGCCGGATTTAGTATTTGATCTGCCGTCCTGAAATTGCTCAGGGCGGCTTTTTGTGGTATACTGGAACATATCATAAAAGCAAGGGAGAACAACATGCAATATCAACTTCTGGCAAGTGATTTCGATAATACGCTGGTCCCCTTCGGGGAGCCGAAGCCCCACCCGGCGGTGGTCCGGGCTGTGAAAAAGATGCAGGCGGCGGGCGGCAGGTTCGTGCTCAGCACCGGGCGCGGGTACTGTGTCGTCAGCAAAGAACAGCTGGGCGGCATCCGCTTCGATTACGCCATCACCTGCAATGGGGCCTGTGTCGTGGACAAAAACGGCACCGTCGTGGCCGAACATCCGCTGACCAACGAGGAAATGTACGCCCTCGTGGATTTCTGCGAGGATTACAACTACCCATTGCAGTTCAACTATCGGGATGCCTATTATGCCTACTGCGAGTACGATGCGCTGAAGAGCTTCTACGATTCCATGCCGAAAAGCGGCCTGACCTGCCTGGATGGTGAGGACCAGGACCGCCACCTCATCGACATGCCCCACGCGGCCTTCGTGGTCATGCCGCCGCAGGAGCTGGCCCGCTTCCACGAAAAGTTCGGCCACCTGGGCCTGCACTTCATGCAGACGGGCGGCGTCGGCCGAGACGGCTGGTGCTGCTACGACGTCGTGCGCGGCGGCATGGATAAGGGCGTGGGGCTTTCGGACCTGTGCGAGAAGATGGGCCTGACCCTGGCCGACGCCGTGGCGGCGGGCGATTCCGCCAACGATGTGGGGATGCTGAAGGCGGCGGGCCTCGGCTGCTGCATGGCCAACGGCACCGCTGACGCAAAGGCTGCGGCCGACCGCGTCATCGGCGATGTGCGGGAGGACGGCCTGGCCGCTCTCATCGAGGAACTCTGGTTCGACGGCCCGCAGGCTGTGCCCTCCGGCCGCGACCTCGGCTCGGCCTGGGACGCGATGGAAAAGGCAGGCATGGCGGAATGAGCTTTGCGCCGGTCTACAACGCGCACAGCCGCGCCCTCATCCTCGGCACCTGGCCCAGCCCGAAAAGCCGCGAGATGGCGTTCTATTACGGCCACCCGCAGAACCGCTTCTGGCCCATGCTGGCCGCGCTGACCGGGGAAGCCGTGCCCGCGCGGGAGGACATCGAGGCCAAAAAGCAGATCATCCTCCGCCATGGGCTGGCGTTGTGGGACACGCTGGAGCGCTGCACCATCACCGGGGCGTCGGATGCGTCCATCCGGGATGTGGTCCCCAACGACATCGCAGGGCTGCTGGCAAAAGCGCCTATTGAGGCGGTGTTCTGCAACGGGGCGACGGCCTATAAGATTTATACCAACTATCTGGAACCCATCAGCGGCATCCCGGCGGTCAAGCTGCCCAGCACCAGCCCCGCCAACGCCGCCTGCCGCCCCGACCAGCTGAAAGAGATCTGGGGCGAAGCGCTGGGACCGTGGCTAAATAATAAATCTTGATTTCAAAGCTGTAAATTATTCGTGAAACGCTTGCGTTTTTCCCAAAAGGCTTTATTATGGAACCATACAGGGAGCCGCAGGCTCCCGGACAAGGAGTTCGAAACATGAGCAAGATCATTCGCACCTCAAAGCCCAGCGTTCTGCCGTGGTATGCGGCGGCGCTGGTGTTCGTGGTGCTCTGCGCGGTGCTGCCGGTATATCAGCTCTGGGCGCTGCTGGTGTCGCTGGGCGGTGCCTGCGCGGTGTTCGGCGCGGCAAAAAAAATCTGCCCGCCCCGCGTGGTGGAACACGAAGTGCCCTTCCACACCGGCGTGGACGATGTGGACGCCATGCTCACCGGGATGCAGAAGCAGCTGGATACCCTCCACGCCCTGAACGAGGCCCTGCCGGACCCGAACCTCTCGGCGGCGATGACCCGGATGGAAAAAGCGGGCCGTTCTATCGTGGAGACGGTGGAGGCCAGCCCCGCTAAAGCCAAACAGGTGCGTCGGTTCGCCAACTACTACCTGCCCGATGCCGTGAACGTGCTGCAGCAGTACGCCAGGCTGGCCCGACAGGGCGTCAAGGGCGAGAACGCCGCTTCCATCCGCGCGGAAGTGGAGCACAATGCGGCGTCCATTGCCACGGCATTTGAAAACCAGCTCGATGCCCTCTATGCGGCGGAGAGCATGGACCTCTCGGCAGACCTGACCGTGCTGCAGAACATGCTCAAGGGCCAGGGCTTATAACGGAAGACCGGCGCAGGCCGCCGTGCGGCAGGCGCTGTTGGAACTGGAAAGGACGGAATCAACAATGGCTGATAACAATACCCTGAATTTTGACCTCGATGCCCCCGCAGTACCCACTCTGACGCTGGACCCCGCTCCCGCTGCTGCGCCGGTGGAGGAGAAGAAGGAAGCCCCCGCCCCCGCCGCACCGGAAGTCCGGCTGACCCCGGAGGAGCAGGCGATGGTGGATTCCTTCGCAGAAAAGATCGACATCACCAACAGTCAGCAGGTGCTGCAGTACGGCTCCGCCTGCCAGAAAAAGATCGGCGACTTCTCCGAAGCCGCCCTCTCCAAGGTCTCCACCAAAGATCTGGGCGAGGTGGGCAACATGATCACCGACCTCATCGGGGAGCTGAAGAGCTTCGATGCCAACGAAGAACAGCAGAAGGGCATTTTGGGTTTCTTCAAGAAGAAGGGCGACCAGCTGGACAACCTCAAGACCAAGTACAGCAAGGCCGAGACGAATGTGGAGAACATCCAGTCCATGCTGGAGGGCCATCAGGTCCAGCTGCTCAAGGATATCGCGATGCTGGATAAGATGTACGACCTAAACATGGCCTACTTCAAGGAGCTGAGCATGTATATCCTGGCCGGCAAAAAGAAGCTGGCCGAGGTCCGCGCCAACGAGCTGCAGCAGGCCATGGACAAGGCGAAGACCTCCGGCCTGCCCGAAGATGCTCAGGCCGCCCGCGACCTGGCCGACCAGTGCGAGCGCTTTGAAAAGAAGCTCTATGATCTGGAGCTGACCCGGAACATCAGCCTGCAGATGGGCCCGCAGATCCGCCTGCTGCAGAACAACAACACCATGATGGCCGAAAAGATCCAGTCCACCATCGTGAACACCATCCCCCTGTGGAAGAACCAGATGGTGCTGGCGCTGGGTCTGGCCCACACTCAGAAGGCCATGCAGGCCGAGCGCGCCGTCACCGACATGACCAACGACCTGCTCAAGAAAAACGCCGAGGCCCTCAAGATGGGCACCATCGAGACGGCCAGGGAGTCCCAGCGCGGCGTGGTCGATATCGAGACGCTGCAGCAGACGAACAAGAGCCTCATCGAGACCCTCGACGAGCTGAACAAGATCCAGAACGAGGGCCGCGCAAAGCGGGTGGCGGCTGAGCAGGAGCTGACCCGCATCGAGGACGAACTCAAGACCAAGATGATGGAGATCCGGAGCTAAGATGGCGAACGCAGATTTTTCCAAGAATCAGAATCCCAACCCCGGCGGCTTTGACGCAGGCAGCTACCGCGAGGCGGCACCGAAGACCGAAATGGCCCGCCTGACCCCGGCACAGCAGAAGCTGGCCGGGCTGGAAGCGGCCCTTCCGGCGGCACTGTGCACCCAGGGCGCAGCCCTTGCGTTGAGTGTGGTGGTCATGCTGGCGGCGTTCTTCGGCTTTGGCGGGGCCAAGCTCAAGGCCAAGGCCAACGAAGCCGCCAAGTGGTACACCGTCGGTGTTTCAGCCGATGGCGGCTACAGCCTGAGCGAAGAGCTGACCACCCGCGCCAACACGGCGGCGAACATCCTCACCACCGGTGTCAATACGCTGGGGGCCGACAACGCCGAGGTGCTGGCCGCGCAGGCCGCGCTGAGCGATTTCAACGCCTGCCTGGAAGCCGTGCAGAACGGCGGCAAAAAACAGTCCCTGACGGCGCTGCCCTATTATCAGGGCAGCACGATGCAGGCACTCTATCAGGCCGATGCCGCCCTGGGCGCGGCCATTGACCAGCTCTATGCAAAATTGCAGGAGCAGGCCGCTGACCCCATGAAGATGGGCGCGGTGCAGGGCCAGTACGGCCAGTTCAACAGCGCGGCCACCATCATCGGCAACCTGACCTATAACGAAAAGGTCTACGCGTATCAGAAGGACACCGGCGGCTTCCCGGCCAGTGTGCTGAAAAGCCTGTTCGGCGTCAAGGAGGTGGAACCTTTCGCATGAAAACGATGAAACGATTTGCTTCCCGGCTGTGCGCCGTGCTGCTGGTTTTGACGGTCGGCGTCACGGCGCTGGTGCCCGCCGCCTTTGCGGCCAAGGCCCAGCTGCCCAGCCTGCCCAGCGACCAGTGCGTCGTGGACGATGCCAATGTCCTGAGCAACAGCACCACCACGACGATCGAGAACCTCAACGCCCAGCTGACCGAACAGTGCAGCGGGGCACAGATCGGTGTGCTGACCGTGGAGTACACGGGCAGCGTCTCCACCGAGGACTACGCCGTGCAGGCCGCCAACGCCTGGGGGCTGGGCAGCTCCAGCAACAACAACGGTGTGCTCATCCTTCTGGTGATGCAGTCCCAGCAGTATGCGGACGGCGACTATTATCTGGCGACAGGCGACGGCTTCCGCAACACCACGCTGGAAAAGCAGGCCAGCGCCATTGCGCAGACCATGGAGGACAGCTTTGCGGCGGGCGACTATGACGCCGCCGTGACCACCTGTGCCCAGAATGTGGCCAGCACCATTGCCGACATCTACGGCGTGACCCTGAGCGGCACGACCGGCAGCACCGGCACGGTGGGCAATGGCAATACGGGCAGTTACAAGGATCCCTATTACGATGCCCCGGCGGCATCCTATCAATCGCCCTTCGTGACGCTTCTGTCCGTTCTGGTCATCCTGTTTGCCCTGAAGGTGATCTTCAGCGGCATCCGGTATGGCATGGACGGTGGCTTCGGCCCCTTCTTCGGCTTTGGCCTGGGCTACGGCCTGGGCAGCCGGCGCCGCCGCAGACCGCCGTATGACGACTGGGGCCCCGGCGGCCCGCGCGGCCCCAGAGGCCCCCGCCCGCCCCGTCCGCCGCGCGGCGGCGGGCCGCGTCCTCCCCGTGGGGGCGGCGGCTTCGGCGGCGGTTCCTTTGGCGGCGGCATGGGTGGCGGACGCTCCGGCGGCAGTTTTGGCGGCGGGAGCTTCCACGCAGGCGGCGGCTCCTTCCATGGCGGCGGCGGTGGCCGCGGCAGATAAGCAAAAAAATGGCTGTGCAGCCCGGCTGCACAGCCATTTTTCGTTCGGTTGAGATTACTTGGTGCCGTAGATACGGTCGCCTGCGTCACCCAGGCCGGGCACGATGTAACCGTTCTCGTTCAGGTGGTCGTCCTTGGCACCCAGATAGATATCGACATCGGGGTGTGCCTTGTGCAGGGCCTCAATGCCTTCCGGAGCAGCGATCAGGCCGATGAACTTGATCCGCTTTGCGCCGTGCTTCTTGATCTGGCTGATGGCGTCGATGGCGCTGCCGCCGGTGGCCAGCATCGGGTCCAGGACCAGGACGTCGCGCTCGGCGATATCCTGGGGCAGCTTGCAGAAGTACTCCACAGGCTGCAGGGTGGTCTCGTCGCGGTACAGGCCGATGAAGCCGACCTTTGCGGCGGGCAGCAGGGTCAGCATACCGTCCAGCATACCCATGCCTGCGCGCAGGATGGGCACCAGAGCCAGCTTGCGGCCAGCCAGGACCTTGGTCTTTGCCATGGTGATGGGCGTCTCGATCTCGACCTCTTCCAGAGGCAGGTCACGGGTGGCTTCGTAGCACAGCAGGGTCGCGATCTCGCCAACGAGGTCACGGAACTCCTTGGTGCCGGTCTGCTTGTTGCGAAGCAGGCTGATCTTGTGCTGCAGCAGGGGATGCTCAACGATCATAGGGGTCATAATAAACGCTCCTTTTTTATTGGATAAAACCTCTCTGTCTCGCCTTCGGCTCGCCAGCGATGACGGAGAGGTCGAACGGACAGGTTTACCGGTTCTCGATCGCCATCAGCTTGGCGATGCGGTTGGCGTGGCGGCCGCCCTCGAACGGGGTGTTCAGGAACAGGTCCACCAGCTGGCAGGCCAGGCCGGGGCCGACGACGCGGCCGCCCATGCACAGGGCATTGGCATCGTTGTGGCGGCGGGTGTACTCACAGCTGAAGCTGTCGGAGCAGCAGCAGGCGCGGATGCCCTTGACCTTGTTGGCGGCCATGCTGATGCCGACACCGGTGCCGCAGAACAGCAGGGCCTTGCTGCACTGGCCGCTCACGACGGCGTCGCAGGCGGGCAGGGCCATATCGGGATAATCCACGCTGGCGGTGCTGTGGGTGCCGAAGTCGATGTACTCCAGCCCCAGCT
>ENA-OUQP01002095-OUQP01002095.1-human-gut-metagenome-genome-assembly--contig:-NODE-2095-length-11585-cov-15.414918_pt1 | contig 11585 bp, 8 predicted proteins | sample MGYA00237951_ERZ548836 | MGnify/ENA primary metagenome ERZ548836 (study PRJEB26490, sample SAMN05194702) | human gut metagenome | biome: terrestrial biome; feature: human-associated habitat; material...
TTCAGGCCCGCGCCTTCTTGACTTCGCCGAGTGATGTCGTCGAAATCTTTATGTCTGATGACCGACCGAGCGTTCCGGCGATCGCTATTGATGGACAGTTTATTACCTGCGATGGCACCGTTGAGAGCGTGGCCGTGCGCCGCGGTCCCGGAGATGTGCTGCTTCTCGATTACGGCCCCGAGAGCTTCTATAACTCCGTGAGCCGCGTGTTCTACGGAGTGCGTCATGATCGATGAGCTGCAGGTTTCTAACATTGCACTCATTCGCGAGGCGGCGATGATGCCCAGCGCGGGCCTAACTGTCCTGACCGGCGAGACTGGCGCCGGCAAGACTGCGCTGCTCTCGGCGCTTAAGCTCATTTTGGGCGAGCGCGCGGATTCTTCGACCGTGCGCGAGGGCGAGGCGCTTGCGAGCGTCGAGGCGCGCTTGTTCGATGGCCCGCACGACACGGAGGGCTTCACCGTGCAGCGCAGCCTTTCTGCCGAGGGCCGCAGCCGCGTCAAGATTGATGGTCGCATTGCCAGCGTGCGCGAGCTTTCCGAGCGCGTCGGCGTGATGATGGATCTGTGCGGCCAGCATGAACATCAGCGCCTGCTCGATCCGGCCCATCATGTTGCCATGGTCGATGCCTGGGCTGGTCGCTCTGCGCTCGAGGCGCTGGAAAAGTACCGTGTCTGCTTTAAGGCGTCGCGTGCGGCTGCCAAGGAGGTCCGTCGCGTAGAGGAGGCGTCGCGTGCGCAGGGGAGTCGCGTCGAGGAGGCGCGCTTCGCCCTGGAGCGTATCGCCGAGGTCGACCCCAAGCCGGGTGAGTATGAAGAGCTCGAGGAGCTGCTGCCACGCTCCGAGCATGCCGAGGTGCTGGTGGCGACGGCCAACGATGCCCATGCATCGCTTACTTCCGAAGGGGGAGCGCTCGATGCCGTGAACGGCGCCGTGGCAGAACTGTCGCGCATGGCTACCGTCGATCACAAACTGGGTGACATCGCCGACGCACTTTCGGATGCCTGCATCTCACTCGAGGATTGCGCCAACGAGCTGCGTGCTTATCGCGATGGGGTTGCGTTCGATCCTCGCGAGCTTGCTCGCATGCGCGAACGGTATTCCGACCTTAAGGGACTTCTGCGGCAGTGGGGTCCCACCATGGACGACGTGTTTGCCATGCGCGATCGGTCGCAGGAGCTGTTGTCGTTGGTTGACGATGGCGATGAACAGATCAAAAAGGCGCGTGAATCACTTGGTGCTGCTGAGCGCGAACTGTTTGCCGCCGCCAAGGCGCTTAAGCGCGCACGCAATATGGCAGCCCCGCGTTTTTGTCACGAGGTTGGTCGCCAGATGGCACGCTTGGAGATGGGCGGCGCCGAGCTCGTTTGGGAGTCGCGTGATCTTCCGCGCGCCGAGTGGACGCCGGCGGGTCCTTCGAGCTACGAGCTTCTGTATCGGAGCGGTGCCGGCTTGACGCCACGCCCTCTGCGCCGCATTGCCTCGGGCGGCGAGCTCAGCCGCGTTATGCTGGCGAGCAAGGTGGTCTTGGGTAATGCTGACGGCGTCGACACACTGGTATTTGACGAGGTCGATGCCGGTGTCGGTGGTTCCACGGCTCGTGCTCTTGCTGGTGTGCTGGCCGATCTCTCCGCTACGTATCAGGTGATTGTCGTAACCCACTTGGCGCAGGTCGCCGTCATGGCCGACAAGCATTATGTTGTCAGCAAGGAGCCGGGCGATGTTCCCCAGACGCATTTGGACGAGGTGACCGGCGAAGCGCGTACCGCCGAGATCGCCCGCATGCTGAGCGGCGATCAGTCCGAGGCAAGCTTGGCCCACGCAAAGCAGATGCTCGAAGAAGTTCGAGGCTAGGTCGTATCAGCGGTGTTGGTGGGACAAAATAGACTGAAATTTTTGTCCCACTACGCGTTTTACTCAACGACCTTGTCCGGCTGGATGAGCTCCTCGTAGTAGCTGATATGTTCGCGAGCGTCTTCAATCTCGGGCAGCAGGAAGTTGTAGATAACTTCGATGATCATCGTGGCGCTGATCTTGGAGAACGCGAAGTCACCCGTCGTCAGCAGCGCCTCGTGGTTGACGGTATTAAAAGTGTAGTCTGCCAGGCGCGCGAGTGGAGACTTGCTGTCGCTGCTGATGACGACTACGGTGGCACCGCAGTCGCGAGCCGCTTTTGCCATGCGATTCAGTCGGCGCGACTTGCCGGAGTTTGAGATGAGCACGATGACGTCACCCGGGCGCAACGTGAGCGCAAAGCCGATTGATGTCTCGCTAATGGTGCTCGCCATGCAGCGCAGGCCCAGCTGCGAAAACTTAAACGTCGCATCGAGCGCGACCGCGTTCGTATTGCCCACAGCCGCAAACTCAATAACCCCTGCATGCTTAAGGGCATGCACAACAGCCGCCAACGTATCGTGGTCGATCCCGTCGATGGTCGCATTAAGCTCGCTCACCTTGGCAGCCAGGATGTTCTTAAGGCTCTGCTCCATATTGTCGAGCGAGACTTCGTCAGTCAGGCCCTCGTTGCGCTGGCTTTCCAAATCCCTCGCCAACGAAAACTGAAAGCTGCGGAAGCTGCCAAAGCCAAGCTTGCGGCAGAAGCGCGAAACGGTCGCCTCGGACGTGGCGGCGGCGCGCGAGAGCTGAGCCGCCGTGAGGCGTGGCGCCTCGGACTGGTGCTCCAATATATAGTCGACAATACGCTGCTCGGACTCGCTGTATCCCTGATGGGTACTAATGAGGGAAAGTGCGCTCTTGCTACTATCGGTCATGGATGGCTCCTGGTTGGCATGAAAATCGGACTCGTTTTTCAATGCCATAGTTTACGGGCATTTTCAATTACAAGATACACCTTGCCGTTTCAAGTGTTGATGGTAAACTTTCACTTACCGTTTACGGTTATGAAAGAACCTTTCACCGGAGAATTGCGCCTTATCTCTTCTCACGCGGACGGTAGGTTGGTATCTTTCAAGTGTGGAAAAACGCGCATTGAAGCGCGTTTAGGGGAGCGCCTGCGGGCGCAGTACTCAAGAAGGAGGGACACATGGCTAAGTTTGACATCATCGCCGCGACCGGTTGCCCGACCGGCATTGCGCACACCTTCATGGCGAAGGAGGCGCTGGAGAAGGCAGCTGCCGAGCGAGGTCTGACCATTAAGGTCGAGACTCATGGCCAGGTCGGTGTCGAGAACGAGCTCACCAAGAGCGAGATCGCCGGTGCCAAGGCCGTCGTCGTCGCAGCCGATAAGGATGTCCAGGCTGAGCGTTTCGCCGGTAAGCCCATGGTTTCCGTCGGTGTTTCCAAGGCCCTGTCCGTCGAGGCCGCCGGAAAGCTGATCGACCGCGCGCTCGCCGCCAAGGGCGACGACACGGTTGCCGCTGCCGCCGATGTCGAGGACGAGGTCGAGGAGAAGGAGTCCATCGGTCACGTCATCTACAAGCACCTCATGAACGGCGTCAGCCACATGCTGGTCTTCGTCGTTGCCGGTGGTGTTCTGACCGCCATTTCGTTCCTGTGGGGCATCACGTCCTTTGATTCGACGGCTGCCGACTACAACAGCTTTGCCGCGATGCTCAAGATTATCGGCGGTATCGCCATGAACCTCATGGTTCCGGTGCTCTCCGCCTACATCGCCGAGTCCATCGGCAAGCGCCCGGCACTCGTCCCCGGCTTTGTTGCCGGTATGATCGCCATCCAGGGTCTGCCCGTTAACGCCGAGACCGGTATGATCGACGCCGGCGGCGCCGGCGTGGGCTTCGGTTTCCTGGGCGGCATCGTCGGCGGCTTCCTCGCTGGCTATGTCATCCTGCTGCTCGAGAAGGTCTTCTCCAAGCTGCCCAAGAACCTGGACGGCCTCAAGGCTATCTTCCTGTACCCGCTGTTCTCGACCGCCATCGTCGGCCTGGTCATGCTCGGCATCTCCGGCCCCATGGCTGCCATCAACACCGCCATGATGGACTTCCTCAAGGGCCTGTCCGCCTCTGGCGCCATTGTCCTGGGCCTTGCCATCGGCTGCATGTGTGCCGTTGACATGGGCGGCCCGGTCAACAAGGCTGCTTACGTCACCGGTACCGCTATGCTCACCGAGGCTCTGGCCGCCGGCGTCGGCACCGACACCTACAACTTCGGCACCAACTTCATGGCTGCCGTCTCCGCCGCCTGCATCGTTCCGCCGCTGATCACCACCTTCGCCGTCGTCGTCGGCAAGAAGTACTTCAGCCAGGAGGATCATGACGCCGGTATCGTCAACCTCATCCTTGGTTGCACCCACATCACCGAGGGCGCCATTCCGTTCATGACCAAGAACATCTGGCCCGTCATGCCCATCATGATGCTCGGTTCCTCCATCGCCTCGATCCTGACCATTATGTTCAACGTTCACGATCCGGCGCCTCACGGTGGCTTCCTGGTCCTGCCTGTTGTCGAGAACGGTCCGCTGTGGGTCCTCGCGATCCTCATCGGCGCTGTGGTCGGTGGCATCCTGTTCGTGGCCTTCAAGAAGTACGACTTCGAGAAGAACCAGAAGGCCGCTCCCGCCGCTGCTGCTCAGCCGGTCGAGGCCTCCAAGGCCGCTGCCGTCGAGGCTCCCAAGGCCGAGGCTGCCGACTTCGTGAAGGTCGAGAACGTCTTTGTCGCCGAGGACTTCGCTTCTCGTGACGAGGCTCTGAGCTTCGTTTCCAACCAGGCTGTCAAGGCCGGTATCGCCAGCGACGCCGACGCCGTGATGAACGCCTTCCTGGCCCGCGAGGCCGAGGGCACCACGGGCATGATGGAGGGCTTCGCCATTCCGCATGCCAAGTCCGACGCCATTACCGAGGCTGCCGTCATCGTCGTCAAGGACGAGTCCGGCGTGACCGGTTGGGACACCATGGACGGCGCTCCCGTCAACGTGGCTATCGCCTTGCTCATCCCCGGTGCCCAGGCCGGCACCACGCACCTCAAGATCCTGTCCAAGGTCGCCGAGGCGCTCATGGACGAGGATTTCCGTGCCACCGTCAAGGGTTCCACTGACGCCGCCGAGATCGCCAAGACGATCAACGCCCGTCTGGTCTAATCCTGCAGCCAGCGAATAGCATCGCCCCCTGTAAAAAAGGCGGAGACCCTCTCCAGGGCCTCCGCCTTTTTATGCCCTTCTTCTAACTTGCGGTTATATAAGGAGCGTTTAACCGTTTCAACCCAAAATTCAGTTTCTATTTCATCGCAAGTTAGAAGAAGGGGATAGCGCGGCCCGTCTATCGGATCGTCCTTTCGGCCAAATATTCAGCCAGAATTCCGTTCGCACGATATTGCTCTGGACCGACCGAGTTTCCGCAGCTCGCCTGCCGGGCGGGGCGGTTAAGTTTGTCGCGAGTTCCGCACGCAAAGGAAAGCACTTAATGTGCTTTCCGTCTTGCGCAGGACTGTAGAGCAGCAAACTTAACCGCCACGCCCGGCAGGCGAGCGTGCAGGAACGACATCTGTCCAACAATTCGTGCGAAACACAATGAAAAACCGTTTGATGTGAGTTAATATAAACAACGTCGTGAATCTGACTCCTGCCGCATGCACGACAGGGGTTAAACACAAAAAGGAGTCAATTATGGTTTCTGAGAAGGCTACCCTCGTTAATCCTCAGGGTCTGCACATGCGTCCGGCTGGTCTGTTTGCCTCCACCATGGGCAAGTACGCCTGTGACGTGACGGTCGTCACCCCCGAGAAGGAGGTCAACGGCAAGTCCCCGATGGCCCTCATGGCTGCTGGTATCCCCTGCGGTACCGAGGTCGAGGTCAAGTGCGACGGCGCCGATGAGGCCGAGGCTCTGGCTGCTGCCATTGAGCTCATCAAGAGCGGTCTTGGCGAGTAGAACTCAAACGGGTCGCATGTTGAACAACTAAGTTCATATTTGGGGGCGCAGTGACCTGTTGTAAGGAAGCTGCGCTCTTTTGTCATGGATATGGCAAAACGCTTTATCACATGACACGGAGAGAGGAATGGGAATGTATCAGGGAGTCAACGCTTCCGAGGGTATCGGTATCGGCACCGTCATGGTCGCCGTCGATCCCGACTTGACGTTTGAGCCGCACGAGGTTGCCGATTCGGCAGCAGAGAAGGGGCGCTATCAGACCGCTCTTTCGGTCTTCTGCGAGAAGACCCAGGCTCAGGCCGACCACATGAAGGAGACGGTGGGCGAGGCCGAGGCCGAGATCATGAGCGGACACATTGTCCTGGCTCAGGATCCGGGCATGACCGACGCCATCAACGCCGCCATTGACGGCGGCACCTGCGCCGAGCAGGCACTCATGGACACCTCGACCATGTTCGAGAACATGTTCCTGTCCATGGACGACGAGATGTTCCGTCTGCGCGCGGCCGACATCGCCGACATCCGCACCGGTATTCTGGCCGAGCTGCTGGGCAAGGAGGTCGTCGACCTCTCCGTCCTGCCCGAGAACACCGTCGTTGTCGTGCACGACCTCACGCCGTCCATGACTGCCACGATCGATAAGGCCCATGTTGCCGGTATCGTCACCGAGACCGGTGGCCGCACGTCGCACTCAGCGATCATCGCGCGCGCCCTCGAGATCCCTGCTGTCCTTTCGGTTTCCAACAGCTGCACCGCACTGCGCAACGGTATGACCGTTGTCGTCGACGGTGGTAAGGGTATCGTCGAGGCCGATCCCAACGAGGAGACGCTCGCCGCCTACACTGCCAAGGCAGAGGCTTTCGCTGCCGAGAAGGCAGCTCTCGAGGCCTTCCGCGGCAAGCCGTCCGTGACTGCCGATGGCATCAAGAAGATCATCGCCTGCAACATCGGCAACCCCGATGACGTGCCCAACGCGCTCGATCACGACGCCGAGGCTATCGGCCTGTTCCGCTCTGAGTTCCTGTTCATGGACTCTGCTGAGCTTCCTTCCGAGGAGGAGCAGTTTAACGCCTACCGCAAGGTTGCCAGCGCGCTCAAGGGCGCTCCGGTCATCATCCGCACGCTCGATGTTGGTGGCGACAAGGAGATTCCGTACCTGCACATGGTCAAGGAAGAGAACCCCTTCATGGGCTTCCGCGCCGTGCGTTACTGCCTGGCCAACCCCGACCAGTACAAGGTCCAGCTCCGCGCCTTGCTGCGCGCTAGCGCCTTTGGTGACGTCAAGATCATGATCCCGCTCGTCACTTGCGTCGAGGAGGTCTTGGCTGTCAAGGAGCTCGTTGAGCAGTGCAAGGCCGAGCTGACCGAAGAGGGTCGCAAGTTCAACGAGAACATCGAGGTCGGCATCATGGTCGAGACGCCTGCCGCCTCGCTGCTCGCCGACCGCCTGGCCGAGGTCGCCGACTTCTTCTCCATCGGCACCAACGACCTGATCGGCTACACCATGTGCGCCGACCGTGGGAACGACACCATCTCCAACCTGTACCAGGTTTACTATCCCGCCGTGCTCCGCTCGCTCAAGAACATCATCGAGAGCGGCGTGAAGGCCGGCATCATGGTCGGCATGTGTGGCGAGGCCGCTGCCGATCCGCTGCTTGAGCCGCTGCTGATCAGCTGGGGCCTGGAGGAGTTCTCGATGAGCGCTCCGTCGATCCTGCGCGCCCGCAAGACCATCAGCCAGTGGACCAAGGCCGAGTGTGACGAGCTCGCCGAGAAGGCGCTCGCCTGCAACACCGCCGCCGAGGTCAAGGCACTGCTCGAGTCCGCAGCTCGCTAATTTGGTATCAGAGGTAACCGCGTGGTTGGAATGGGCCGGCCACGCGGCCCTCACATATACAGGGGGTACTGTAAATGTTCTACACGCTAACCGCTAACCCGGCTGTCGACATGACGGTTTCGAGCTCTCCGCTCGAGCCCGACGAGAACGTCCGCACCGGCTCGGCCAGCTACACGGCCAACGGCAAGGGCCTCGACGTGTCCTTCGCCTTTAAGAAGATGGGCGTCGATACCGTCGCGCTCGGCTTCTTCGCCGGCTTCACGGGCAAGTTTATCGTCGAGGAGGTCATGAACCTGGGTTGCCTCTGCCGCCCGGTCTGGACCGACGGTATCACGCGCATCAACACCTACGTCAACGATGGCCAGCACGAGTACGGCATCCTGAACCCCGGTGCTCCGATCACGCCGCAGCATCAGGAGGAGCTCTACAACATCCTGGACACCGCGGGCGACCTTGAGTGCCTGATCGTCTCCGGCTCCGTGCCTCCCAAAGCTACGCCCGACTTCCTGGCTCAGGTCATGGAGCACGCTCAGGCCCGTGGCGCCGACGTCGTCCTGGACCTGTCCTCCGACAAGCTCAAGGAGCTCGCTCACAAGAAGCCGCTGCTCATCAAGCCGAACCATCACGAGATGAAGGCTATCTTCGGTGTGCCGGTCGACACCGACGACGAGGTCCGCGTTGCCATGAAGCTGGCTCACGAGGCCGGCGTCCAGAACGTGCTGCTCACCCGTGGTAGCCGCGGTGACGCTTACTTCTCCAACGGCGAGGACATCTGGTATGCCAAGCGTGAGTTCAACATCAAGCTGGTCTCTTCCGTCTGCGCCGGCGACTGCACCCTCGCTGCGTTCCTGCACAAGTGGTACAGGGATCGCGACAACGTCGAGGAGGCCATGAAGCTCGCTATGGCCACCGGCGCCAACGTTGCCGAGTCCGTCGGCATTGGCGACTTCGGTCACGTTGACGAGTACAGCAAGCGTGTTGCTGTTCGCAAGCTCGATCGTCAGTAATCGAAACGCGACATATTCGCGCGCATGCGGCGCCCCGGTTTCGGCCGGGGCGCCTTTTTTGTTCTGTCATGGGGGAGACATGTTCTGCCGTACTTCATCGCTTCCACACCGTTCACCGAGTTGTTGTAGCCTTTTATCGATGCGTGGAATATACTTTCATTAACTCGTTGCCTTATGAAAGGAACATTCATGATTTATACGCTCACTGCAAATCCTGCCATTGACTACAACATCGCCTGCGACGGCCTTTCGGCCAACACCGTCACCCGCACGCGTAACGCGGTCTACACGCCCAACGGCAAGGGCCTCAACGTCTCGTTCACCCTCGATCACTACGGCGTCGACACCACAATCCTGGGCTTTTTTGCCGGCTTCTCGGGCGAGTTCATCGTCAAGGGCGCCGAGGCCCTGGGCGTGCCCGTCAAGCCCGTGTGGACCGACGGCATTACGCGCGTCAACGTCTTCCTCAACGCCGGTCCCGATACCGAGTACAACATGGTCAACGCCGGTGCCGCCATCAACGAGGCCAACGAGCAGGAGATGTTTGAGCTTATCGATTCACTCGACGATATGACCTGCCTGGTCATCAGCGGCTCGCTGCCTCCCAACACCTCCGAGGGTTTCCTGGCCGAGGTGCTTCGCCGTGTTAAGGCAAAGGGCGCCGAGTTCGTGCTCGATATCTCGAGCCATCAGCTGGCCGACCTTATTGCCATGGAGCCGTTGCTCATTAAGCCCAACGACGACGAGCTGCTCGACATCTTTGGCATTAAGGTGAGCGGTGGCGACGACGAGTCTGTCAAGGGCGCGATGGCCGAGCTGCATGCCAAGGGCGCCAAGAACGTGTTGCTGACCCTCGGCGGTGCCGGTGCATACTTCTCCAACGGGGAGCACATCTGGTTTGCCAAGCGCACCTTCGACGTCAAGCTGCTGTCGACGGTCTGCGCCGGCGATTCCTCGCTGGCCGCTTTCCTGTCCGTGTGGCACGACGCTCCCGAGCGCGTCGAGGACGCCCTGCGCCTCTCGATGGCCACCGGCGCCAACGTGGTCGAGTGCCCGGGCCTGGGCGACTTTGCCAAGGTCGATGAGTATCAGAAGGGCATTGCCATCCGTCAGGTCTGCTAGCGCAACGTACGGGCCTTGGTTTCTTGCTTTGTTGAGCACCCGTCTCGGATTACCGAGGCGGGTGCTTTTTCATTTTGGTAGCCGAGGACTTGGCACTCAATCACGCGAGATGTGGGTTCGCGTGTGCGCCCGCTCTCGTTTCTTGCTAGACTTCTTGGGAACCGTCAATCGATACGCCCGCAAGTGCAGGAGGCCACAGGAATGTGCAATGTTTCGCTTAACGCTACGCAGCCGTCAGGCGCCTCTCTGTGCGTGTTGCGAGCCCTCGAGGATGCCTGTCTTGAGGCCTGGTACGTGGGCGGTTGGGTACGTGACGCCCTGATGGGACGTCCCAGCCACGATGTCGACATGTGCTGTAGCGGCCTGTGGCAGGAGTCCAAGGCGGCACTCGAGGCCGCCGGTATTGCCGTAGTTGAGTCGGGCATTAAATTTGGCGGCATTACGGCTATTTGCGATGGCGAGCGCATTGAGGTCACCACCTATCGCCTGGACGGCTTCTATACCGACGGTCGTCATCCTCAGAGTGTGGAGCGCGCCGCTTCGCTTGAGGACGATCTGGCGCGCCGCGACTTTACCGTTAATGCCATGGCGTGGCATCCCGAGCGCGGCCTTGTCGACCGCTACGATGGCCAGGGCGACCTAGACCGCAAGCTGATTCGCGCCGTCGGTGATCCTAAGCGCCGCTTTAACGAGGATGCCCTGCGCATGTTGCGCGCGGTGCGCTTTGCCTGCCGCCTAGACTTTGTGATTGAGCCCGAGACCAAGTGTGCCCTTGCCGAGTGCGCGCCGCTGCTCGATGCCGTGGCGCGCGAGCGCGTGGGTATTGAGCTTGAGGGCATCCTTTCGACCGGCCACGGGGGAGACGCCATGCTGCGCTACCCCGAGCTCATCTGCGCCGCCGTGCCCGAGTTGGCAGCGGGTCGCGGGTTTGATCAGCGCAGCGTCTATCATGCGTTTAACGTTTACGAGCATATCGCCCGTGTGCTGACGGTGGCGGGGGAGTTGGCGCTGTGCGACGGCTTTACACCCTCAATGAGCCTAATGTGGGCGGCGTTTTTGCACGACGTTTCCAAGCCCGATTGCTTTACGGTCGACCATGCGGGCAGCGGCCACTTTTACGGTCACCCCGAGCTCGGGGCCAAGAAGGCGCGCGCCATCATGGATCGCTTGGCGCTTTCGCACGACTTGGTCCGCGACGTGTGCCTGCTCATTAAGTACCACGACAAGCCGCTGCGCCCCGAGCGCTCCTGCTTGCTCAATATGATGCGCTTGCTTTCGGGCGAGGGCGTCGATACGCCGCGCCTGATGGACGAGCTTATGGACCTTAAGCGTGCCGACACGCTGGGCAAGGCGCCGTCGTGCTTCTATTACGTCGAGACGATCGAAGAGATGCGCTCACTCGCCCATGATTTGTTGGAGGCGGGGGAGCCCTATTCGCTCAAGATGCTCGCCATCAACGGCGGCGACCTGATCCGTGCCGGAGTCAAGCCCGGGCCGGAACTGGGTCAGCTTCTCAACTCCGCCCTCGACGCCGTGATCGAAGACAACATTCCCAACGAGCGCGAAGCTCTTTTGGTCCATCTCAACTTGAATTAGCTACCCAGTTTACCTGCGTGTTCCATAACCTGCCGACAATTTTTCGGCAATTTGGAATTTCTTCTTGCGCTGACGTTTTTTGTCCCGTAATATATTTCCTCGCAGCACGGCAGTGCAGATGTTATGTGGCCCGTTCGTCTAGCGGTTTAGGACGCCGCCCTCTCAAGGCGGAGATCACCAG
>ENA-OUQP01002105-OUQP01002105.1-human-gut-metagenome-genome-assembly--contig:-NODE-2105-length-11561-cov-8.796280_pt1 | contig 11561 bp, 9 predicted proteins | sample MGYA00237951_ERZ548836 | MGnify/ENA primary metagenome ERZ548836 (study PRJEB26490, sample SAMN05194702) | human gut metagenome | biome: terrestrial biome; feature: human-associated habitat; material...
CGAAGACCGAGTTGCCGTTGCACAGCTCCTTGCCGAAGGCGTAGTAGCCGCCCACCGCATTGATCTCCTCGCGGGCATACTCGGCCATGTCGGCCACCTGGTGGAAGACCTGCCGCCCCCGCTGGGCCAGATTGCGGCGGGAGATGTCCAGGCTGGACATCAGCAGATAGCTGCCAGAGGTGGTCTGGGTCAGGTTGATGATCTGCCGCACATAGCCGGGGTGGACGTTCGGTCCGATGAGCAGCAGGCTCGACTGGGTCAGGCTGCCGCCGCTTTTGTGCATCGAGACGGAGGCCATGTCGGCCCCTGCGGCCATGGCCGAGACCGGCAGCCCGCCGCCAAAGTAGAAGTGGGTGCCGTGGGCTTCGTCTGCCAGGCAGAGCATCCCGGCGTCATGGGCCATCTTGACGATGGCGCGCAGGTCGCTGCAGATGCCGTAGTAGGTGGGGTTGTTCACCAGAACGGCCACAGCGTTGGGGTGCTCCCGGATGGCCTTTTCCACCTGCTCCCGCTTCATGCCCAGTGAGATGCCCAGGCGCTTGTCCACCTCCGGGTTCACGTAAACGGGCACAGCGCCGCAGAGCACCAGCGCGTTCAGCACGCTGCGGTGCACGTTGCGGGGCAGGATGATCTCATCGCCCCGCTTGCAGGCGGTCAGCACCATGCTCTGCACCGAGCTGGTGGTGCCGCCCACCATCAAAAAGGCGTGGGCCGCGCCAAAGGCGTCGGCGGCCAGTTCTTCGGCCTCCCGGATGACCGATACCGGGTGGCAGAGGTTGTCCAGCGGTTTCATGCTGTTCACATCCACGCCCACGCACTGCTGGCCCAGAAAGGCGGTCAGCTCCGGGTTGCCCCGGCCGCGCTTGTGGCCCGGCACGTCAAAGGGCACCACCCGCATCTGCCGGAACTGTTCCAGCGCTTCGTAGATGGGTGCCCGGCGCTGGTCCAGCCGGAACCGTGTACGGTTCTCACTCATGTTCTTTTCCTCCGTCCCTGATCCCCTGACAAACAAAAAAGCGCAGGACCAACACCCAAAGGTGCAGACCTGCGCTTTGCAAAAAGCGTTTGAATGTGCGCACAAAGCCCCCGGCGGCGAGCCGGAACCGGACGGTGTGCAGGATCCAAAAGACGGGATGAGGAGAGTCTATATAGCAATTACACTTTTACTACTCTTATTGACCGTTTCACAAGTCTGCGCAGCGGGTGCGCAATTTCATGGCTGTAAAGGAACCAACTTATAAAATTCGAGCTCTTAACTCGATCAATAATGGCGGCGATGCCGCCGGTCGGCAGTGGACCCGGCTGTCCGTATGGCCTTAGCCCCGATGGGCGGTCCCAGGTAAATTGCTTTGAAAAGACTCCGACATGCTTTGTCTCTCAAAATCAAATGTTATCTTATCATGCCGGTTTCACGCTGTCAATCCTTTTTTGAAAAAATGTAAAAAAGGAATGAAAAAATGCAGATTCTGGAGAAGGCGGCAGAAACCGGGCAGACCAGACAGATTCAGTGCTTTTCGACGCGCTTTGGCGGCGCAGATGGGGCAATTCTGCGTGAAAGGGGGTGTTTCGCGCGTGAAAGGCAGGTGCAGGGGGCGGAAAAATGTGGTACAATCAAGTTGCAAGGGGGGAGCGTAGCGATGGAGCTGCGGATCGCGATCGTTGAAGACCAGAAGTTTGAAGCCCAGCAGCTGGAGCGGCTGCTGCGGCAGGCGTGGGGAGATCCTGTCGTCTGCGACCTGTACGAGAGCGGCGACGCATTTTTGCACAGAGCCGCCGCCGGGCCGTATGCCGTGGTGTTTCTGGATATCTGCATGGAGGGCACGAACGGCATCGGGACGGCCCGGCAGCTGCGGGAAAAGGACCCGCATCTCCTCATCGTCTTTGTGACCTCGTCGCCGGAATACGTGTGGGAAGCCTTTCCGGTGCATCCGTTCGATTATCTGCTCAAGCCGTATAAAGAGGAAAAGATCCGGCAGCTGACCGCCGAACTGCGGCGGGTGCTCTGCCGCCAGGAGCCGGAGCTGGAGGTGCGGATCGCCCGCCAGACCGTGCAGCTGCCGCTGAATAAGATCCTGTATGCGGAATCCCAGAACCACTTCGTCCGGATCGTGACCGACGACGGCGAGTGTCGGGCCGCTGCCACCTTTGCGCAGGTGGAGCAGCAGCTGAAGACGCAGGAGAACTTTCTTGTCTGCAACCGGGGCCTGCTGCTGAACATGGATAAGGTGCTGCGGTTCGAGGGCGACTGCATCGAGATGCTGGACGGTGCCCGGCTGCCCGTCCGCCTGAAGGATAAAAACAGCCTGTTTGCGCAATTCACACAATATCAATTCCGCCACATGCAGCGGGAGTTCTGAGAGGAGAAAAACGCCGTGGATGCTGTGTTGTTCGGACGCTACTTTCTCGAATTTGCATTGTTGTATCCGGGGGCCTATCTCTGCCTGGCCCCGCTGCGGGACCACCTGAAGGCCCCAAAAACGACCTGCTGGATCGCGGGCGGTGCCCTCACGGCGCTGTGCATTGGGTGTGCAGCACTGTGCACGATCTTTGAACTGCACAGTAACGTTTTCCTGCTCCCCATTCTCATCGTCTCGTTCTGGCTGCTGCGATGGCGGACGGAGGGAGTGACCGTCAGCCAGACGGCCTTCCTGTTCTCGGTCTCCGCTGTCATGCTGGCCGTCTGTTCGCTGATGGCCGTGGTGCTGAACGCCCGCGCCGAGACCGGAAACCAGCAGGAGGCCAATCTGGTCTCCACAGCGCTGCTGGCGCTGGGGCTCTCGGCGGTGCTGAGCGTCCTCTTCCATTTCACGGCCGTCCGGTGGAGCGCATGGCTCCTGCAGGAATACCACGGCGAAGCGTTCTGGCAGTCGGCGTGGCCGCTGCCGGCCATCTATGCGGCCTTCCTCATCTTCTGCATCCCGCTGGACCCGTCGGTCGTCCTGCTCAACCGGATCATGATCATTGCAGTGCTGGCGGTGTCCATCTCGCTGCTGGGCATCTTCCTGCTGCTGTACGAGATGTACCGGGTGGCGCAGGAGTACACCTGGAACACCCAGCTGGACCGGGAAAACCAGCTTCTGGGCGTGGAATCCCGCCGTTATATGGAGCTACGGGAATACATGGAGCAGACCCGCCGCCTGCGGCATGATTTCCGCCAGCACCTGCACGTCATCTCCGGCCTGACCGAGGCCGGGCAGCTGGACGAGCTGAAACACTACCTCAGCCAGTACGAGAGCGAGCTCAGCGAGGCCCGCCCCACCCTGTGCGCCAACCCTGCAGTGGATGCGCTGGCGGGCCACTACGACCACGAGGCCCGGCAGAAGGGGGTGCCCATCGAATGGAAGCTGGAGCTGCCCGTTCTGCTGCCCATGCCGGAAGCCGACCTGTGCATGATCCTGGGCAACCTGCTGGAAAATGCGCTCGACGCCAGCCGGAAGCTGACGCCGGACCAGCGGCAGATCCGGGTGATGGCCCGGATGCTCAGCCCTGCCATGCTGGGCATCGTGGTGGAGAACCGCTACGACGGTGTGCTGAAAAAGCAGAGCGGCATCCTGCACTCCACCAAGCACGAGGGGATCGGCATCGGGCTGGTCTCCATCGAGACCGCCGTCCGCAAGTACAACGGCGATCTGACCGTAGAAACGAAGAACAACGTCTTCCGAGCCAATGTGCTCCTGAATTTATAACGAATCGACAACACATCAATGGAAAATTGGAGGATCGACACGATGAAAATGACACGACGCAGCTTTCTCAGCGCATCTGCATTCACCCTGCTGGCCTGCGGCCTTGCACCTGCAGCGCATGCGGAGGAGACCAACAGCCTGTTGACCGGGCTGCTGGGCAGCAAGGCGGAGACCGCCCTTCCGCCCAAGCCTCTGACCGCCAAGGTCGTGGATGCCAACCCCTTTATGGGCTTCAGCGAGTCCAACATCCACCACGACTGCTACAACACCGACTCCACAGATGCCGTGCTGCCCATCGGCATCTGCCCGGAAGTCAATGTAGCGATGGAAAAGGTCAACCCCAATGCCTCTCCGGCCATCTTCTTTGACAATTTCGACAACCCCATCAGCCCGTTCCTGGGCGGCCTCGCCATCCGGGACCTGGATGCGGAAGAGGTGACCACGCGGGGCTTCTTCTCGCCCACCAAGCACGACGGCGGCGGGTATGTCATCCAGAGCTCTTATTCGTTCGTGGACGGGCGGAACCTCATCGTCTGCCCCACCAGCCACAACCACGTCCTGATGCTCCGCGCCGCCGATGAGAACGGCACACCGCTGCCGGTGTTCGAAAAGGTGCTGGACATCGACATCAAGGCCGCAGCCGAAAAGGTGCTGGGCAGAACGCTGGACCAGAAGCTCCTTTCCGTCGTCTTTGACTACGAGGGCAACCTCTGGTTCGTGACGGGCGGTTTCCGCATCTACCCCAGTCGGGGCCAGCAGGGTGCGATGGGCTATGTCTCCCATGCCGCCATCGAGGCCATCCTGGCGGGAGGCACGGCCGACCTCGACCACGAAGTCCACGTCTATGCGCCCATCGCCGGGGAAGGTGCCGAAAACGGCATCGCCGCCTGCAAGGAAGGTGCGGTCATCCTGACGAACCTGGCCTGCTACCTGCTGCGGGCCAACAACGGCGTGGAGGTCGTCTGGCACACCGACTACAACAGCGTGGGTGCCAAGGACAGCCATGAGGGCGACGCCACCACCGGCGGCGGTCTGGCCTGGGGCAGCGGCTGCTCGCCCTCCCTCAGCCGGGACCTGGTCTTCTTCACCGACAATCTGGACACCGTGAGCCTGCTGGCACTGGATATCCACACCGGTGCCATCGTGGCCAGTCTGCCCGTCATCGACGAGCTGCCCGCCAATATGCCGGTCTCGGTGGAAAACTCCGCCATCGTCTACGACCACGGCACCGGCACCATCAGCACCATCGTCTGCAACTGGTTCGGTGCCGGCAGCCCGAACCTCGCCAAACCCGACAACGATTCCTCCATCCAGAGCTACGAGAACATCTACGACCGCAACTGGCTGATGAAGGGCAACAGCATGATCATGCCCGGCATCGAGCGGGTGGATACCATCCGGACCGACGACGGCTGGACCATGAAGAGCGTCTGGTGCCGCGATGACCTCAGCGACACCTCCATGATGAAGCTCTCCACGGCCACCGGTTATATTTACGGCTTCGTGCAGGATGTGGACAGCGGCATGTGGCAGTACATCGTGCTGGATTTTGAGACGGGCAGGACCGCCCTCACCGTGGACGTCGCGTCGCTGTACGGCTACAACAACATGGCCATCGGCATGTATGCCGGGCGGGACGGCAACAAGCTGTACTGCCCTACCGGCTACAAGGAGCTGCTCCGTTTGCAGGACCGCTTCGTCTACCTGCCGGAGATGCCCTACCGCAAGGTGGACCTGGATAAGACCCGCCGCACCGTCGTTTCGGCGGCAGAATTTGCCGCAGCAGGCGGGCAGGGCACCCCGGCGACCTGGCTGCACACCGTCACCTTCGACAACCTCCACCCCCAGACCATTGCCGCCATCCGGGTCAACGGCCTGACCGGAAAGGCCTCCGACTACAAGCTCTACGCCAAGGGCACCGATGGGCAGTATCACGCCTTTACGGGCAGCTGGTCGCTGGAAAATGCCTCCGGCCGTCTCCGCGCGCAGAAGGTGTACGAGATCCGCTTCACCCTGCAGGACGGCGGCGACTTTGACCTGAGCACGGACGCAAAAGAAGTGACCGCAGCCATCCTGCTGGCCCGCTGACCCCCTGAACAACTGTCCTTCTCTCTTCTCTTTTGAAAACCGCCGTCTGCTTTTGGATTCGTTTGAGCAGACGGCGGTTCTTTTTGGCTGCATTTTGGCGGCAGAGCCTTTGAACGCTGCGTCCGGGAGCCCTCGCAGACCGGCCCAAAACGAAAATCAAACAGAAATTTCACGATTTAGGGGTTGTGTTCCGGGGTGCAAAATGGTATGCTTGAGACACTTTGCAGCCTCCTGCGGGAAATTTCAGGGGAAGGGAGCGTCTGATAGAAGATGCAGAAACACACAAAACAGTTGATCGCAGCCGTTGCGCTGCTTCTTATTGCAGCGGTGCCGCTCGCACTGCACATCGCGAACGCAGACCCCACCGACGAGGTTACAGCCAGCGCTGCGGCCAGCAGCTCGGAAGAACAGGCGGAAGCGCCGGCGTCCAGTACGGCCAGTGTCGCAGACTCCACCAGTGAGCTGGAGCCGCAGCCGGAAGAGGAGCCGGACGCATCCTCGGAGGAAGCGGACAGCAGCGCAGAGAGCGGGGACGCAAGTGTGTCCTCGTCCGAAGCAGCCGCTTCCTCGGCAGCTTCGAGCCACGCCGCTTCTTCGAAGCCCGCTGCACATTCGGCGGCGTCGTCCCACGCGGCATCGTCCCACGCGGCATCGTCCTCGCATTCGGCCGCTTCGTCTCATGCGGCGTCGTCCTCGCATTCGGCGTCGTCTTCGACATCGGCCTCGTCTGGCAGCTCGCATACAACGGAGACCACGGATGCAAAGGTCAATGCGTATGTGCGGCGGCTCCGGAACCTGCAAAAACGCAGCAGCAAAAAACTGTATCAGACCGCAAGCAGTGCGTACAGTGAATATATGGAGCACCCCGTGGAAGAACGGAATCTGGCGTTGAAGGTCTCCATCGTGCTGGGGAAGACGATGGAATTGACCAAACTGCAGAGCGAATGCGACAAGGAGTTCAAGGAGATCGTCACGGAGCTGCGCCAATATCTGCGGGAAAATGGTTACGACCAGAGCATTGCAGATGCTGCGGAAAAAGAGTACAAAGAAGAAAAAGATGCGATGATCAAGGAACTGACCAACGTGACCTACAGCCAGGTGACCGGCAAGGGCGAAGGCGGCAAGTGGCTTCAGGAACACGCGGACATGGGCCAGTAAGACCGAACATCAAACAAACGCGCAGAGCGTGCTTCCCAAAGCGGGGAAGCGGCTCTGCGCGTTTTTCTGTACGTTTGGCACTCACAGCAGCTCCGGCAGCTGCCGGAGCACGAAGTGGTTCTTGCGGAAGGTGAGCAGCCCTTCGTCCCGCATCCGGCACAGCTCCTTGGAGAGGGCGCTGCGGTCAAGGTTGAGGTAGTCGGCCAGCTGCTGGCGGTTGAAGGGGAGGTCGAACTCCATGCCGCCCGCCTGAACGGCCTGACCGGAAAGGTAGGTCAGCAGCCGCCCCCGCACGGTCTTGGGGGCGGTGCAGAGGATGCGGCGGGAGAGGGCAAGGTTCTTTTTCATGGAGACACGGAGCAGGTTCCGCAGCAGGCGGTCCTGCCAGCTGTGCTCGGCGTGGGGGCGGGCAAGGGCAGCCGTGTCCAGAAACAGCACCTCGCAGTCTGCCGCCGCGAGGACATCCACCATCAGCGGCTCTCCGCAGAACGCATAGGTCTCGGCAAAGGCCTGCCCCTCGCCCACCTCGCTGAGGATGCTTTTGCTGCCCCAGAGGTCGATGCTCTCGATGTGGACGGCACCCCGCAGCACGATGCCGATCTCATGCACGGTGTCGCCGGTGCGAAAGATGGTCTGGCGGCGGGCAAAGGCTTTCCGCCGCAGGCAGCGGCTGCGTTCCATCTGGTCGATGTCGGCCTCGGTCAGGCCCTGGAACAGAAAAATCGAGTGATAATCCATAAAAATCCCTCTTTGTGGTTATAACAACCGAATCTTTGCTGTCAGTATAGTATACTGTGCACAGAAAAAGCAAGGAGGATTCTCTTATGATTCGAAAAATCATTCACATAGACGAGGAAAAGTGCAATGGCTGCGGCGCGTGTGTCACGGCCTGCCACGAAGGGGCCATCGGCCTGGTCAACGGCAAGGCCAAACTCATGCGGGACGATTACTGCGACGGCTTTGGCGACTGCCTGCCCGGCTGCCCCACCGGTGCCATCACCTTTGAAGAGCGCGAGGCTGCGGCGTATGACGAGCAGGCCGTGCTGGAGAACAAGCAGAAAAAGGCCGCTGCCGCTGCTGCCCCGGCACACTCCGGTTGCCCCGGCCACCAGATGCACCAGTTCGACCGCAAACCGGCCCAGGCCCCTGCGGCAGGCACCGCGATGCCCTCCCAGCTGGGCCAGTGGCCCTGCCAGATCAAGCTTGTGCCCGTGAACGCGCCCTACTTCAACGGGGCAAAGCTGCTCATCGCGGCAGACTGCACGGCCTACGCCTATGCGAACATCCATCAGGAGTTCATGCAGGGCAGGATCACTCTCATCGGATGCCCCAAGCTGGACGCCGTGGAGTACAGCGAGAAGCTGACGGCCATCCTCTCCCAGAACGAGATCCGGAGCGTGACAGTGCTGCGCATGGAGGTGCCCTGCTGCGGCGGTCTCGAACACGCTGCCGTGACGGCCCTGAAGAACAGCGGCAAGTTCATTCCCTGGCAGGTGGTGACCTTCTCCATCGACGGTCGCATCCTGGACCGATAAAAAGAGAAAGCAAGAGCTGCTGCACGGTGGGTGCAGCAGCTCTTGCTGTTTAAGAGGCGGCTTTCTGAAGCACTTCTGCAAATTTCTCCAGTGCCTGACGGAGCTGGACGAAGCTGTCCACATCGGCATCGCTCATCCGGGAGGTGGGGGCCACCACGGCAGTCTCAGCGGCGGTGACGGTGCCGCTGAGCGAGATGCGCACTTCGTGTTCGGGGATGGTCAGCAGGATGTGGAGCGGCGTCGTGCCGGAGAACAATTCCTTCAGCGGCAGACCGACGATGCAGGTGAGGTCGGTCTCCCCGGCGGGCAGCTGGTAGTAGGTGTAGCCGTCCAGCGCCCCGGCGGGTGTGACCTTTTGCAGGGCTCCAAGCCCCAGCGTCAGGTTCGTCATGTCCTGCATCTCCACGGCGGAAAGCTCCACGCCCAGCAGGGAAGCCAGCTGGGTCTGGGAGATGTAGCTGCCCATGGACCAGTTGGGCAGCACCAGCCCGGCCAGCGGGGCCGCAGCCACGATCTCCCCGCGCAGGTAGGTGTAGAGCTGCCCGGCGTCGTACAGCGTCTCGTTCGCGTCGATGTACACCCGCGTGAAGGCGGAACTGTTCTTCTGGGAGGTCAGCGTGAACTGAAATCTGCCGGGCGCATACTGGCCGGAGACAGTGCCCTGCGCGGCCCCGACCTGTTCCAGCACCCCGTACAGCGCAGGCGTCCGGGAGGCCGTGGAGGTGACGGTGTAGCGGAAATCGAAGTCCGCCCCGGCCTGAATGGCCTTGACCTTGCGGGACAGCAGGCCGTACACCGTGCCGCCTGCCGCCAGGCAGAGCGCCAGCAGGCAGAGAACCACCACGAGGGCGGCACGGCCCCGCTTGTTGCTTTTGGGAGCAGTCATGGAAAAACCTCCTTTATTTCGAGCAGGCGTTCACGAACGCATCGAACAGGCTCTGCATGGCGGGATCTGCATCGCTGAGCCACTCCGGGTGCCACTGGACGCCGAGGCAGAACCTTGCGTCCGGCTTTTCGATGGCCTCCACGATGCCGTCCTCGCTCAGCGCGGCGAGGGTGAAGCCGGGGGCGACCCGGTCCACGGCCTGATGGTGCTGGCTGTTGACGAGCACGGTGTCTTGCCCCAAAATGCGGGAAAGCAGGGTGCCTCGGCGGACGGTGACGGTGTGGACTTTGGCCCAGTGGTCGTTGTGCGGCAGATGCTCGAAGGGCTTGATGTCCTGATACAGGTCGCCGCCCAGCACGGCATTCATGACCTGGATGCCCCGGCAGATGCCCAGCACCGGTTTGTCTGCGGCCAGAAAGGCGCGCAGCAGCAGCGGCTCGGCTGCATCGCGGAGAAGATTCGGCTCGCCGCAGGCGGGGATGCGCGCCTGCCCGTAGAACTTCGGGTCCATGTCGCCGCCGCCGGGCAGCAGCAGGCCGTCGCAGGTCAGGGCGTCCTGCACTGCCTGTTCGGGGTCGCTCAGCTCGACCCAGCGCATCTTGGCTCCGGTGCGGGCCAGACTTTCCATGTATTTGGATTGTGCCACGGTCGGCTCCGGGTCGGTGCTCATCCGCGGCATGGCGATCACAACACGCATATTCAACTGCCTCTAAAACAAAAACCCGGAACCATCGGTTCCGGGCATTTTGGCGGAAAGATGGGGATTCGAACCCCAGAACGCTTTTGACACGTTACACGATTTCCAGTCGTGCGCCTTAGACCAACTCAGCCATCTTTCCACATCTTCGGTTTTCAGCGCTTCGGGCCGTGGCCCTCAGCGCTCCACTATAATACCTGAAAGAAGCACTTTTGTCAAGGATTTTTTCGAAAAAATTTCAGAAAATCAAAAAATGACACAGGTTCGAAGAAGAAATTCGGAAGGAAATGCCGATGCCCGATAAATCCTCTTGACGCAAGCCCCAAACGGGACTATGATGAGGGCAGAGAGTGCGCGGAATGGGAAATTTCGCAGGGATTGGAATGGAAATAGGAGGACGATCACAATGAATTATTCAGACGTTTTGAGCAATGCCCGGCAGAACATCGGCAAGTATTGCAAGGCCTGCCCGGTGTGCAACGGCGTGGCCTGCAAAAACCAGATCCCCGGCCCCGGTGCCAAGGGCGTGGGTGACACGGCCATCCGCAATTACAATAAGTGGGCTGACATCCGGGTCAACATGGACACCCTGTGCGAGAACGGCACCCCCGACACCCATGTGGAACTGTTCGGCAAGAGCTTCCGCCTGCCCTTCTTCGCAGGCCCGGTCGGCGCGGTGAACCTCCACTACTCGGACGCCTACACCGACATGACCTATAACGATGTGCTGGTCCGCGCCTGCGCGGAGAACGGCATTGCCGCCTTTACCGGTGACGGCACCAACCCCGACGTCATGACCATGGCGACGCAGGCCATCGGTGCGGCAGGTGGTTGCGGTGTACCCACCATCAAGCCCTGGAACATCGACACGGTCAAGGCCAAGATGGACCAGGCCAAGGCCAGCGGCTGCTTTGCCGTTGCCATGGATGTGGATGCTGCCGGTCTGCCCTTCCTGAAGAACATGACCCCTCCGGCGGGCAGCAAGAGCGTGGCCGAGCTGAAGGAGATCGTTGCACTGGCGGGCCGTCCCTTCATCGTCAAGGGTGTCATGACCGTCAAGGGTGCGCTCAAGGCGAAGGAAGCCGGAGCGGCGGCCATCGTCGTTTCCAACCACGGCGGCCGTGTGCTGGACCAGTGCCCGGCGACGGCAGAAGTCCTGCCGGAGATCGCAGATGCCCTCAAGGGCAGCGGCGTGAAAGTTCTGGTCGATGGCGGCATCCGCTCCGGCGTGGATGTCTTCAAGGCACTGGCTCTGGGCGCGGACGGCGTGCTTATCTGCCGTCCCTTCGTCACGGCGGTCTACGGCGGCGGCGAAGAGGGCGTCAAGTGTTACATCGACAAGATCGCCGGGGAACTGGCTGATACGATGCAGATGTGCGGGGCACACTCCATCAGCGAGATCACCCGCGAGATGGTGCGCATCTAAAGGTGATATGTACTCTTTTGCGCGCCAAAAGAGTACCAGAAAAGCGCCCGCTACTTCCGAAGCGCGGGAGGCACGGCCAAGGGGC